>Ga0194131_10007964_pt1 | contig 14014 bp, 12 predicted proteins | sample TA2KigO120mmetaG_FD_148631 | JGI IMG/M metagenome (GOLD analysis project Ga0194131, IMG submission 148631) | Freshwater microbial communities from Lake Tanganyika, Tanzania - TA2015053 Kigoma Offshore 120m | ecosystem: Environmental > Aquatic > Freshwater > Lake | place: Tanzania: Lake... | reverse complement strand
TAAATCAAGATTTTTTCAAAGAGCTTCAGCTTGAAAATGTTTCTGAGGAGCAAAAAACCGCGCTTTTGGAGGCGTATTATGAGAACGTAGGGAGTCGTTTTGTGGACACGATTCTCACCGCTCATCTTTCTGAGGAGCAGAAAGGAATGTTGAGTGAGATACTTGACCAGGAAAATGTAGATCAGGCACCCGTCATTGATTTCTTGAATACATACGTTCCCAATTGGACAGAAATTTTACAAGTTGAGATGGCGCAGGCAAAACTTGATTTGATAAACACCACAAAACGTATTCAGGAGATGGCTAAGCAGATTGTGGAACAGCAAGCTCCAGCGCAACAAGCTGAGACACCAGCGCCAATGCCTGTAGAACCACAGCCCGCTACGGCAATGCCAGAAGCACCGCAACCCATAGCGCCAGAACAACCACAACAATAATTTTTTTTTGAACATAGAACAAAACCCCTATACGGGGTTTTGTTATTTTAAGTGTGATATACTATGAGTATGAGATTGTTTTTTAGATGTTGTGTTGTTGTGGGCGTATCCGTGTTTGTTTTTACTTCTCCTCAATTTGTGATCGCGGCAGAGATTTTTCGTGTTTGGTATGATACACAACCAGATGGTTCGGTTATTCAGAGTATTATGATGAAGGCGCCACAAAGGGTGAATCTTTCTTTTAGGTATTGTGACCCTCTTTCCTGTGGTAATTCTGCAGATCCTGACTTTGATTGTTATGTGGGAAGGTATAATCCTGAGTTTGGTGGAGAGCTTATTCAGTCTCTTGATCTAAAGCCATTGCCTGGATCTAAGCCGAGTAAGATTTTTCTTAAGGCGGGTTCACTGCCAGGTTTTATAGGCTCTTATGGATATTATGATAAACAAAATCCTAATGATTGGAATAGGTCAATTTTGTCGAATTCTCCAGTAATAAATGTAGACGGGTCTGTTTCGCTACGATTTGCTCAGCCGAATTTTATGGGGGAGTTTCAGAGGGCAAAGAGTGGTTCTGGACGCGTGTGTGGATTGGGTGAGGAGGAGTATAAAACATTTCGTAAGAAGTACGGTGATACAAATGATGACAATTTCTATCGATCGTATATAAGAGTGTCTATTGTGTGGAGTCCTCCAACTCAATATGCGGGAATCATACCACAGAATATTTCTTTCAATGGTCAGACCCAACAACTTAATGCAAGCTATGGGTTACCACCAGAAAAGAAAAAAACGATTCTTACTGAGGTTTTTCGTCAGGACGATAAAAAGTGGGCGAATACACCTTTTGTTGGTTCTACGTTAGCGAAGGCGGGGACCGTTCCTTCGGTTGTTGCGAGTTTGCTTTCTCAATATGGAAAAGAGGGGGATCTATTAAAGATTACTCATGATTTGGAAAAACAAGGCATAAGTACTTCGAAGGGTACTGATTGGAATAGGCTTCAGGAGTATCTTGCTACTACGCACCAACTTTCTATTCGGTCGAGTGGTGACATGGGAAATGTGACCGCTCATCTTTTGGCGGGACCCGCTTTGGTCGCTTATACGCGAACTGAAAAAGGCAAGGCTCCTCAAGAGAGCGCTTTTTTGGTAACTGGATATAATGGAGACAAAGACTCCTTTACGGTAATTGATCCACGTTTTTCTAAATCAGTTTCTATGCCGTACGATGAACTTATGAAGGGCAACCCTTGGTTTGGTTTAGTTTCTAAGAACAAATAACTATGGATGAACAGATAAATATTGCACCACAGGAGTCAGTGCCAACCACGCTCGCGGGTCATCGTGTTCGTTCTTTGGTGACTTCAAAAAAGGGTATCTATAGTATTGTTATTGCTGTGCTTGTTATTTCTGGCGCCTTATTTTTTCTAAAAGAGAGGCCTGTAGAGACTACAGCTGGTTTTTTAAATCGCACTTTTCTTGATTTGAAAGGATTGGATAGAAATGTGAAGATTAACGGTACGTGTCTTTCGTCATACATTGTCTATGGGAGCGGTATTGACGATACAGGTCAACATTATGCAGTTACTTTTGTTTTGAACGAGAATCCAAAGAATGATATGGAATTGTTGCGTGTTCTTGAGAAGTCATCATGTAAAGAGGAGCAAAACGAGGCGGAGGATACATTGATCAAACGTCTGTCGCTCGAGGGGAGGCGTGATGTGCTCGTCTCTGTTTCTTACAAAAACAAAAACGGTAAACGTCTCGCTCTTCCTATTTAGCATATGAAAATAAAAAACGGGCTCCTCGAGCCTGTTTTTTATTATGGTATGTTATTTTATATTTTTTGCTATTTCCACATCTTTTATCTTGTACATTTTTTTCATTGCGATTGATTTCATGACACGGTTTGTTGTGTAACCTACGCATGCGAGCGCAAGGAAGTATAACATTCCAAATGTGGTGAAGGTGGGAAGTTTTTGTGAGAACAAGCCAATAATGCTTGCTCCTACTCCCATCGAGGTAACAACAGTGAGGCTTTGTATGGAGTTGTTTGTGCTTTGTGCCTGAAGAGATTCGAACAATTTTACAGCAGAAGAAACGTAGTTTTTTGTCATAGTCCAGAGGTCTTTGATGTATTCCAGAGTGTCGCTTAATGATTCGTATCGAAAACGCAATATGTTCGCGAATGATACGAGCGACGTTTTGTTTTTGAAGATGGTTTCTCGTGTGTGGATGTATGTACCCATCTGGTTAATACGCGCTTCAATAAAGTCGATAGTTTTGTTGTAACTTTCGATTTCATTTTTAAAGGTACCTATGTCTTTTCCTTGTATTTCGCCGCGTTCTTTTACCTCTGCAATTTTTTCCCAAATAAGACGATGAAGATTGAGGTAGCGATGCACTTGCCCTTTAAATTCACGTATAAAAATTTGTTCATTAATGAATTGACCTATGTTTGAAAATGGCTCTGATAAACTGTTTATGATATAGAGAACGTCTCCACGGTATATTTCAAATGTATCCGTTTTAATTTCGAAATATTTTTTTTGATGGAAACGATTTAGAAGTTCCTCTATATCATCTTTGGTTGCTTTTTCTAGCACAACAAAATAGGGATAGATTGTTTTTATGTTCGCTAATTCTTTTGGTACAGGTGCGCCTAAGCTAAAAATATAACTAATTGCTGGGGAGAGCTTTTCCTCGTAGTAGGAGGTTAATGTCTTGATGTCCTTTTCAAGCTTAGATTCTGGGTCTTTGTTAAGAACAATAAGACCGTCTTCGTAAATTGTTACCTCAATTCCTTGTTTATCTAATATCTTAATATATTCAAAATCTTCGATGTTCATCTCAAGGGAGCGAATTCCGAGAGCCTTTTGCAAGGTTTTAAGTTTTTCCTTGTCTAAATCAAGCGGTGACTCCTCATCTCTTAAAAAATCATATATTTCAGACAAGTGAAGCGTCGTTCTCTGAAACCACCCACCAATATATATTTTTTGTATCGTCATGTTATTTATTATACCACACAGGAATATATTTTTGAGTTTTAGTAAGAATGTGGTACATTCGAAAAAACTTCCATGAAAGACACGCAAATAGAGCATTTGATTAAAAAGGAGACACAGCGACAAAATGAGACGTTGGACCTTATTCCTTCTGAGAATTTTGTTTCATCCGAGGTGCTTAAGGCGTTGGGGTCGGTACTCACGAATAAATATGCAGAAGGATATCCTGGAAGACGATATTATGGAGGGAATGAGTATGTTGATCAGATAGAGATGTTGTGCAAGGAGCGTGCTTTTAAGGTATTTAAACTTTCATCTAAAAAATGGCATGTGAATGTACAGCCCTACTCAGGTTCTCCCGCAAACTTAGCCGTGTATGCCGGACTTGTTCCGCTTGGAGAGAAGATAATGGGGATGCAGCTTGATATGGGGGGGCATTTGACACACGGACATAAGGTAAGTTTTACGGGAAATGCGTGGAGACAGGTGCCTTACGGCGTGGATCAGAAAACTGAGATGTTAGATTATGGCGCGCTTATGGCACTTGCTGAGGCAGAAAAGCCGAAGCTCATTGTCGCGGGGTATACGGCATATCCGAGGAAAATTGATTTTGCAAAATTTAGAGCAATTGCAGATAAGGCGGGTGCCTATCTCATGGTGGACATGTCTCATTTTTCTGGACTTGTGGCGGGGGGCGCTTTAACAAGCCCCTTTAAGTATGCAGACGTAGTAACGACAACGACGCATAAAACATTGCGTGGTCCACGCGGAGCGATGATTTTTTGTAAGGCCGAACTCGCGAAGTCTGTTGATCGTGCGGTTTTTCCCGGTCTTCAGGGTGGGCCTCATGTAAACCAGATTGCGGCGACAGCAGTTTCCTTGTTTGAGGCAGGTCAGCCAGCGTTTAAATCTTACGCAAGGCAGGTGGTGACAAACGCAAAAATACTTGCACAATCATTGAAGCGAATGGGCTGGAGAATTGTTTCGGGTGGGACGGATACACATTTGCTTCTCGTTGATACATTTGCGCGTGGAATTACTGGCGGGCAGGCGAATGATTTATTGGAGGAAAGTGGTATAATAGTAAATAAGAATACCATTCCGTTTGATGCGCGCCCTCCTATGGACCCCTCGGGAATAAGACTCGGAACACCGGCGCTTACTACGCGAGGCATGAGAGAAAAGGAGGTGGTGGTGATAGCAACACTCATTCACCGTATTCTTATAGAAAAGGTAAATATGAAAAAAGAGGTGCAGAAGCTTTGTAAAAAGTTTCCTATTCGTGCTTAATTATAATTTAAATCCACGATTTCGTTTCGTTAAGGCATCAACCCTTATGGATCTTAAAACCCAGCTTAGTTATGTTGTTCATGGCGAGGTTGACGATACAGCAGAAACACGCAAAAGCTATAGCAATGACGCAAGCATATTCGAGGTAGCACCTCAGGTTGTAGTGTATCCAAAAGACGTTGTAGATATTGCACGTCTTATTTCATTTGTAAACCAATCTTCAAATGAAACTTTTTCTCTTACTGTGCGTTCGGGGGGGACGGATATGGGGGGTGGGTCTATTGGTGAATCTATCGTTCTCGATGTAACGCGTTACATGAATCGTCTAAAACGTGTTGAGAAAGGAATTGATGAGGGCAATGCGATTGTCGAACCAGGAATGTTTTATCGTGATTTTGATAAGGAGACACAAAAATATGATCTTTTTTTGCCTTCCTACCCAGCCTCCCGTGAGGTTTGTACTGTGGGGGGTATGGTGGCAAATAACTCTGGGGGGGAGAAGACGTTGGTTTATGGGCAGACCATTCGTTATGTGAACTCACTCAAGGTGGTACTTCAAGATGGAAATGAATATACATTTCGCGCCTTAAATAGAGATGAGCTTGAGGGAAAGATGCAGCTTCATACGTTTGAGGGAAAGGTATATAGAGAGGTGTATAAACTTTTTGAAGAGAATTATGAAGTGATTAAGGACGCGCGCCCAACGGTTACCAAGAATTCAGCGGGGTACCAGATATGGGATGTGTGGGATAGGGAAAAAGGCGTGTTTGATCTTACAAAACTTTTTGTGGGGTCTCAGGGGACGCTTGGAGTTATTACCGAGATTGGGTTTCGACTCGTGTCGCCCAAAAAACACTCGACGCTTCTCGTCATGTTTCTTAAAAATCTGAACGAACTCCCCGAAACTATTAAGCGTGTCTTAGTACACAAGCCCGAGAGTTTTGAATCGTACGATGATCATACTCTTGGGCTTGCAATTAGGTTTTTCCCTGATGTTTTAAAATTTTTCAAAGCAAATATTGTTAAGATCGCGTTTCAGTTTCTTCCCGAAGCGTGGATGTTTATAACTGGAGGAATGCCAAAGCTCGTTTTGATGGCAGAGTTTACGGGAGATACGTTGGAGGAGGCAGAGATGAAGGCGGGCGAGGCGATGAAAAATCTCAGTGGCCTGCATCTTAAGACGCGTGTTACAAAATCAGAAGAAGAGGCAAAAAAATACTGGGTGATTCGTAGAGAGAGCTTTAGTCTTTTGCGCAAACATATTCGTGGGAGCCACACAGCGCCCTTTATTGATGACATGGTCGTACACCCAAACGATCTTCCCGAGTTTCTTCCTAGGCTCGAAGCTCTTTTGAAGCCATATAATCTCACCTATACCATTGCTGGTCACGCGGGAGACGCAAATTTTCACATTATTCCTCTTATGGATTTTCGTAATTCTCACATGCGTGAAATTGTGACAGAACTCTCAAAGAAGGTGTATGAACTTGTTTTTGAATTTAAGGGTTCTATGACGGGGGAGCACAATGATGGTATGGTTCGTGGACCCTTTTTACGTGATATGTACGGAGATAAAATTTATGGAATTTTCAAAGATATTAAAACAATTTTTGATCCGAAGAATATCTTCAATCCCCATAAAAAAACCGACGCTACTCTCGAATACTCAATGCAACATTTGAGAAAGGACTAGATTTCGACCGAGTCCAAACCAACGCTCGTCTACAAGAGGGGAGACCGTTACAACCCCCTATTATAGCGATAATACTTGACTTCCCCTTGAGGACGACCTTATGGTCTGGACTTGGTCGGCTTAGAGCATAATAAAAATAAAAAAAGCGTCTTAATGACGCTTTTCGGTTTTTAAATTTTAATGTGTGTTACCTGTTCGATCAGCTGTAAATACAATAATATATCACTATCACCACGTCAATGGTTCTTATTTGTTTGGTTTGAGTTATTATGTGTGAGTATTGATACTTTTAGAATATGTATCAGAGTAATAAAATTGATGGAAAAAGGATCGCGGGGGAGATTATCGAGAGATTAAAGAAACGTGAAAGGCCTGAGAAGTTTTTGGCTGCTTTTTTGGTTGGGGAGGATCCTGCCTCTCTTAGCTTTTTAAAGAAAAAAGAAGAGGTAGCTCTCGAGCTTGGGATTGAATTTCGTCTTTATCAATTGGTTCCTTCTGTGGGTGTGGTTCAGGTGCGTGAGGAAGTTATGCGTGTGCAGGAAGAGGAGGATTGTGGTGGGGTGTTGGTGCAACTTCCCCTTGCTACGCATTTTGGGGCGCACGACATTTTGAATGCGATTGATGTTACAAAAGATGTTGATGTCTTGGGGGAGTCTGCGCGTGGGGTTTTCTATAATGGTGACAGTATCATACTGCCCCCCGCTGTTTCGGTGGTCGATGAGATTTGTGCGCATCAGAATATCGAACTCGCAAAAGCACGTGTTGTGGTGTTTGGGGTTGGGTTTTTGATTGGGAAACCTATTGCGACATGGCTTATGGGGCGCGTGAAGGAACTTACGGTGCTTACGCGCAAGAGTGATCTATCCGATCCCGCCTGTGGGCTTCGTTCCGCTGATCTTGTTATTACGGGCGCAGGAAGCCAAGGGTTTATCCACCCCAACATGTTAAAAATGGGGGCTGGGGTGATAGATTTTGGGACGAGTTTTGTCGGGGGGAAGCTTAGGGGGGATTTGCATATCGAGCAGGATGAAATTTCCAAGCTATCTTTTTATACTCCAACCCCAGGAGGGACAGGACCTATCTTGGTAGCTAAACTTTTTGAGAATTTTTATAAACTTCTAGATTCTAGTTTCTAGATTTCAGATTCTGAATGTATGTTGTTTGATTCTCATACACATTTACAGTTTGCGGGTTATGATGACGATCGTGATGCGGTAATTGCACGCGCGAAGGATGCGGGTGTTTTTATGGTTAATGTGGGAACCGATATAAAGAGCTCTCTGTTCGCGCTTGAGCTTGCGAAGAGATATAACTTTGAGGGGATGTATGCGACACTTGGGTTTCATCCTACTAATATCGAGAGGCGACATGATGTTCAGGAAAAAAAAGAAGAGTATTATGAGGAGTTTAACAAAGAACAGTTTTTGAGTCTCGCTAAGGACAAAGGGTTTTCAATGATTGGAGAGTGCGGATTAGACTATTTTCATATTAAAGATGAGACGTTGCGGAATAGAGAGAAAAAGATATTTTTAGATCAAATCGAGGCAGCTATTATGTATAAAAAGCCGCTTATGATTCATTGTCGTCCAGAGAAAGACGACGACGCCTACCTCGATCTTTACAATTTATTGACATCGGATGTTGGTAGATTACCAGAAAAGCCGGGTATTGTTCATTTTTTTGTGGGAAACAACGAGACGGCTAAAAAGTTTTTGGATCTTGGATTTTATTTGAGTTTTGGGGGTGCGATAACGTTTAAGAAGGCGGATGACCATAAAGAGCGCGTGCGTTATGTACCGCTTGATCGAATTGTTCTTGAGACAGATGCGCCATATGTAACTCCAGAACCACACAGGGGAAAACGAAATGAGCCAATGTATATTAAGCATGTAGCGGAAGCAATTGCGCGGATAAAAGGAGTTTCTTTCTTGGAGGTTGAGGAGCAGACGCTTAACAATACAAAAACTGTTTTAGGAATTTAATTTTTGTTAATAGTGTGGTAGGACTGAGGTAGGATTTTGAAAAAAAGGGGGGGTAGGTGTGGAAAATGGATTAGTTACTTTTGTGTTGACTCTCTCCATTGCCCTATGGGCGGTGTGGGTGTTGTGGGGGTGGTTATGTGTATGGTGTCCTGCCTTTGTGTTTGGGATGCGATATCGCGCCGCCACTGCATTAGTGAAAAAGAGCTGTGTGTATGAGGGGTTTCCTTCCGGTGCTTGTATCTCAGTATATGTAGAAGATGGGGCTACAATTCATAATCTCGAGTTTTTACCAGAACTTATTAACGAAATTTATGAAGATTTTGAAGACTTCGTTGATTATTTTGAACTCGATGATTTTTTCTCTGGAAAGGAAGCTCATAATGTTACACTTGTATTTTATACAAAGAACACATATGAAATTCTTGATCGTATCTATAATATGGATACACGCGGGTTTTATGTTCCGCTTTTTCGGGTGATGTCAATACGAACGGGCCTGAAATTGAGCGATCTCAGGGGTTGTTTGGGGAAAACGGTGCGCCACGAGTTTTTTCATTATTTTGTACATGCGCTTTTTACAAAAGGTGCGTTTACGGAGCAGCAGGAGGAGGGGGGTGCACGGGTATTTGAGGAGTGGTGATTGGTTGGTAGATAGTTTTATGATATAAGTCCTGCACAAGCAGGGCTTTGTTTTTTCTCTGATTTTATGACATAGTTACAGTACTATGCATCCACATATATTCTTATTTATTCTGTTTATTTCGTTTTTTTATGTGGATATTTTTTCAATGTTTATTTAATGTTTTATTATGAAGGTATCTAAGTACAATCATGAAAAAGTAGAGAAAAAGTGGCAGAAGGAGTGGGCGCGAAACGACTTTGCTTTATGGCGTGCAGAGGAGGGGGGGAGAAAAAAGAAGAAATATATCCTCGATATGTTTCCTTATCCATCGGGAGATGGGTTACACGTTGGACATATTGAGGGGTACACCGCTTCTGATATTGTGAGCCGTTTTTCTCGAATGAATGGGTATAATGTGCTTCATCCTATGGGGTGGGACGCTTTTGGTTTACCTACCGAGAATTATGCTATTAAACACAAGATTCATCCTGCGAAAGTAACGGAAAAAAATATTAATAATTTTCGCGCACAGTTACAACGTATGGGGTTTAGTTATGATTGGACACGCGAGGTGAATACGACAGACCCAGAATATTATAAATGGACACAGTGGATTTTTTTGGAACTTTTTAAACGCGGACTCGCCTATGAGGCAGAGGTGCCAGTTAATTGGTGTCCAAGCTGCAAAACGGTACTTGCAAACGAAGAGGTGGTCGATGGAACGTGTGATAGGTGTCATTCCGAAGTCGTTCATAAAAATTTAAAACAATGGATTCTTAAAATTACGGCTTATGCTGATAGACTTCTCGCTGACCTTGATGATCTTGACTGGCCAGAACGTATTAAGGAGATGCAGAGGAATTGGATAGGAAAGTCTTACGGGGCGCTTATAAAATTTCCCCTTGTAGATTTTAAATTTCCTGTTGAGGTTTTTACAACGCGGCCCGATACGTTGTTTGGGGCAACGTATGTTGTTCTTGCCCCAGAACATAAGCTTCTCGGGGAATTAAAAGAATATATTACTAATTGGGATGAGGTTTTTGAATATGTAAGCGCGGCAAAGAATAGAAGCGAACGTGAACGACAAGAGAAAAAAGAGAAGACGGGGGTTGAGCTTAAAGGAATTGCCGTAGTTAATCCTATAAATAAAAAAGAGGTTTCTTTGTGGGTGGCCGACTATGTACTTATGGGGTATGGCACAGGGGCGGTGATGGCGGTACCAGCGCATGATGAGCGTGATTTTGCCTTTGCAAAAAAATATAGACTTCCTATCGAGACAGTGATTCAACCCGTTTCTTATGATTGGGATAGCACTGTTGCGGCCTATACTGAAGAGGGTAAGATGGTTAATTCTGGTGAATTTGATGGGCTGGATTCTAATGAGGCGATGAAGGCAATGCTAGTTAAACTTAAGGAGCAGCGGTCTGCAGAGGAAGCTGTGAAATACAAACTTCGCGATTGGGTATTTTCAAGGCAAAGGTATTGGGGGGAACCAATTCCACTTGTTTTTTGCGAGAATTGCAAAAAACAAGTGGAAAATCTCAAATCTCAAATCTCAAATCCCAAATTTAATAAGGGAGAACTATTGAATCCTGGGTGGGTTGCAGTACCCGAGAATGATTTACCATTAACCTTGCCTAACGTGAAACACTATGAACCCACAGGAAATGCCGAATCTCCACTTGCTGGAATTCCGAAATGGGTGAATACGACGTGTCCAAGGTGTGGTGGGAAGGCACGACGCGAGACGAATACTATGCCACAGTGGGCAGGATCAAGTTGGTACTACCTCGGATATGTCCTCGGAAATAAAAAATTTCCGCTAAGAGCGGATCCGCCTTTGGCGGAAAATATTAAAGATCAAAAAGATTATTGGAATAAAAAAGAATTACAATATTGGTTACCGGTTGATATGTATATTGGCGGAGCGGAGCATGCGGTGCTTCATCTTTTGTATGCGCGATTTTGGCATAAGGTACTTTATGATGCAAAGATTGTTCCTACTAAGGAGCCATTTTATGCCTTGAGAAACCAGGGTCTTATTCTCGGTCCCGATGGTGTAAAAATGTCAAAATCGCGTGGAAATGTGATTAACCCCGATGCTGTGGTTAAGGAGTATGGTGCTGACACGCTTCGCATGTTCGAGATGTTTATGGGGCCTTTTGAGGATTCAAAACCATGGGACGTGCGTAGTATTATAGGGATACGAAGGTTTTTGGAGAGAGTTTGGGGGTTACAAACAAAAATACAGGACAAGGGCGGCGAAGGTACAGAGAGGTTAATGCATCAAACAATAAAGAAGGTGACAGACGACGTTGAGACAATGCGTTTTAATACCGCAATTTCTGCCCTTATGGTGTATGCTAATGCTCTAACAGAACAGGAGATTGTTTCCGAAAAAATATACAAGACATTATTAGTATTACTTACCCCCTTCGCCCCCCACATTACATCAGAGTTGTGGGAACTGATGGGGAACAAGAGTTCTATTCATTTAGAAAAATGGCCGAGCTATGATCCGAAACGTATTATAGAAGAGCAGACTACTCTTGTTGTCCAGGTAAACGGAAAGACAAGAGATTCGCTTGGTGTGGCGAGAGGAATGTCTCAGGAAGATGTTTTGGCGATTGTTACCAAGGCGGAGCGTGTCGCGTCTCATATACAAGGCAAGGAAATAGTGCGTGTCGTATACGTTCAAGATAAACTGATTAATCTTGTAGTCAGATAATTCGTTTATGATTACTTTTCATATTATTACTATTTTTCCTGAAGCACTTCACGGGTATTTTAGCACGTCTATTATTAAGCGCGCGCAAGAAAAAAAGCGCGTTAAGATTGTAATGTATAATTTACGCGATTTCTCAATGGATAAACACAGGTCTGTTGATGACCGTCCTTTTGGCGGGGGGCCTGGAATGGTACTTATGGTGGAACCTCTCATGTATACTCTGAAGCATATTTTGAAAAAGGATTTTAGATTTAATGAGGTAAATAAACTCGATATAGACCCTAAAAAATATCGTATTGTATTTTTTGATACTCGCGGTGAATTATTTACACAAGAAATTGCTCGATCGTTTTTGCCAGAGGTTAAACATTCGCATGTGATTTTTGTTTGCGGTCATTATGAGGGGATTGATGAGCGTATTAAGGAGTATTGTGCAACAGATGTTATTTCTATAGGTAATTATGTGCTTTCTGGTGGGGAGGTGCCGGCAATGGCGGTGGTTGATGCGATTACGCGCCTTGTTCCTGGTGTTTTAGGAAATGAAGAGTCTGTAGAGGAAACGAGAGTAGTTAAGGGGTATGCCGTGTACACGCGTCCACGTGACTATTCTCCAAAGAAAAATATTGTATGGAGCGTGCCTGATGCCCTTGTCTCAGGAGACCCAAAAAAGATAGACGAGTGGAGAAGGGGGCATTAAAATGGTTTGACTTGCTTTGTGTTTCGCGATAAACTTACAAAATCTAGTTCTTTGTGGGTTCGATGAACTCCTCCAGCTTTGTTTAGGATAAATCATCCAGGGGAATTTAGGGTAAAGGTCATAACTAGTTCCCAATGTAAAAAAAGAGAACCGTAGTTTCGTTTCGTTTTTTGAATATTGTGAGAACACAATAATGTACTCCGATAACAATGGTGGTGGCGGTTTCGGTGGTCCACGTCAGATGTTTGACATCAAGTGCGCGGATTGCGGAAAGGACTCCCAAGTTCCTTTCCAGCCACGAGGAGATCGACCTGTTTACTGCAGAGATTGCTTTTCAAAGCATGCTCCAGCACGTCCAGCACGTCGTGATTTCCGAAGATAAAAAACAAACATCCCCCTTGCGGGGATTTTTGTTTTGTGATATAAGAGGATTAGTTCGTTACCAACAAAGTTTTTTCTTTGTCAGTACGCGATAAAAAGAAGGGGAGAGAGCGAGATGAGTGCCCTGTTTGATGCATTAAAGAAGAGCGCCGTAGAGGTGAGAAAAGATAGCGTGATTCCTTTTGAGAGAATATTTGAGGATCAACGCCGAGGTTTTGGAAAGGGTTATCAAGTCCAGAACGATCTTATCAATGTTTCCAAAAGTGGAATTGTCGCTTTGAAGTCTCGAGATGAGGCCGGTGTCGAATGTTGTCGGCAAAAGATGTTTCGGTTGTGGGATGAATTGGATGGTGTCGATGTTCCCTCTGATATGTGGTGGCAGTTTTCTGGAAATGCCGGGCAGGAGTTTGTTGAATTTCTTGGTGTTGTGGCGCTTTGGCCTTACGTGAGTGGCGAGACGAGTGAGGTGGGAGCAATTCCCTCGGTGGATGAATTGTGTATACGTCCGCAGACATGGCTGCGTGGTTTAGGTGATGTACCTGGGGAACTGGGCAAGATGGTATTGGATAGACTTCTTGAGATGGATTTTTCGAACAAGGAAGAGCGTGTTGCTATCCGCCGACGTCTTGTTGATGTCGTGGAACAGATTTATAACTTTCTTTCGTTGTATGAGACGGCATATCCTCAGGTGATCAATGATTCCCGGATGAGAGGATACAGAAATACTTTCCGTGGAATGTTGCAGGGCGTTGGTTTTTTACTTCTAAAAATGAAACAGGAACTCCTTGAGGTGATGGAGAGAAATTAAAAAATTAAATTTTATGCCGAGATGTCTCGGCTTTTTTATACTTGTTTTTTGAGAGTTGTATTTTTTTGAAATATTGCATAAAATTTATAAACATAGCAAAATGCGCCCATAGCTTCCTCCTTCGCTTGTATAATATCCAAGCTACGGAAGGACAAGTATCTTAGTTATTAAGTCGCTTGCCCCTCGTAGCTTTGGTGGTATACCAAAGCGTAGTGGGGCGCCCATAGCTCAGCTGGTAGAGCAGCTCCCTTTTAAGGAGATGGTCGTAGGTTCGAATCCTACTGGGCGCACAGAGCGAGTGAATTTATTCACTCGCGCTAGGATTCGAAAGCCGGAGCATGTGCACGAAGTGCACGCGAGGCGGGGTCGCGACT
>Ga0194131_10007962_pt1 | contig 14014 bp, 14 predicted proteins | sample TA2KigO120mmetaG_FD_148631 | JGI IMG/M metagenome (GOLD analysis project Ga0194131, IMG submission 148631) | Freshwater microbial communities from Lake Tanganyika, Tanzania - TA2015053 Kigoma Offshore 120m | ecosystem: Environmental > Aquatic > Freshwater > Lake | place: Tanzania: Lake... | reverse complement strand
CGCCGAGAGCGCACCCCAACACGGCGACCGCCGCGGCTACCAGATGAACCCGGCGAACGGCCGCGAGGCGATGCGAGAGATCGCCACCGATATCGACGAGGGAGCCGACATGCTCATGATGAAGCCAGCGCTCACCAACCTCGACCTCATCGCCGCCGCGCGCGCGCGATGGGACGTGCCGATCGTGGCCTACCAGGTGTCTGGCGAGTACGCGATGATCGCCGAGGCCGCCCGCGCCGGTCGTATCGACCGCGAGCGAGCGGCCCGGGAAACACTCTTGTCCATCCGCCGCGCGGGCGCCGATCTCGTCGTGAGCTACTTTACTCCGGAAGCGTGGAGCGGGGCGCTGAAGCTCTAGACCGCGCGGAACACCAGCGAGGCGTTGACCCCGCCGAAGCCGAAACTGTTCGACAGCACCGTGCGGGGTCGCGAGTCGCGCGCCTCCCGAGGCGCGTAGTCGAGGTCGCACTCGGGGTCGGGCTCGAACAGGTTGGCGGTCGGCGGCACGATGCCCGTCTTGATCGCCATGACGCTCGCTACGGCCTCGACACCGCCCGCGGCGCCGAGCAGGTGCCCGGTAACGCCCTTGGTGGAGGTCATCGCAAGCTTGTAAGCGTGCTCCCCGAAGACCGTCTTGACCGCCGCCGTCTCGCTCACGTCGTTCTGCGGCGTGCTGGTGCCGTGGGCGTTGATGTAGTCGATGTCGCCGGGGGACAAGCGCGCGGAGCGGAGGGCGAGCCGCATGCAGCGCGCCGCCCCCGCGCCGCCCGGGGACGGTGCCGTGTCGTGGTAGGCGTCGTTGTTCAGGGCGTAGCCCACGATCTCCGCGTAGATGTTGGCGCCCCGCGCGCGAGCGTGCTCGTACTCTTCCAGCACGAGGATCCCCGCGCCCTCGCCCATCACGAAGCCGTCGCGGTCCTTGTCGAAGGGCCGGGAGGCGGTGGCCGGGTCGTCGTTGCGCTTGGAGAGCGCGCGCATCACCATGAAGCCGGCCAGCCCCACCGCCGACACCGCTGCCTCGCAGCCGCCCGCGATGATCACGTCGGCATCGTCGTTCTGGATGGCACGCCAGGCCTCGCCGATGGCGTGGTTGCCGGTGGCGCAGGCGGTGGTGACGCAGAGCGCAGGGCCCTGCGCGCCGTAGCGGATGGCGATTTGACCGCCCGCGAGGTTGGTCAGCGCGCGCGGGATGAAGAACGGGGACAGGCCCTTCCATCCGTGCTGGTCGAAGAGGCGGCTGCCGTTGACGATCTCCTGCAGCCCGCCGATACCGGTGCCCACGTACACGCCCAACCGCTCGTCTCCCTCGCCGTTGGGGCCGGCGAGCGGGGACAGGCCCGCGTCGGCGAGGGCCTCGTCGGCGGCGAACATCGCGTACTGCGCGAAGACATCGAGGCGACGCGCCAGCTTCTTGTCGATGCGCCGCTCGACCTCGAAGCCCTTGACCTCGGCCGCGATCCGCACGGGCATGCCCGAGGGATCGAACTTCGCGACGGTCGCGACACCAGAGCGGCCCGCCACCATTGACGCCCAGGTGGACGGGACGTCGTTTCCGCACGGCGTCACTGCCCCCAGGCCGGTGACGACCACCCGTCGACTCACGATGGTTTACTTTTGCTTGTTGTGGATGTAGTCGATGGCGTCTTGCACCGTCGAGATCTTCTCGGCATCGTCGTCGGGGATCTCGATGTTGAAATCCTTCTCGATCGCCATCACCAACTCGACGATGTCGAGGCTGTCGGCGCCCAGGTCGTCGATAAACGAGGCGCTCGGTACGACCTCGGCGGGGTTGACCCCGAGGGACTCGGCGATGAGGTTGCGCACGCGGTTGATGGTCTCTTCGTTAGCCATTGGGCCGTCCTCGGAACGGGGCCCCGACTATCGCCGCCGCTTCTGACTCGCCAGTATATAGCCTCTCCTGGACACGCGCTCTCACGCTGGCGACCAGCCCAGCGCTCGCACAGTTTCGCGCGTAGCGCACGGCGCTCGCCACGGCGCGAGCGTCGGCGCGACCGTGGCCCACCACCGCCACGCCGTTGACGCCAAGCAGGATCGCGCCGCCCACCGAGTCGTAGGTGGTGCGCTGCCGGAAACGACGAAAGGCGCCTTGCATCAGCCATCGACCGAGCAGCCCGTCGTAGCGGCGGCGAAGTTCCTCGCGAAGGATCGCGCCCACCACCTCGACCGTGCCCTCGACGGTCTTGAGCATCACGTTGCCCACGAAGCCGTCGCACACCAGGACGTCGCACTCGCCGCGCAGCGCGCCGAGAGGCTCCACGTTTCCCACGAAGGCCAGGCCCAGCGCCTCGATCTCGGGAAAGGCGGCGCGTACCTGCGTGTTGCCCTTGCCCCGCTCCTCGCCGTTGGCCAGCAGGCCCACCCGCGGCTGCTCGATGCCAAGCACGACGCGCGCGTAGCTCTCGCCGAGGACGGCGAACTGCGCGAAGTGCAGGGGCTTGCAGTCGACGTTGGCTCCGAGATCAAGGAGGACGAGCTGTCCTCCGTCGCGCCGTGGCACGACCGTCGCGAGCGGAGCGCGATCGATGCCGGGCAGGGGGCCGAGCACGTGGAGCGCCGAGGCCATCGCCGCGCCCGAGTGGCCGCAGGTGACGGCCGCCTGCGCCACGCCCTCCTTCACCAGCTCGAAGATGCGCCGAATACTCGCGTCGGTCTTCTTCCGGAGCGGCGAGCTGGCAGGCTCGTCCATGCCGACGACGCCCGGGGCGTGCACCACATCGACGCCCTTCGGCACGCGCCCCTTCAGCTTCTCGGCGTCGCCCACCAGGAGCACGGGCACGCCCTGGTCGCGGGCGAGCGCAGCCCCCTCGAGCATGGCCTCGGGTGCCTTGTCGCCGCCGAACGCGTCGAGCGCGACCGGGCGCGGGTCGGACAAGGGCTACTCGTCGGCAGACGAGGCGGTGTCGTTATCGGCGAAGATCTTCTTGCCGCGGTAGCTGCCGCAGGCATCGCACACGCGATGGCGAAGCTTGGGCGCGCCGCAGTCCGGGCACGACTCGATGGCGGCGGTGAGCGTGAGGGCGTCGTGGGCGCGGCGCTGGTCGCGCTGGCTGCGGGAGACGCGCTTCTTGGGAACGGGCATGGGCTAGTCCTTGACGTTGAGTTTGGAGAGTACTGCGAGGCGGGGATCGACGGGCGGCGCCGTGACAGGGCCAGCCAGTGACCGGAACCGATCGCGACAGGCGGAATCGCTATCAGGATCGACGTCGGCGCAGACCAGCCGCGCCGGCCGCTCGACGGTGAACCACTCCCGCACCACTTGCGCGAGGTCGAGGTGCTCGCCGTCGAACTCGCCGACGTCTTCCACCTCGAAGGGCAGGGTGACCGGCGGGCGCGGGAGCCCTTCCTCGTCGCCCGTGCGCTCGGGCAGGGCCGAGAGCGGCGAGTAGAGGCAGCTCAGCTCGCCGCCGAAGCTGACCACGATCGGCGCGCCGCAGCGGTCGCAAGCCGCCTCGCCCACCGCATGGAGCTCGCCGACCACCGCCGCGTGCTTGCCGTGGCGGGTGACGCTGAACTGGCCGGTGAAGGCCTTCACGTCACCGCCGAGACCGTCGCCGGCGGCCGCGCGCGCCCAGGCCGAGTGGTCCAGGGCGACCTCGAGGCCGCGATGAGGGATGTCTGCGAGGGCGACGATCACGTCGAACTCCGAATGCCAGAGAGCGGGAGCCGCGGCGGTTAGCCCGGGAGGAGCGGCGTGTCAACCGAGGGCGCACCGCGCTACTCGGGGTACTGCTCCAGCCGGAGCTCGTACTCGGCGAGGTAGCGATTCACCTCGCTGAAGTAGCGCTCTTCATCGAGCTTGGACTCCCAGTTCTTCTTCGCCGCGGCGTCCCACGCGTTGAGATCGCCCGAGGTCCAGGCGTCGCGCATCGCGCCGTAGGCGGCCGCGCGGTCGACCCACGCCTTCACGATCAGGGCGTGCGCCTCGTCGAGACTCGGGGACTCGGGGTCGACGGCCCCGACGGCCTTGGCCAGCGCGTCGGCCTGCGGCACCAGGTCGAGCGCGAGCTCCTCCGCGAGCCGAGGGCCGTCGGTGCCGTGCTTCTTCACCATCGAGGCGCTCGTGAGAAAGCGCTGCGCCAACGCTGCGTTGTCGCGTATCGGCGCCTGCATCGCGGCGACATAAGCGCTGGCATCGTCGGCCTCCGGGCTCGCGCCGCAGGCGAGACAGAGGGCCCCGATGATCACGAGGGTGTAGCGCACGCAGCCGCGTCTAACCTCGCCGACGCGATACACGGCGGCCCGCCGCATGAAGCTTCTCGAGTCGCTCCGGATCCGCGCCCGGTCTGCCCTGCGCGCCCGCGTCCCGTCGCTGGCGGGGATCGTCCCCCGGCCTCCCCGGGTCGACCTGCGCCTCGACGACTTCGATGGTCCGGGGAACGTGCCTCCTGCAACGCTGGATATCGACGGATGGCAGGAGCAGGTGGTTGCGTTCGTGCAGTGGGCGGGCCCGATGCCGGCGCGGCTCATCGCGCGGGCCGACCACCGCGATCTCGCCGACCTGGTGCGCTTCTGTCACCGCCTCGAGATGGCCACGACGGTGCGCACCGGCCCCGCTGGGCTCAGCCACGCCCGCGCCGAGGAGTTGCTCGACCGCGGCATGGCCGCCTGCGAACTCGTGGTCGACGCGCTCGACGCCGAGGCCGAGGCGGCGGCGCGCGCGCTGGTACACGCGCGCCACAGCCGCGCGGGCCAGCTCACCGTCCACCTCCACGTGCGCGGCCACGCGGAGCCCGGCGACGATCTTAGCACCCGAGTTCGCTCCCTCGGCCTCGACCGGGTGGTGGCCTCGCCCCCGTGGGTGGGGCCCGATGGTCTGCCCGGGGATGCACGCCGCGGCAGCCACTGTCCCGTCGCGAGTCGCCGCGTGCTGCTCATGCCCGATGGCCGCGTCACCGCCTGCCCGTTCAAGGGCGGGGCCGCCTCCACCTTCCCCCCCGACCTCGCCGACCACCGCGCCGCCATCCACAGTTGCGACCGGGCCTGCGCCCACCCTGAGACAGCCTGAGCAGAAGCGGGTAGACCCCCGGCGCCATGTCGACCGTCCGCACCCGTTTTGCCCCAAGTCCCACCGGCTACCTGCACATCGGCGGTGCCCGCACCGCGCTCTTCTCGTGGATGTACGCCCGGCAGCACGGCGGCAGCTTCGTCCTCCGCATCGAGGACACCGACGAGGATCGCAACCAGGAGGCGGCGGTCGAGGCGATCTACGAGAGCCTGCGCTGGCTCGGCATCACGTGGGACGAGGGCCCGGGCGTGGGCGGTCCCCACGGCCCCTACCGGCAGTCCCAGCGCTTCGACCGGTACGCCCGGGTGGCGGCCGAGCTGCTCGACCGAGGCACGGCCTACCGCTGCACCTGCACGGTGGAGCGCCTCGACGCGTTGCGGGCCGAGCAGGACGCCCGCAAGGAGAAGCCCCACTACGACGGGCGCTGTCGCGACATGAACCTGGGCACGGACTGCGGGCCCCACGTGCTGCGCCTGCGGGTGCCGCACGGCGAAGACGTGGTGGTCGACGACCTCGTGAAGGGCGCCGTGCGCTACGCCTCCGACGAGCTCGACGACTTCATCCTCGTGCGCACCGACGGCGTGCCCACGTACAACTTCGTGGTGGTGTGCGACGACGTCGACATGCAGATCAGCCACGTGCTGCGCGGCGACGAGCACCTCAACAACACGCCGAAGCAGCTCCTGGTCTACCAGGCCATGGGCGCCACGCCGCCCCGCTTCGGCCACCTGCCGCTCATCTTCGACGAGCAGGGCCGCAAGATGTCCAAGCGCCACGGCGACGTGGCCGTGGGCGACTACAAGAAGAAAGGCATCCTACCCGAGGGGCTCGTCAACTACCTGTCGCGACTCGGGTGGTCGCACGGCGACATGGAGCTCTTCACGGTCAGCGAGATGATGGCGGTGTTCTCCATCGAAGGCATCGGCAGCTCGCCCTCGAAGTGGGACTACACCAAGCTCCTGTCGGTCAACGCACACTGGCTCAAGACGCTACCGCCCGCGCGCATCGCCGATGAACTCCACCCGTTTCTCGCCGAGCGCGATCTCGTCGCCAACGATCGCCTCGAGGCCGCCGTGGTTGCCCTGCGCGAGCGCGCGCAGACCCTCGCCCAGCTCGCCGACGCGATGACATTCATGTTCGTCGATGACGACCGGGTGGCCCGCGACGAGGCGGCGATCGCCGAGATCCTGACCCCCGCCGCCGCGCTGGTACGCGCCTGCGCGGCGGCGCTGGCGGCCGTGCCCGAGTGGACGGAACCGGCCCTCGAGGCCGCGGGCAAGGCCTTTTGCGAGTCGCAGGGCCTCAAGCTCGGCAAGCTCGCCCAGCCCCTCCGCGTGGCGCTCTCGGGCCAGAAGGTGGGGCCGGGACTCTGGCAAAGCCTCCACGTGCTCGGCCGGGAGGCGGCGCTACGGCGCATGAACGCGTGCTGGGGAGCTTGACGGCCCGGCGGCTGGCGACTAGAAGGCGTCCCGCCTGCTGAGGCGTGGTGTAACTGGCAACACGTCAGGTTCTGGCCCTGAAGACTCTAGGTTCGACCCCTAGCGCCTCAACCACATAGACCCTCCACTGGTCCCATCGTCTAGAGGCCTAGGACAGTGCCCTCTCACGGCATAGACAGGGGTTCGAATCCCCTTGGGACTACCAATAAGCCCCATCCAAGCAACCGTTTGGATGGGGCTTTCTCGTCAGGGCCGACAAATTCGATTCCGTGGCACGAAGCGCTCGAAGACTCGCGAGTTCAGCGTGACGAGCACGCGCGCGAATCGACTCGGCGGTGGCGAGCGCCTCGGCGTCCGGATCGCCCAGCTGCACCAGCAAGGCCCCGAGCACGATGCGGGCAAGGATGCCGGCGTCGTCGGCCCCGGCGGGCGCGGACCGGCCACCACGTTGCCGGTCGTCGGAGGCGACGGTGCGCATCGCCCACCGCCGGCGGAACTCGCCGGACACGCGCGAGGCGCGCACCGCGGCCGGGGACGACACCGCGCACCCGTAAAATCCGTGCACGGCTGCCGTCTAGGCTCGGCCTCCGCCAACAACCCCTTCAACGGGGCCGGCGCGCCCTTCCCCTCACCACTCGACCGCGCCGCGATCGGGCTCATCGTCGCGGGGCAAGCCCCAGTAGTCTGTCAGGGTCGCCTCGCTGTTGGCGGCGCCGATCACCGGGGAACCGTCGAGCGGGCGCGGCGGGCCGAAGGCGAAGTCGAGCATCGGGTCTTCCTCGTTGTTCTTGATCTCGTAGCCGTCGGGCCAGGGGTCGGCGCCGTTGTCCCACGCGGTGTTCTTGCTGCCGTCGGGGTACACGGCGGGCGTGACCTCGCCGCGCTCGAGCTCCACTTCCAGCACGCTGGTGGTGTTGCCCACGTAGATGCTGTTGTCGGCCACCAGGAAGAGGTTGTACTCGCCCGAGAGCTCGAGGTCGTACACGCGCGCGTTGCTGGAGAAGGTGCTGTTGAAGGCGCGGACATCGATGTAAAGGCCATTGCACGCGTCGCGAGTCTGGCAGCCGCTCGACACCACGTGGATGGCCGGGTCGCCGCCAGCGAGCCAACTGTCCACCATGCTGATCCCGCCGTAGCTCTCGTGTACCGCCAGCTCGACCGGCGAGTTGACGAGGCCACACCGGGTACACGCGAAGTTGTCGATGCCGGTGATCGACGCGTCGATGGCGCTCACGTCGTACCAGTTGGCCGAGCCCGAGGTGATCGCCACGCCGGTGACCGTGAGCCGGTCGAGGGTGGAAACCTCGTAGTGGGCGGCCGGGTCGTGCACGATCGTGAGGCCTCGTCCCTGCCCCTTGAGCCCCGCGAGGCGGTCTTCCTCCTCCACCCCGGCCATGGTGAACTCGCCCTCGCCGAGGCAGATGTTCACGTCGCCGTTCTGCACGGCCTCGTCGATGCTGGCGTACACGTCGGGCACGTCGATCGGCGAGCATCCCTCGATGGGCGGGCCGTCGAGCCCGTCGCAGTCGGCGTCGACATCGTCACCGGGATGGTCGACAGCGCCCGGGTAGGCGTTGGCGTTGTCGTCGAGGCAGTCGTCGGGGGTGTACACGCCGTCGCCGTCGGCGTCCCGGGGACCAGTGTCGATCGGCTCGCTCGAGTCGCCCGCTCCCGGTTGTTCCCCGTCGCATGCCAACAGGATCGCGATCCACATGGCCGCCCCGTATCAACCCAGCGGTTAGCGGCGCGCCACATGCAAGAAAGTCCCGCGCCGATGGTCTACCGCGGCCTCACCCTCGACCAGTTCCAGGCCGACGCCATCCGCGCGCTCGAGGCCGGGAGCTCGGTGCTCGTCTGCGCCCCCACCGGCACCGGCAAGACGGTCATCGCTGACTGGACGGTGGAGCGCGCCCTCGCCCGCGGCAAGGAGGTGGTCTACACCGCGCCGATCAAGGCGCTGTCCAACCAGAAGTTCCGCGACTACGGGCGCTTGTTCGGGGAGGAGAAGGTCGGGCTGGTGACCGGCGACCTCGTGATCCGCCGCGACGCCCCCTGCCGGGTGATGACCACTGAGATCCTGAGGAACATGCTGCTCGGCGGCGAGACGCTACCCGAGCTCGACGCGGTGGTGATCGACGAGATCCACTTCCTCGACGACCCGGAGCGCGGCACCGCCTGGGAAGAGTTGCTCATCTACCTGCCGGCCCGCGTGCAGATCGTGGGCCTCTCGGCCACGCTGCGCAACGCGCGGCAGTTCGCGGCCTGGCTGGGCAACGTGCGGGAGCGCTGGGTGCAGGTGATCGAGGAGCACCAGCGGGCGGTCCCCCTGCAGTTCTGGGTGGCCGACGTGGGCGTGGGCCTTCGCCCGCCGGGCGACTTCGCCAAGGCGATGCAAAAGGTGCAGAAGAACACTCGGCCCGCGCACCCGGGAAAGGGCGGTCGATTCGGCCGCCACGGGCCACCCCGCTCGCCCCCCACCAGTCACCACGACGTGTTCGACCTCCTGATCGAGCGAGAATTCCTCCCGTACCTGTACTTCTGTTTCTCACGCAAGAACGTGGAGAACTTCGCGCGCTCCCTCGGGCAGCGGCTGCGGAAGTCGCTCCTCGAGAGGCCCGCCCAGGCCGAGATCGGCGCCCGGCTCGACCACTTCGCGAAGAGCGACGCCGGCAACGCGCTCGAGCCCGAGTTGCGCGCGCTCTACGAGAAAGGCGTCGCCTTCCACCACGCGGGGCTCAACGTCCAGCTGAAGGCCCTCGTCGAGGAGCTCTACGAGGCCCGGCTCATCAAGGTGCTCTACTGCACCAGCACCTTTGCCCTCGGCATCAACATGCCCGCGCGCACCGCCGCGTTCGACGGGCTGCGCAAGTACGACGGTCGCTCCTTGCGCCCGCTCACCACGCGGGAGTTCATGCAGAAGGCCGGCCGCGCCGGGCGGCGCGGGATGGACGAGGTGGGTCACGTGGTGATCCGCACCGACGCCGAGGAGTGGCAGTACAACGAGCGCTCCCTGCACACCTACCTGCGCGGCGAGCCCGAGCCCGTTCGGTCGAGCTTCGCGCTGTCCTTCAACTCGATCGTCAACCTGCTGGAGCGCGCCGGGCGCGACCACATCCGCGAGGTGGTCGACCGGAGCTTCCTCGCGTTCACGCTGCAAAGCGAGGTCAAGCGCCTGGAGCGCGACGCGAACGTGCTGGCGGCGCAGGCCGACCGGCGCAGCCAGAAAGACGCCGAGAAGATGGCCAAGCGCGCCGAGCGCGCCTCGGGACGGGTGTGGGACGACGTCGAGGCCCGGATCGGCTTCCTCACGCGGATTGGCTACCTCGCCGACGACGCGAGCCTCAACGCCGGCGGGCGCGTGCTGCGCCACGTGCAGATCGAGGAAATCCTCGTCACCGAGATGGTGCTCGACGGCCTGCTCGAGGGGCTCGACGCCGGGCGGCTCTTCGGGCTGCTCTGCGCCGTCAACAAGGAGTTCGGTCGCGACGTGCGCGTGCGGCTGCGCATCAAGGGCGACGATCTCGACGTCATCCGCGCCGTCGAGAAGATTCGTCGCGGCGAGGTGGTGCGCGAGAGCGAGTTCATCACCCGCTCCGAGGTGTGCTGGTGCCCGGAGATGATCCCCTTCGGCCGCATGTGGGCCGAGGGCAAGAGCCTCCCCGAGTTGATGAGCTACCTCGACTCGGCGGCCGACATCTCCGGCGACCTCGTGGGCGCCTTCCGCCGCGCCAAGGACCTCGCGGGACAGCTCCTCGACGTGTGGGCCGAGGAACCCGAGCGCATCGCGATGATCCGGAAGCTGCTGAAGGATGTGAGTCGCGACGAGGTTCTCGTGGTGGACTAGTCGAGGGCCCGGAGGGCGGGAGGGGCCCCGATCTCCGCCGCGCACCTGCTGCGCCGTCGACGCAGCCGCCGCCCTCCCAAAGCCTGTAGCCAGCCCCCTACAGCCTACTCCCCGCAGCCTAGCACCTCCGCTTCCACGTAGTCCCCTCCCCCCTCGCGGGTGTCCTCCACCACCGGGACCACGGCGAAGGGCGCGCGCGCGTCGATGTCGGCGCGGCGATACCGGTCGGTCCAGCCGTACTCCACGAGATCGGTGCTCGAGAGGCCGTCGAGATCGATGTCGCCATACTCGAGGGCCACGCGCGCCGCGTCGGGCCACATGAAGGCCTCGGCCAGCCACTCGGCGCGATCGTGCGCCACGTCGCCGGGCCAGGCCACCCCGGGCACCTGCGCGCGCGCCTCGTCGGACCGCGCGGTCGCGACGGCGACTTGCTCCGAGAACCGGGCGTAGTCCACGTAGCCCTCGGCGCTCTCGTTGTCGGGCGTGCCCGTTTGAAGGCGGTACTCGTGGCACCAGCGGCACTTCCCGGGCTGCCCGGCCGGGCCCGCGGTCGCGGCTGGGACGAGCGCCCCGCTCTCGTCGTACACCGCGTACCGGAACTGCCCGTTGGCCATCAGCGATACGGTCTCGTGCTCCGTCGCGACGAAGGTCCCCTCGGCGATGTCGCCCTCGCCCTCGCCGACCACGAAAAGCACCGCCTCGAGCGTGGCCGGGTTGGCGGTGTAGCGGACGAGCCGGTCGCCCGCGAGCAGCAGGGACGTGGTGACGGCGTAGTGCTCGGCGTCCACTGGTTCCGGTCGCGACAGGCAGGCCCCCGTGATGGCGTAGTACCGCCAGGGCTCGTACAGCGTGCGCAGCAAGAATCGTCCCAGGTCAACGGCGCCATGGGCCTCCGCCTCGGCACTGCCCGCGAGTTCGGCCCGCGCCGGCTCCAGCGCGCCGTCGGGCAGCCCAAGCGCGGACAAGTCGAGATCGAACACCACCTCGTCGCGCCGCGCCTGCACCACCCGGAGCGCGCCGTCGCCGGGGACAGCGCCGAGGTCGGAGAGCGCCCACCACAGGCCTTCCTGGGCGATCACCCAGGTCTCTCCAGGATAGCCCTGGAGCCATCGCAGGCGCAGGCTGTCGCGATCCACGGGCACGCCATCCACCGGGGCCCCAGCGCAGGCGAGGAAGAGGATCACCCCGCGAGGATCTCCGCCACCCGCGCCCACCACGCGGCGGTGTCGACCTTCTCGCCGATGCTGACCACCACCCGCTCGTCGTCGACGATCACCGAGTCCGCCGCCAGCACCGCGCGCGGACCCGGGACGACCACCCGGCCACCATCGAGCACCCACGCCCGCACCACGCTCGGTTGCTCGTCGAGGACGACGTCCTCCACCGCGCCCAGGTCCACGCCTCGCCGCGCCACGACCTTGCGGCCGTCCCAGTCGCTGAACCAGGCGCGGTCGGTCGTGTCGGCGCCCCGTTGGCCCTCGCGCTCCACGATCGCCTCGTCCCGCACCAGCACGTAGTCGCGACCCAGGAGCACCACGTTGCCCACGGCCACGCCGCGCGCCCCGCCCCAGAAACCCGGCGCGCGCAGGCGGAAGCCGAGCACCGCCAGCGAGTCGAGTTCGAACAGGAAGTCGTCGAGCTTCCCGGCGTAGCCGCCCTCGGCGAGAGTGACGACGGGCAGCCCCTTCGCCGCGTGGAACAGCCTCATCGACGCGGACGCCAGAGGGCCGCGTAGTCCATCCTGTTCTTACGACGGTAGTGATCGGCCGACCAGCCTGCGGGATCGCGAAGCAGGAGCCAGAGCCGAGCGAGGCGCGCGCGCATGAGACCTCAGGATAGCCCGGCACCGCCGGGCGCGGGGATGGGGAGAGCCCGCCGGGATAGCCCGGCGCCGATGGCCTCAGCTCTGGTCGACGCCGGCCTCCTGCCCTGGGCCGACCTGCCCTACGAGGAACAGCTGGCGCGCAAACTCGCGTTCGTGCAGGGGGCGTTCGAGCGGCGCCGCATCGGTGCCCCGGTAGAGCCAGTGCTACCCTCGCCGCGGCGCACCGGCGCCCGCGCCCGGTTGAAGTTCCAAGTTGAAGGTAGCCAGCTAGGCTTTCATCGCCCAGGCACCCACCAGTTTCTCAGGCCCGCGCTCGAGGATCTCGCCCGGCCCGAGATCGTCGCCGCTGCGGCGTCGCTGCGGCCCACTGCCGGCGAGGTGGAACTGCGGAGTGACGGCGAGCGGGTCGTCGTCGATGCCACCGCGCCCGCCCGCGGGCTGCCCGACGTCGCCATCAAGGGGCGCGCCGTGGCCGGGAACCCCACGCTCACCGTCGACGGCCTGCGCGTGTCGCCGGGCGCCTTCTACCAGGTGAACCTGGAGGTCAACCGTGCGCTGGTCTCGCTCGTCGACGAGTGGATCGGCGGCGCCGAGGCGCTGCTCGATCTGTACGGCGGCATCGGCAACCTGTCGCGAGTCACTCACGCCCGGGGAACGCCGGTGACGCTCGTGGAGTCAAACCCGGCGAGCGTGGCCGACGCGCGACACAACCTCCCCCGGGCCGCGGTGATCAGGGGTGACGCGAGCCGCTTCGAGCCCGGCTCCGCCGTGTACGACGTCGCCGTGCTCGACCCGCCGCGGCAGGGCGCCCCCGGGGTGCTGCCCAGGGTGGCGACCACCCGGCCCCGCGCGATCGTCTACGTGTCGTGCGACCCGGTGACGCTGGCCCGCGACGTGGCGGAGCTCGGCAACACCTACGAGATCGAGCGGGCGGTCCCCCTCGACATGTTCCCCGGCACCGAGCACCTCGAGTGCGCGTGCCTGTTACGACGGAGCAGTCGAGCCAGCGGGCCTACTCGAACCAGCCGTAGGTGAAGGCGTAGCACATCTCGGCCGTGCTCTCCTCGCCGAAACGGACGTTCTCCGGCGGATCGTTGTACTGGTAGGGACTGTCGACGGAGTTGTCCCAGGTGCAGGTGAGCGTGACCTCGTCGCCCGGGTCGATCACCACCTCCTCCTTGTAGAACGCGCTCACCTGGTTGTGGAAGTCCCAGGGGGTGGCATCGACCATGCAATCGGGGCCGGCGCTCATCTCGAAGGCGCGGCCGAGCAGGTGCATGTGCGGGAAGACACCTTGCACGTGGAACGTGCCGTACTCCTCGCGCCACGTGAAGTCCATGCCCGCCTGGTAGGCGGGGTCGTCCGCCGGGATGGTGAAGCGCTCGGTGCCGAGCGGGTAGACGATCGCCGCGTGCTCGGGCTCTTCGACCTGCGTCGTGAAGCCGTAGCCGCTGAGATCGGACTCCCCCGCCCGGGTGCCGTCGCCGTAGTAGTGCATGTTGAGCACGAGGCGGGCGTGGTCGTCGAGCCGCATCGCCGTGCCCTCGGGCAGCACCATGGGCCCGCCGCCCGGCGCCCAGCCCACCCAGAAGTCCCAGCCGCGCTCGCCGAGGCCGCCACACGGGAAGCCGGAAGGGTCGCTGCTCACCTCCACGTCCTCGTCGACCGTGTACAGCACGAGGTGGTGGACGATCTTGGGATTGCCGATGATCGGCTCCACCCCGGTGATCCACACCGGCTCCTCGTTGCCGAGTTCCAGCAGGTAGCAGCGGTAGTCGTTGCCATCGGAGGCGAAGTCGGGCGCGTACGCCACCTGCTGCCACAGCTCGACATCGTAGGGGGCGATCGTCGGGATGGCGTCGTCGCCGGTAGCGTAGCCG
>Ga0194131_10007956_pt1 | contig 14021 bp, 12 predicted proteins | sample TA2KigO120mmetaG_FD_148631 | JGI IMG/M metagenome (GOLD analysis project Ga0194131, IMG submission 148631) | Freshwater microbial communities from Lake Tanganyika, Tanzania - TA2015053 Kigoma Offshore 120m | ecosystem: Environmental > Aquatic > Freshwater > Lake | place: Tanzania: Lake... | reverse complement strand
CAGGGCGGCACTTCGAAGAAGCAACGGGAGCTGGATCGCCCGGTGTCCAGTATGCAGCCCATGTCATCGTCGGCTAGCGGAGTAGCGCCTCTCCCCACTTCGGGCCACGGTAAACACGGAGAATCGTGGCACAGCCCCGATTGGCGTTTGCTGGCTGAGCTGTTGCTCGTTGTTGGTTTAGCCCTATTGATTGTTTCGTCGAGCGGCTGTGGAGGAGCGTCAAGTACGAGGAGGTGTACCTGAAGGCGTACGGATCAGTGTCGGAGGCCAGAGAAGGGACCGGTCGGTACTTCGAAGTTCTACAACGCCCGCGCCCGCATAGCCTATTGGTTTCCGAATTTCTCGATCTGATCAACGATGAACCGCCCCGGGTTTCATGGAGACCCAGTTCTTGGGGAGGATGGAGTCGATGGCGGGAAGGGGCAGGGTCAAAAGATCTCCATTGGTCCCTGCCAATTTGGCCATTAGCCAGTATTGGATGAGGTTGAGGAGATTCGCGCGCCCGAAGTAGACACCAAGGGTTAGCGCGCCATCGACCGGGCCCGACTGGTATGCCCCCATCTCCCGCATCCAATAGGGTGCGTCAGATTCAATACCCGCATCGTCGGAGGACTGAAGCCGAAATATCCAGGCGGTGTCGCTATGCAAAGGGACGCCCAGGTTCGGCAGGAAGTGAACCATAATCGCCAGCGAAATAAAGAACGCGAACGGCAAGAGCGTGTCGCGTTTGGACCGCAACCGTACAGTGATAAGGTCAAGGCTGCGGGATCCCGTGCCAGGCACCCGCAGGGAACGTTCCTTCAAGTCTGGTAGGGCGATCGACCCCTCCCGCTCTTAGCTAGTCTGCTCGGCTGACAGGAATACAGGATGCTTGCCGCGGCGCCTTGAGGCCGTACTTCGTTCCCTCTCGGACGGTGAGCAGTCCTCCGACGAGCAGGTTTGTCGCGATCTGAGCCCCGTGGAGTACTACTCCGTACGCGAGGATCAGGCTTCTGTCGGTTGACCAAGGGGAAAGCGCGAGGACGATCGCCAGCTGAAATGTGCCGATCGCGGCCGGGGTGCCAGGGATAGACGCCGCCAAGCCGGCGACGGCAATCGCAAACACCGCCGCATACCAGGGTATAGGGATTTCGAACGCTGCGGCCCAGAGAACCGCGTACACACCCATGAGGGTCCAGACAACGAGAGTTAGCGCGGCGACCTTGAACACCGTGGATGGATCGGAAATGATCTCCAATCCATGACGAAGTTGGACTACCTGACGAAAGAACACGGAAACCAGCCGACCAAACTTGCCCCGATTACCGTTTGCGTCGACTGCTTCGGGTGGCCTCCTCCGCGCGAGAAACGCTATCGCCCCGACGGCACCCAAAAGAGCAGCCGCTCCGACGAAGATAAGCGGCCTGACAGTCGGCGGGATGTCAACAAACGATGCGAAGGTGACGACAAGCGCGATCAACACCCCGAAATCGAACACATGCTCGATGATGATGGTCCCCAGCGCCGACCCGATGCTGGTGGTTCCGCGTCTCGCCACAACGGTCGCTCGCGCCAGGTCGCCCAAACGCATCGGGGTAACGGTGTTTACCAGGTAGCCGATCATCACTGGCGTGACGAGCGAAGGCCATGCAGGCCTTTCCTTGGCCGGCCATAATTGCGACCACCTCCAAGTGATCACTGCGTACATGATGAACAGCGACAGCATTGCCAGCGCTGCGTACTTCAGGTCCAGGCTCGCCGCCGCAGCACCGAAGTCGGTCCAGCTCACCGAACGTCCGGCCAACCAGAGCAAACCTGATGCAAGCACCAGACTTATCACAAATCCGGTAATTCGGGATCGCGCGCCCGAAGAAGAGATCAACACGGAGACGAGACTTCATCGGACTCGCCGACGATCTTGTCGGCCTGACTTGCCGTCCGCAAACGAAGAGCGAGTTCGAGCGCGCGGAGCCCATCATTGCCTGTCACGGGAAACGGCACTCCTTCGATCACGGATCGAGCGAACGCTTCCAATTCGAGCCGCAGAGGCTCCCCCTTTTGCAATCGATGACGGATCATGCGGCCTTCCGACATACCGCGTAGGTTCCGCATGGCAGGCCAGTCGGTGGCCCGATAATCGTTCTCATATTGGAAGAGGTCTTGTGTGATCGTGTCAGCTACCAGCATGCCATTCTGACCAGTTACCGCAACCTCACGGACCTTAGTCGGGCTAACCCAGTTCTCGACGATGACAGCTAGAACCCGATTCCGCATCCGCAAGAGGCCTATTCCGAGGTCTTCATGGGGAGTACCCAATACCGACAGCGCCTCAGACGCAAACGAGTCGATTTCTGAGGACGAAAGGTGCCGGACCAAGTCGATGTCGTGAGTTGCGAGATCGAGAAATACGCCAACGCCGCGATCGCGATCCGGTTTGGGGCCAATCCTACGGATCGTAATCTGAAAAATGCGTCCGAGAACTCCAGCCTCGATGGCACTCTTCATGGCACCTATCACTGGGTTGAACCGCTCGACGTGCCCAACCCCCAGGCGTACCCCACGCTCGGACGCGAGCTGTATCAATTGATTGCCGTCCGCAACGGTCGCCGCGATCGGTTTCTCGATCAAAACATTGGCCCCATGGTGGATCGCCATGGTCCCTACGCGATGATGTAAATCCGTAGGAACCGCGACCGACACGATGTCAGGAGCTTCGCGGGTGAGCATCTCTGCGAGATCGGTGTATGCGTTACAGGCAAACTTCATGCCGACCGCTTCTGCTCCGTCCCGGTCGATATCGCACACGGCAACGAGCGAGGTGCTTGGAAGTTCTGCGTACACCCTCGCGTGGTTTGCGCCCATCCACCCTAGGCCGACGACGGCGGCACGGAGCGGCTCTTGAGATTCCGTCAAAGTGTGATCCTACCTGCCAAGCGACTCACGCCAGAGTTGCAGTTTCAAACGGAGGATTTGGCGCATCGCCCTGAGGGCGCGGCCCATAACACTCTGCCGACTCGGTCTGACCTCCTCCGTCCGAAAGGGGATTTCCTTCAACGACAGCCCCTTCCGTGACGCCCTGAGGATAAATTCGTCATCAAAGACTTCGTCGCCAACTACGCAAGAATTGATGATCGACTGGACCCGCTGTCGGCGCATCAACTTGATCCCATGGGTATCGCGTACTTCGATGCCAAGAATCAGACGGGCGGTATTGTGGAAAGAAGCGCTGCCAAATCGCCGCATTAAAGGCCGGGCATCTGAATTGCCCGAAATCAGCTTTGAACCCAATACGACATCTGCATGCTCGATTTCGATCAATGCACGATCCAGGAAGTCAAAGTCCACTATGTCCACGGAGAAGTGGCCGATCAGGTCACCTTTCGACTCAAGCAGCCCAACCTTGAGCGCGTTTCCATAGCTTGGCTTCGGCAGGTGTATCACCTTAACACCGGCAATGGTTCGGGCGAGGCGATCAAGGATTTGGGGAGAGGAATCAGTGCTGCCATTTTCAACGACAATTAATTCGAAAGAGGAACGTCTCGATTCGAGCCCGGAGACCGTCTCCTTTACTGCTCCCTCTACGTGTTTTTCCTCATTGTATACGGGAATAACCACAGAGATGCCAGGCGCCTGCGAGTTCCAGCCCGAGGCCGTTGAATGAATCAACGTTCACTAGACCGATTTGCATACCAATCAATTGTGGCACGCAGGCCATCCCGCAGGGTGACTGTGGGACGAAAATCTAACCCACTGCTCGCCCGAGCGATATCGGGTCTAAAGGCTGAAATCTCGCCGGGACGAGGTGGGCGGAATTGGATCTTGGTTCGATTGGCAGTTAGCTCGTTAACCAGTTCGGCGAGCTCCACGATGCTAACCGCCTGGGTGGCCGCAATGTTGAAAGTGCAGCCGGCGGCTGATTTACGAAGTGCAGCATCAACGGTCGCCCGCACCACGTCCGTCACGTACGTAAAACATCTTTTCTGAGTGCCTTCACCGTCGATCAACAGAGGAAGGCCTTTCATTGCCCGATCGATAAACGTAGGAATCACGCCCATCATGCTCTGACGTGGCCCGTAAACGTTGTAGTACCGAAGCGATACGTATGGCAACCCATGTAGGGCAAACATCATCAAACCATATTTCTCAGCAGCGAGTTTGCTTACCCCGTAGGGTGTCGTCGGGTTTAGAGGGTGGTCTTCCGACTGGGGATCGACAAGAGGCTGGCCATATACGGACCCAGTGGAGGAATGTACAAGCATCTCGATCCGTGGTGTGTCTCTGGCCGCGAGCAGCAGATTGAGGGTACCTAGAGTATTGACGGTCAGATCGCGGACTGGGTCAGCGAGGGATGGCATGAGCGACGTTGCGGCCAGATGAAATATGAAGTCAACATCTCCGACCGCGCCACGGACGAATTTCCCGTCAGATATGTCTCCCGTGATCACGGCTAACTGGCGAGACCCAGAATACGGTTCGAGATTCGACATGACGCCGGTATCGAGATTGTCGATGACCGAAACCAGTGCGCCTTCGCTTAAAAGAGCGCCTACGACGTGACTGCCTACAAACCCGGCGCCACCAGTCACGACCGCCTTCTTGCCCTGAAAGCGCATCCTAAGTGGATCTCCCAACCAATACCTACAGCTTGAAAAAGGTCAGCGCGCTTCGAAGAAGTCGGCAACCGCGCTTGTCACTGTGGCCAGGTCGGTGTGCCCGACACCAGGATGCACCGGGAGTGATAGTACTTCATGACTTGCGCGTTCCGCCTCAGGGAAAGACCCCGAAGCCCCGACGTGTGGCCACACCGTAACCGGGTGCGGATAGTACACCTCAGATCCGACGCCGCGCTCCGCTAGATGCCGCTGGAGCTGCCCCCTGCCGCCCGGGATACGAATCGTGAACTGGTTAAAGACATGGCCAACGTGAGCGGGTACCTGGGGGCAGACAACGGCACTTGGTAGAGAACGGGCTAGAAAGGTCGCGTTGCTTCGCCTCGCAGCTACGAACGATTGAAGTCGTTCGAATTGGGCAAGGCCGATGGCGGCCTGAATATCGGTCATGCGCAGATTGAATCCAATGCCCTGGTACACGTACCTTTCCGATTGCCCGTGATTGCGCAGCAGTCTCGAGCGGGCCGCTACGCCATCGTCATCAGTTGTGATTATGCCCCCTTCCCCGGAGGTCAAGTTCTTCGTTGCGTACAGAGAGAAGCACCCCGTCCCAAACGATCCGACCTTGCGCGCCCTGTAAGTGGCCCCAATAGCTTGCGCTGCGTCCTCGATGAGGGTGAGTCCGTGCCTGGTACAGATCCGCTCAATCGCGTCCATGTCCGCGGTCCCGCCATACAGCTGTACGGGGATCACCGCTTTGGTCCGAGGCGTGATCGATGCTTCGACGGCGTCGGGATCAACGACAAACGTGCGCGGATCAATGTCAGCGAAGACCGGCTTCGCCCCGACTAGCAATATCGAGTTAACGGTTGCGATGAAGGTGAACGGCGAGGTAATCACCTCATCGCCCTCGCGAATGTTATGGGCCAAGAGGGCCAAATGCAGGGCTGCCGTGCCGGATGAGACGGCAACGGCATGACGGACGCCTATGAAGTCGGCGAAAGCACGTTCCAGTCGGAGCACTTGTTCTCCCTGGGCCAGCCTGCCCGACCTGAGAACCGCGATGACGGCGTCAATCTCTGGGGCTCCGATCTGAGGAGCGGCAATTGGGATCAAGATCGGCTTCGCCCACTTTCTGTTCTCAAATGACCGGACCTTTCCACGAGCTACCGGCACCCAGATCCACGATCAACCCGGCAAACAGTCGTACTTAAGCTTGTACTCTGCATACGTTTCAATTAAGCGTGCCTCAATCTCGGGCGGCATGGATCGATGATATCTACCGGTCCCTGCGCGCACATACCTGACCGAACCATCTCGGATACGCTGCAGAGTTTCAAGCATCATGAGCTGCTCTCGCTCCCGCAACCTGAGCGCTATGTCGATCAATGTATCGTCTTCGTAAACTTTTATCGATTGACGATCCGCGATCAGACCACGATCTATTCTATGATCGATCAGGTGCGATGTTACGCCCTGTTTGACCATGTCAATTATGGCCCATTTCAAGTTGTCCAGGCCCCTATTTTCAGGGATCAGGCCGGGATGCAGGTTGAGAATACCGATGCGAAAATGCTCAATTGTGGCCGGTTTCAGGATCCTGGCGCCAAGGATTATTCCTAGATCAGGCTTGAGTTCGCGCAAACGGGCGCCCGCTTCTTCCGAATCGTGATCCGCGACCAGGAATGCTATCGCAAAGTATGCGGCTATCGCGCTAGGGTTGGCCAGGCCCTCGGACCTGGGACTGACGCGAATATTAGATTTGGTCAACCGGAGATCTCGGAAGTTCTGCGCGATGACGAGGTCTGGTGCAAGATTGTTGATACAAAGATTGATAATTCCCTCCTGAGTTTTCCAGTGAGGGAAGTTATAGGCAAAGACAACAGTCTTAAGGCGAGCATTCATTAATATTCACCCGCGATCTCAAGATCGATATCTTGTGCCACGGCAATCCTTCAGTTCGATGGTAGCTGGCCCGGGCCCAAATCACCGGTTGCGCCGCCCCGACCCCCTCCGACGCCCGGCGCTGCTACGCCGCGAAGCATCGACCGCCGACAGCCCATGGAGATCCACTCGCGCGCCTGCGACCTTAGCACCTTTCTTGAGCCTCTAGCGGCGGCTACACCTCGAGCCGGAATTAACCCTGATCCCAGGAAATCGAATAATTCAGATAAGGTGCCTGATTGGTACCGTAACGGTTCAAGACGAACCCGAGCGGATCTTTCCTTAGAAGAGCCCACTGGGCCGCCAGGCCCTGGGCACCCCCGCCATTCCTGTCAGCATCCACGACGGCCACCGGCCTTCCTTCTGGCCTCGGGCGAGAGACGACTGGATCAACAACGCGACGCTGAAAATCAGTGGCGCGCTCTAGAGCGGCCTGGTCGACCACCAGGCCAATGGCAAGATCACCGCGCCCAGCGAGGACGAGATTAGCTTCGAGACTGGCCACGGTCTCAATCATCAACGGGTCATCGACATGAACCTCGACGAAAGCACCATGGGGCGATGCGAGCAACTCGTCGTTCAGTGCTTGCCAGGCGCGCTGGTCGGACCGGTTGGCTGCAACGGTATGAACCAAGAGATCACTCTGGGTAGCGAAGTAGACTATCAACAGCCCCGCCGCAGCTACTCCAGTAGCGCCACCCAGACGACGGATTGATCTCCTCGCGCCGAGGAAGACAGCCAGGCTCGCACAGAACGTTACCAGCCCTATTGCCACGCTTACAGGCGGTGCTGCGAACATTACCGCCAACGCAGCCAACGTGAGGACAAGTATCGCGTCCTTCCGGCGAAGTCGACCGAAACGAAGAACGGCTCTCGACGCTAACACCGCCAACGCGAGGAGGGCACAGATGTTGGCCGGCGCGACGTAGCGTTGCGAAACCTCGCGCTCCAGCAGGTAATAAACCGCCAGGTGCGCAAGCACACAAAAGAGCGCCACGGCGACGAGCAGAATCCCTCCGAGGTTCTTGACTCGCCCCGCCAGCAAGTCTGAAAGATCGCTTCGCAGGACCACAAGCAGGGCGATCACAGCGAAGGGCCAGCCCGCGCCTGCGACTGGAGGCAAGATCGAAGATAGCCCCCGAAATAGAAAGGGGAATGGACCTCCGACTCCGTTGCCGCCTGCAGTCCCGTATTCGAGATTTGCGGGAACCGCCATGGTCAATAGCGCAAAAACGACAAGGATGGTCCCGGCTCCCAGCAGATGCGGACCAGCTAGCACTGTCGTCGCGTGCCAGACGCCGGGTCTGGAGCGCCGATCCTTGAAAGCGGCCCAGAGGCCTAGGGCGGGCAGTAACGGCCAAGCGGTTACGAACGACTCCTTGACCGTCACCGCCACAACCATCAGGCCAGCGGAAGTGAGGGCCCCTCGCAGGTTCGGCTTGGTCACCGCCAGCCACATCGCCGCCGCGAAAAACGGGAGGGCATAGGTTTCGCTCTTGTTGTAGACGAGCCAGATGTCCGAGGGATAGAAGACGAGGCCCGATCCTGCAATCAGTACTATTGGCCAGCCTATGCCAATCCGTCTAAGAACGAGCAGGAAGATCCCAACGCCGATACCGGTGAACAGGATGCCTGTGAGGCGCCACAGGTCGGCGTTCGCCCCGAATGCCCGCGCTTCCCACCAAAACAGCACGTAGCCCGCGAAGTTGTATCGCCCAGAGGTGCGTGCGATCTCCACGGCGGAGCGGATCGGAGGACCTGCCACCACGTCGCTGGCAAGCGCCAGTACCGGCGTTCGACCCGCGATCCTCGGGTCTTCTGGATCAGTCGCGGCAACCCTGAAGATCCAGACCGTATCGCTCTGGACCGGGATACCAAGGCTGGGTAACCAGTAGAGGACAATACCCAGTACTACCGGACACAGGACCAGAAGAAGCGGGCGACGATCGAATGCTCGGAGCAGCGAATTCCACGTCTTTCTTGATAGTTGGCTGAGCCCCCCAGCGAATCGAGGTAGGGCTTCTGGATTCACGATGTGAAAGCCGGCCGTCGGACCACCGGGAGCGTGGCGTCACCCTTGCTTAGCATCGCTTCTGCGACAAGCCAGTCGATCGGGACATTCACATCTAAACCCTCATCTCCTTGAGTCAGAAATGGTGCGACCACGTGTCCCGAAATTGTGTTCGTTTCCGCAACAACACGAGTCCATGCCAGTTCCAGACTGGCATTCTGGACATACACTTCTGGCAAGCTCGGGTATTGACTACTGTGCCAGGGCTGCTCCTTCGGCCCGAATGGGATTAAAGGAAACATCCGATCACCCCTCACGACCCACATCTTGCAGGGATGCTCCTTGCATTTTTCGACGGCACGGAGTGAGTCCACACTCTGATCGGCGAGAAACTGATCCCACGCTCGTTTTATCGTCGTCGACTTACGGAACGGACTAGTTGGCCTGAGGATGCTGAAGCAGTCGAACTGGCGCCCGCGAGCTGCAAGGCTGCTTAAGGTGAATTTCACCCACTCGATATCCGGAGATGTATCGCCGGCATATTCGACAGGACGGAGAAAAGGCGCCTCAGCGCCGTAATGGAGCGCTATATCGGCGATTTCCTGGGAGTCTGTCGACACGACTACGGCATCGAATATTTTGCTCTCAAGGGCACTGCTGATACTGTAGGCGACCAATGGGTGGCCTGCGAGATGTCTTACGTTCTTGTTCGGCACTCGCTTGGAGCCGGACCGAGCCGGAACCAGTCCAACTACGGATGGCGCTTTACTCAATCAGCACCTGCCTGGCTAACGTTCCTCAATGGTCTAGCGCAACGGACTTCCGGAATAAGCGGTCGTTGATGGATCACGAGCATCGCCACGATGTCTGGGGTAGTTTCCGCTCGGCGCGCTTCGGAGAGTCCCCGACAAGAGGTGGGTTGGCTGGACACAAGTGCCGGCTAGTTTCCGATCGCTCTGGCCAACCCTTCTGCGTTACTCACGTTCTTTGCGGAGATATCGGTCTCGGCCTCGATATCCACTGTTGCCCGTTCACCGATCAGCCGTCTCAGTTGAAACGGCGGGATCCCATCTCCCGGACAACGCATCGCCAGGTCGTCCCGTTCGATCACCTTTCCTTTTGCTATCCTGCGCGCCGCGACCAGTTTCTTGCGACGCTCAATCGTCGGCTTTACTTCGATTGGGGTCGGAAACTTTTCGTCCGTCCCCAACGCCTCTCGGACTTCATGAACGCCGTCAACGAAGGCCCGCATCATCCCCATATCCAGCGAAAAGGCATTATCCGTCCCCTTCCATGCGCGATCGTTCGTAAAATGGTTCTCAAAGATTCTGGCACCCAACGTATAGGCCGCGATATTCACCGCCCAATTAGGATGATGGCTCGACAACCCGATCACACACTCGGGGAACTCCCTGTGATATGTCTCAATGACCCGAAGATTCATGGCGGTCGATGGTGCCGGATACACGCATGCGCACTGCAGGAGCGCGAGCTGCTGGTTGATTGGCATCACGGCGTCGTAGACCCGTCTCACGTCATCAAGGGTGCATCCGCCAGTCGACACAAGTAGTGGCTTCCCGAGCATCGCGACATATTCGATCATCGGAATGTTCGTCGCATCGCCTGACGCAATCTTGTAGACCGGCATCTCAAGTTCTGCGAGTAGATCCACGCTCTTGAAGTCGAAGGGCGTGGAGATCATCGGCACATTATTGTCTTGACAGAAGTCCCTGATTTCGAACCACTCGCTTCGGCTGAATTCAAGCTTCTCTCGGTGTAACCCGTATACACGATCGAGCCAGTTGGGATTATCGGATACACGGTTGTATTCAGCGACTGAATAGACTTCCTTGGGGTGACGTGTCTGAAACTTGACAGCGGAAACACCTACCTGTTTGGCGGAAAGAACCATCGCCTTGGCCTTCCACATTTCGTGGGCATGATTGTGACCGATTTCCGCGATGATATAGGCTGGGCTATCATCATTGATAACCCTATCCGCGATCTTCAGCTGGCGTGGCACCTTGAACGGCCCCTTTCTCACCTTGTCGACGAGCCATGTCAGCATGCTACTACATGGCCACGCCGAGCCCGCCCGTAGTGTGAGTCATTACCTTCGTATCGGCTGGCCATGCCCTCCGGACGTTGCCAGCAGGCGTCCATCCGCACCGACGACATCTGGGAAGCGACCCTGCGCCACAAGGCGTCCACGATCGATGTGGAAGAGTATGTCGCAGTGCCGGGTCGTGTCCAACCGATGGGCTACCATGATCACGGTCTTCGTTCGGGCAGCTTCGAGGATCGCTTGATGAACCTGAGCCTCCGTGTCAACGTCAAGGTCGCTGGTGGCTTCATCGAGGACCAGGACATCAGGGTCGTGGTAAAGGGCACGGGCAATGCCGATCCGCTGCCGTTGACCGCCACTCACCCTCACACCCGTATCGCCAAGAGCTGTATCGAATCCGTTCGGTAGCTGTTCCACAACAAAATCGTGGATCCTGGCGATCCTGGCCGCTTGCTCGACTGCACGTCGGTCGATCTTCTCCTTCTCGACCCCGAACGCGATGTTCGCCTCCACAGTGTCGTTGCTGAGGTATATGTCCTGCGGCACGTACCCAATCCCGTTCTGCCACTTCCTGAGCTGTTCGCCGGTTTCCAACGGCGCGCCGTCCACGCTCAAGACTCCGGTATGGGGGGGAAGAAGGCCCAGAATGATCTCGGCGATCGTTGACTTCCCTGATCCGGTCTCTCCCACCAGCGCTACAAAGGATCCCCTGGGAATCGTCAGCGTGATCTCATCCAAGGTCTGGTCCCTGGCCCCACGGTACTTGAACGACACCTTTTCGAGACGGATTTCAGTCTTGAATGCCGCTCGGCCTGTTTGGTGTGAGCTGGAGGCCAATGGTTTCTGGAAAATCGGGGTTCCAAGATCGTTTTGAATCGGAGCGAGTGATGCCTGATTAAATCGGACCGACGCCCAGGCGTGGTACATGCTCTGTATGGCTGGCAGGAGCCTGAATCCTGCGAACGCGTACACGCCGACAACCGGTATCAGAGTCCGCAGTGGGCTTCCGCTTCCGAGAAAATAGAGGACTGCCACTAGAACACTACCGAACGCGAATGCCTCAATTGCATACCGAGGAACCTGGCTCAATACCTGATGGCTAGCGATAGTGCTTGCGTGAACGCGGGTCGGCGCAGCGAATCGTCGCAGTAGCGTCTGTCCCCGTCCGAGTACCCTGATTTCACGCGCGCCTTCGAGCGCCTCCCCAACGAGTTTGAACTTGGCTGCCTCTGCCTGGAGTCTCGCCGTGCCGGAGCGAGCCATCGCGCGTCTGACAGCAAGGAATATCAGGAGATAGCCACCGCCCAGCACGACCACCGCTAGTCCTGCGAACACGGGATTCAACCATACGAGAAAACCGATCAGGAACACCACCGTTACACCGAAGACGATCAGGTTCATCAGCGGGATCATCACGCCAATCGTGAGGCGGGTTGCCTCGGTAAGAATGTTTCTTCGGAGTTCAGCCGTATTACGCGTAAGGAACTCCTCGAACGGCATCGACACGTAGCGACCCAGTAGCTCGCCCGAGAGCCTGGCCTGCACTTTCCAGGCGAATCTGTGAGCCAGCCACATGGTCAACGCCACAGCTGTATTGGTAACCACCACCGTCGATAGAGCGGCGACGCCGACAAGGATCAGGAAGCCCCTTGAAGTCTCGAATCCGACCATCTCGTAAGCGGCTCGAAAGACCGCGTTCTCGTGTATGAGATTTGGGTCCATCAGAAGTCCGAGCACGGGCATCACTGAGCCGACGCCGACCACCTGAAAAGCACCAACGACAACCGAAGCCAGACCAAGAGCGAGAAGCGCAAAACGCTCTCGGACCGTCAAAAGGCCGTAAACGCGCTTCGCTACCCCTATCAACGGTTCTTGGGCCTGACTCGAAATGATTCCACCGTTCGGCGCAGCCCATCTCGCCGGCTTATTTTCGGCGTCCAGTCGAGAAGCGCTTTGGCCCTCGTTATATCCGGTTTTCGAATCCTGGGATCGTCCACAGGGAGGTCGCGAAACGCGATGCTGGGTTCACGGTCGAATAGCTCTGCCAGTTCCCTGGCGAGTTCTAGGACCGTTGTCTCCTCTGGGTTCCCCAGATTTACGATTGGAACCTCCGGAGCCAGCGACGTCAGGGCGGTTTTTTCCACGGTCAGGAGGCGGAACAGACCGTCCACCAGGTCATCTACAAAGCAGAACGATCTTGTTTGGGATCCATCACCGTACACGGTGATTGGCTCATCGTTCAGCAACTGCCGCACAAACGTCGGAACTACCCGCCCGTCATCTAACTGCATCCTCGGGCCGAACGTATTGAAAATGCGGGCGATGCGAACGTCGACGCCGGCGTACCTCCAATATGCCGCCGACAGCGCCTCGGAAAACCGTTTCGCTTCGTCGTACATGCTCCGCGGCCCCACCGGATTGACCCGGCCCCAGTAGGTTTCTGGCTGAGGGTGCACCTCCGGATCCCCATACACTTCCGAGGTAGAGGCCAAGAGGAATGTCGCGTTGTGAGCACGTGCGACCTCCAACGCATGCAGTGTTCCCGTTGATCCGGCCTTGAGTGTTGCCAGCGCGTGCCGCGAGTATTGAACCGGGCTGGCAGCCGAGGCCAGGTTCACCACATGAGTAATGGCATCCCCGGGTTTTTCTACCCGGCCTTTGCGAAAAAGTCCCGCCAGTGCGTCCGCATCGATTGGCTCGGTAACGTCGTGCATGACGAACCGGAATCGTGGCACCTCGAGCAAGTGCCGGATGTTCGTATCACGTCCAGTCAGCAAGTTATCCAGGCAAATGACTTCAAAGCGTTCAGCGATCAGCCGGTCGCATAGGTGCGAGCCGATGAACCCTGCCCCGCCGGTGACCAGGATGCGGCCGTTGACAGCAGGTTCAATTTTGGCGAAGTCGCCTCCAGACGCGGCCATGCTAAGGGCGGCCAACGGAAAAATAGTCAAAGCCAATCGCCCGCACTGCCGCGGGGTCATAGAGGGTGCGTCCGTCACCCAGCACTGGGACGCGCATCATTGAGTGAAGCCTGCCAAGATCCAGGTCAGCAAACTCCGGCCAGTCGGTCAGTAGCAGCACCGCGTCCGCCATTTTGCCGACTTCATACGGTGAGTCGACATAATGGATGCGGCCTGCTTCCTCTGGGAGGACGTTACGTACCGCATCCATCGCCTTGGGATCGTAGAGCCTCAGGCTCGTTCCTTCCGCCGCAAGCCGCTGAACAACAGCCAGGGCCGGCGATTCCCGAATATCGTCTGTTCCTGGTTTGAAGGAGAGGCCAAGGATGCCGATCGTCTTCCCGCGCAGGACCCACACCCGAGCTCTCAGCTTCTCCAAAAAGCGGTCGACACGCCTGAGGTTGATCTGCTCAGCGGCCTTGAGGAGACTCATGTCGACCCGGTGCGACTCT
>Ga0194131_10007954_pt1 | contig 14024 bp, 16 predicted proteins | sample TA2KigO120mmetaG_FD_148631 | JGI IMG/M metagenome (GOLD analysis project Ga0194131, IMG submission 148631) | Freshwater microbial communities from Lake Tanganyika, Tanzania - TA2015053 Kigoma Offshore 120m | ecosystem: Environmental > Aquatic > Freshwater > Lake | place: Tanzania: Lake... | reverse complement strand
CCCGGGATCGGGTTCCCCCAACCGTCGTACGGTCTCTCGCCGAAAACCCACGCGACACCGTCCGGCGTGTTGGCCACCGACGCGCTGGTCACCGTGCTCTTAAAGACCGGGTCACGCGGGGGGGGGGCCGTTGAAAAACCCCCTCGCGACTCCGATCGCCACCGTGTCGTTGATGTGTACCGGGCCGTCAAAGGAGTCCTCGGTGAGAAAAAAGCCAATGGGCCGCGTGTCCTGAAACCAGGCAAATCGCGAAAAGCTCAACTGGGCCACCATGGCCGTCACCTGGCGCATCTTGCGGCCGCGCAGGCTGGCGACCGAGGTGATGGTGTACACCCGCAGCATGTTGGTCCCGTTCGGCGGGCTCTGGGCGTCCGGGTCCACCTTGACGATCCAGGACCATTCCCCAACGGTGTCGTAGCGGACCGTCTCGTTGGGGATTTCCCGTCCGTTGGACAGCTCGGACTCGACCCAGGCCAGGGTTTCCTGGACGCCGGCGTCCGCCGTCAGCCCGGCCTGCGTGTCGGTCGCCATGCGCAGCGCGGCGCGCATCTCCTGGGGGATGAGCACCTGGAAGGCGCGCGCCAGGAAGAACAGCGCGATCAGGAAAAAGATCGCGAGCAGCAGTGCCGAGCCCCGGCGCGTGTGCGGTCCGCTCATGCTTACTTAGATCTTGCCAGACTTGTCGTTTGCATTGCAAGGCATCGATTGAGTGGGCGAGGAAGCCCGCGTGTGCCGCCTGATGGGCGGGGCGACGCGTTTCGCGTACAGTTTTCCCGGTTGCTTGAAAGGGAATTGTTATGGAATCTTTACAAGGCGATCCCCCACCCGCACTCGTCCAGCCCGCAGCACTCGTGCGTAAACTCCGCGCAGCCGAAGCGCGCGCAGCTCCTTTGCGCAGACGAAGCGCAGGGCCTCGTTGCCGAAGCGCGCGCCGAACTTCGAGCAGCCCAGGTGGGGCATCTCGGTGATCTCGATCTCGGCCTCGCCCAGCAGGAGGCGCGTGCCGACCGGCAGGTTCTCTTCGCTCAGGTCCATGTCCACGTAGATTTGATCCCCGGCCAGGGGCCACCGCTCGCGGGGTCCGGCCACGGTGGCAACGACTCGGGTGGCCATCAGCGTGAGCTGGTCCACTCCGTCGTTGTCCGGCTTGCGGGTGGCGGCCCAGCGGTCGCCGACCATCCCTGCTTCGGGCGTCAGGGTGGCCTCGTCGAGCAGCGTGCGCGCGTCGGTCTGCGGGCGGGCGCACAACATGGCGATCTCCCCGTTGTCAGCGGGCGCCAGCCGGATGGTTTCAAGGGATGCGCGCATGCGGCACAATTAGGCCCGCCGCCGTCGGCTCCTTCCCCTCAGTACAGAAGCCGCCGCGCGTCGTACATCTTGCGCTAGAGCGTGCAGAAAGTGCAATCATTGTGCTTGCAGCCGACCGTGGACTGCACCAGCACGTCTCGCGCGCGATCCGGGGGGACGATGGGATCGCCCTGGTAGACGGACGCGAAGCGGCGCCCATCGGCCTCGAGGTCCAGGTCCTGGGCGCGTTCAGCGGCCGGCCTCGTAGCGCACCCAGGAGAGTTGATCCACCATGACCGTCATGCGGACCCCGTCGAAGGTACACAGAGTGGCGCCCTCACGCGCCTGGGATACCGTCAGCGTGTGCATCTCATGAATCCAGGCAGAGCGCGCGGCAGATGCGGTATCGGTCGGACGTCGGATGTTGGACGCATCCACGATGAGACTATCATGGCCCCAGATCCAGAAAGGGGAACTCATGGCGAAACGAGCCGTCGAGGAATGCGGCCACCTCGTTCACGCGCTGCCCGCGCAGCGGGCGAAATTCTTCCGCGCCGTACCGCTCTGCGTATTCCGTCCAGGGGCCTTCGCAGACCGGTTCGTAGCGGCATCCCCGACACTGGGGAAACTTCTGCTTGATGCGAAGCCGCTCCTCAGACCAGTCGCGGGTTTCCCGCTCGTCGCCGTACTGGCGCACTTCGGCATATTCTTCAAGCTGCTGCGCGATCTCGGAGACGAAGCGCTCGTACCCTTCCATCATGCAGAACGGAAACGTCTCCGCGTCCGCCGTCATACCCGCAGCGGTGGCGGCATCCAGCGCCGCATGCACTTCTTCCATCACGTCACGATAGCGCGGCACCACGACGTCCCACAATTTGCGCGCGGTGCCCAGCGCGTGCGGAAATGCGATGCTCACGTGGCATGCTCCCAGCTCCGCGAGCCGCCGGACGGTGGCCGATACCACCGACTGGTTCAGCTTCGAGAGGACTATCTTCGAGGAAACCACCTGCCGCCGCGCCACCAGGTTGCGGATGCCGCGCTCGGTATCATGAAACGCGCCGGACGTGCGAGTGACCGCATCGTGCACCTCGGCGGTCGGACCGTGCAGCGCGATGCAGTAGGTGATGGGCGCGATTGCGGTGATTTTGTCGGCGAAGTCCGAATTTGCGAAGCGCCGCCCGTTGCTCTGCATGTGGATGGCGTAGTCCAGGTCGCGGGCGCGCTCCAGAAGCACCGGGAGATCCTTTCGGATGGTCGGCTCCCCGCCCGTGAACACGATAACCTCGCCACGCGCGCGGCTCGTTTCCATTTCCGCGAGAAACTGCTCGGTCCGCTTGTCCTGGGACATGCCGCGCGCGCGCAGAATGTCGCGAAAATCATCCACCACGCAGTGCACGCAGCGGTCATTGCAGCTGTAGCCCAGCTTGATGTCTATGCGGCGCATTGGAGGCTCCCATGAGCGCGCTGCCGCGGGACGCCGTGGTGCACGGCGCGCCCGATCTGTGCCTGCTGCGGCGCGACGGACAGGTGCTGGCGCTGGATGCGGCGTACGGCGCCTGGGCGCTCCTCGATGCCGAGGAGGTGCGGCTGGTCACTTCTCTGGCAAGGGGCCGGCGGGTCGCCGAAATCGCCGAGGAGCACGCGCTCTGTAAATTGCACGAGCGCGGACTGGTGACGGTCAACGGCAGCCGCCGCACGGCCTCGGTGAAGCGAGTCAGAGCCCAACACCGCGCGCCCTCTCAAGTCACCCTCGACGCGGTGCCGGACGCGCGGACGCTGGCCGCGCACAAGGGGCCGCTGGCGGTGTCGTTCCGCTGGCCTCCCCGGGGAAATCTCCTGGCGCTGTGTGAGGAAGGCCTGGAAATCGCCCCCGTCGCGCACGTGTACGCTCCCGAGCACTATTCCGAAGCCTTCGAATTTCTGGCTGGGCTGGGATTTCGTACTTTTCGCGTCGCGCGCGGCCCCAATCTCGGGGAGGTCTCCGATACGATGCAAGCCGCTTTCGCGGAAGGACTCCTGGCCATGGGACGGCGGGCCGACGCGTTCAGCAAGGCCCGCCACGCCCGCTTTCACATCCCTGAATTTTCGCTGATGCTGGCCGCGGTGCGCGGCGCGCCGCCCCCTCCGCGCTGGAGCGCCACCCGCTGCCAGTCGTGCCGGCTGCGCCGCCTGTGCGGTGGCGCGGACGTGGACTGGTGCCGCTTTCAGCAGATTGTCCACGAAGCGCTGCTCTGGATGGTGGCCGAAGATCCAACCGTTGGCGAGCGTTTGTGCGTGCTTCACGAGCCTCTTCTTGAAACTGGTTTTCAATCACGATAAGCGAGCTCGGCCTGGATCTTGTGCGCCAGATTGACCGCGTAGTCCAGCGCACGCAGCGAGTTCTCGGAGAAGTCGAGGGGAACCAGGATGCGATGCGGCATGACGACTCAGCTCCTCTCTCCCAAGTATACCCGTGCGCGAGGCCGCCCGGCCATCGGGCGCCGAAGGGAGCCCTACTTCGGAGACGGTTGTGCCAACGGCAGCCCGCGCAGCGATTTTTGTCCCAGGCGGGAGAAATTGATGGACTCTCCCAGGATGCGGGCGGCTTCCTGAGGGGCGTGGAACCCGTTGGAATTTTCCGCCTCCACGAAGTCGAGGTAGAATTGCGCGCGCTTTTGCGCGTCGCGCGCCGCTTGCAGACGGTCGTCCTTTGCGCCCGCCTTTTGCGCCGCCTCAATGTCGGCGATGAGGTCGACGAGCGCGTCCATCGCCGTGTTGCGGAGCGCGAAATTGCGCTCCTGGATGGTTTCCACCCGGGCCTTCAGCTCGGCCTCGCTCCAACTGTGGCAGGTCTGGCAGGCGCGGTTGACGTTGAGCAGCGGGCTCTGCACGTGGTGGTCGCTGATTTTGAGCGCGCCCTCCCGCTTGAAGGGCATGTGGCAGTCGGCGCAGGCCACCCCGGAGCGGGCGTGCAGGCCTTGATTCCACAACTCGAACTCCGGGTGTTGCGCCTTCAGCACCTTTGCGCCGGTCTTCGCGTGCTTGAAGTCGGTGAAGCCCTCCTCGTCGTAGTAGGCGAGGATATTGTCCACCTTGAGCCCCTTGTGCCAGGGGTAGACGAGGCGTTTCGCATCACCCTTGAAGTAGTATTCCACGTGGCACTGGCCGCACACGAACGAGCGCATTTCCTGGCGGGTGGCCATCTTGTTGACGTCGTAGTCGGGCACTCCCTGCGACGCCTTGAGCGCCTTCATCCCTTCCATGAAGGCCGGGCGGGTCACCCGCAGCTCCATGGTTTTCGGATCGTGGCAGTCCAGGCAGGCGACCGGATGGTCCACCAGCTTGCGGGCGTCAACAAAGTCCATGTGGTTGATCTTCTCAAAGCCTTTGACAATGTCGCCGTCTCCCGCCTTGCGATAGGCTGCCACCATTGAGGCGTGGCAATTCAGGCAGGTGCCGGGCTGCTTTTTCACGATCTGCCGCTGGGTGTAGGTCTGGTCGTCGAGCATGAACGCATGGCCCCGGTCCTCGCGGAAGTCTTTGGCAAACGCGTAGCCGGCCCACATGGTCTTCAGCCGCGGATCCTCGTCGAGGCGCGACTGGGCCACCACCGAGCGGGGGTCGGCTCTGGTCGGCGTGCGCGGGTGCGCCTCGCTGCCTCCGAAGCGGGTCCTCTCCTGGTCGACGGTCCGCTTGTAGCCGTCGTATTGCATGGGGAAATTTTTGCCCCAGATCTGCGGATCCGTGGTGTCCTCGGTCAGCTCCACGACCTTGTAGAAGGGATTTTGCGCCTCCTGCTTGCGCTGCATGATGTTGACCAGCAGCGCGGTCACTCCGATGGCAATCACCGCCGCGATCAGCGCCGTGGCCGCGATGATTACGATGAGGCGTCGTCTGGTCGGCATGTTGATGGTCCTCTTTCTAACGGTGCCCGACGGAGCCGTGGCACTGGATGCAGGAAAGCTTTTGCATATTCTGGTGGGGGGCGCCAAAGGACACTCCCCCTGGACCAGATCCCGGGGGAGGCCCGTTGACGGCTTCCACCACGTTTTCGTGGCACTTGCGGCAGGCGTTTTCCGTGATGGCGCGGTTGCGCGCCTTCATCCGGATGGGCTCGTGGAAGTCGCCGGTGGTAAACGCGAGCGAATGGTGGTAGCCGTTCTCCGCCTTGGTGATGTACTTCGGGATGAATCCTGTTGGGGTGTGGCAGTCGTTGCACACCGCGACCGCGTGATGGCTGGAGCGGAGCCACCCCTCGTACTGCTCCCGCATGACGTGGCAGTTGGCGCACGCCTTCGGGTCGTCGGTCATGTACGAGCCGCCCCGGGCGTAGATGAACGTAAAGCCGCCCACGCCAAGGGCGGCGCCGCCCGCGATCCCGAGCAGGATCGCGAGGATTACGACCAGTCTCCAACGTGCCCTGGCTTTTTCGTCCATGTGGGTTATACCCTAACCTGACCGGAGGCCTGCCGGGAATAAGCGTCAACGGCACACCGGCATCGGGCGCGGACTCGATGGCGAACTCCCATCGCCTTAGTTATAGTTAGTATCTGGGATGTAAGAACCTGCAAGGAGCCAGCACGATGACCTCCGGTGCCCAGTCCGAGCGCCCGGTGATGACCATTCAGGCCGACGGCCCGGCCCCTGGCGTGCGCGCCATCCGATTGAGCGGAGACTTCGATCTGGCTACCTCTCCGGAGGCGCGACAGGCCTTTCACGAGGCCATCGACGAGGGCTGGCGGACGCTGCTGCTGGATCTGGTGGCCGTCCAGTACCTGGACAGCTCGGCGCTCAGCGCCATCACCGCCGCCGCTCGCCACGCCCGTGAGAGCCGGTGCCGGTTGGCCATCATCTGCCCCAGCCCGCAGATCCGTCGGGTTTTTCAGATCACCGGCCTGACCCGCCTCTTTTCCCTCTACGATACCCAGGAGGAGGCCCTGCGCTGAGAGCATGCCGGCCGCCTATCACCCGCGGGAAATGATCAGTCCGGTTGGAACACGCAAGCCGGATCTTCCCCGAGCGGGTCGCCGCTTGCGAAGTACGCTCGGGCCCTGGATCCGCCGCACAGGTCGCGATGCGGACAGATCCCGCAGCGGCCCTGGAAAGCGTCGGCCTGGCGCAGCCGGCGGAAAATGTCGCTGTCGCAATAAATATCGCGCAACGATTGTTCACGGAGGTTGCCGGCCACGGTCGGCAGGAAGCCGCTCGGGGTCACCTCTCCCTTGTAGTTGATGAAGACGATTCCCTTGCCGTCGCGCGTGTTGGCGCTGCGGTTGCGGGGACGGTGGGTGGCCGGGCCCAGGCGCGCGCGCAGGTCCGCGATGAGGTCGGCGGCCAGCCCGCGGGGCTCTTCCGGCTGCTCCAGCGCCACGCGGCGGAAGAACGGCGCTTCCACGGTACGCACGGTGACCCCGTAGTTCGCGGAGGCGACCAGAAATTCGCAGACGGCCTCCACGTCGGGCGGAGAGGCGGGGACCATCTGTGAGCCGCGGCCTTCGCTGATCAGGAAGAAGACTTCCCACACGTCCGCGCCGGCCCGCTGGATCTGCTCGAATATCAGGGGCAATTCGCGCACGTTCGAGGCCATCACTGTGGTGTTGATCTGGATTTTCAAGTCGATCTCGTTGGCGTACGCGATCAGCTCCATGGTTCGATCAAAAGTCCCGGGAACGCCGCGCAGGCCGTCATGCCCTTCCGCGGTGGCCGAGTCGAGCGAAAGAGAGATGGAGTGCGTGCCCACATCCTTGAAGCGGCGCATCATCTCCTCGGTGAGCAGGGGCGTGACGCTGGGCGACAGCGCGAATGGAACGCCGCGCTCGTTGGCCCGGTCGATCAGCTCCCAGAGCCGCCCGCGGCGGAGCACGTCTCCTCCGGTGAGGATCAGGATCGGGCTGGGGCGGCCGAACGAGGCCAGATGATCGATGAACGCCAGCCCCTCCTCGTGGGTCAGCTCGCCAGGGAGCGGCTCGGCGATTGCGGATGCGCGGCAATGCTTGCAGGCCAGTCCGCAGGCGCGTGTCGTCTCCCAGAATACGAGCAGTGGTCTCGCTTCAAAGTCCCAGGCCATGGGTGTTGCGACCCCTTCCCTTCCTGCGGGCGGAGGCCCGCCCTCGCCATGGTACCGACAAGCGCTTCTCGCCTCCATCGGGCGCGGACGGACCGTGATGGGCCGCGCATCCGAGGTCGCCGTGGGATGAGCACCCGATGGCGGCTAAGCCTGCTTGCGGGTACTCTTTGGTTAACGTCAGGCGCGCGCCGCGACTCGTCCCACAGCGAGCGGGGCCGCGTCCAGCTTTTGCGCCGCGGTTTGGCCTCGGAACTGGCCGCGGCGCCATGCAGCCGGTGCTTGAGCTTTCTGCTCGGTATGCGCACACGTGCTCGCGCCGGTCCGGGCCGGGCTGCCTGTCCGCTCATGTCTCTGTAGTGGGCAGGACAGCCCGGCGTGTGCATGTTGTGCAAAAGGGGGTCCGCTTGGAGAACGTTTTCATCCTTGACCCCGCGCGTTGCATCGGCTGTCAGGCTTGCGTCCAGGCATGCGGCGAGTGCGGAACCCATCGTGGCACTTCCATGATCCACCTGGAATACGTGGATCGCGCCCAATCGGTGCAGACCACCCCCCAGGTCTGCATGCACTGCGACGAGCCCACCTGCGCGCTGGTCTGCCCGGCCGACGCCATCAAGAAGACCCCGGACGGCGTGGTGCAATCCTCGCTCAAGCCGCGCTGCATCGGTTGCCAGAATTGCGTGCTGGCCTGTCCATTTGGCGTGCCCAAGTACCAGGCCGACTTCGACCAGATGATGAAGTGCGACATGTGCTACGACCGCACGTCCATCGGCAAGCGTCCGATGTGCGCCACGGTATGCCCCTCGGAAGCGCTCTATTACGGGCCGCTGGAAGCCTGGAAGGCAAGGCGCCGGGGACATCCGGTCAACGAGTGGCAGTTCGGCCGTCAGAAAGTGCGGACCAAAGTCTACATGGTGATGCCCGAGCCGGTGGCGCGGGTGAACATCGAGCCGGAGGGCCCCGAAAATGCCTGACATTTCCAAGTGGCGGCGCGATCTTCCGCTGGAGTGGGCGGTGGACGACTACATTACGCGGCGCGATTTCACCAAATTCCTGATCCTGATTTCCGGCGCCACCTTTCTCAGCAACGGATACCTGGTGGTCGAGAGCATGCTGCGCCGCGCGCGAAAGTTTCCTCTGGTGCGCGTCGCGGGCCGTGACGAACTCGCGGTCGGCGACGTCAAGCTGTTCCGCTATCCCACCGACAACGCTCCGGCAATCATGATCCGCCTCTCCGACACCTCGTGGGTCGCCTATTCCCAGCGCTGCACGCATCTCACCTGTCCGGTGCTGTTCGTAAAGGAGCACATGCGGCTGGAATGCCCCTGCCACGACGGCGCGTTTGACGTGACGGACGGGCGGGTGCTGCAGGGCCCGCCGCCACGTCCGCTTCCCAAGATCGCGCTGCGCGTCACCGATGAGGGGATTTTCGCGGAGGGGATGATCGCGTCGTGATTGACGAGGATCCACTGTCCGCGAAAATGGAGCAGCGCTCTTCAGGAGTCAGCCTGCTGCTGGCGGTCGTGCTCATCGTGCTGCTGCTCCAGCTCTGGCTGGCCTCCATCGCCATTGAGGAGTACATGGCCGAGGGCACCCGCCTGCAATTGCCCACGTTTGTGGCGTCCGGGTTCTGCTTTTTGTTCAACCTCGGGCTCTTGAAATATCTCTACGACCTCGACCGGGAGGAATAGGCATGCGCGATCGAGTTGCGGCGCTCGTCCTGGCGACGGTGTCGTTCACGGTTTCCTTCGCGGTCTGGGGAATGATGGCGCCGCTCGCCCGGACGCTTCAAGACATGTTTGCCCTGACCGAGAGCCAGACCTGGCTCTTGATTGCGGTTCCGGTGCTGCTGGGCTCGGTGATGCGCCTGCCCATGGGCATGCTGGCCGACCGCTACGGCGGCCGCCTGGTGTTCGGCGCCCTGCTGCTGTTCATGACCGTGCCGGCCTTCATGCTGAGCTTCGCCACCAGCTATGCCCACCTGGTGGTCGGCGGCCTGTTTCTGGGCATGGCGGGAACCTCATTTTCGATCGGCGTGGCATTTACCTCGAAATGGTTTCCGCCCGAGAAGCAGGGATTCGCGCTGGGCGTGTACGGCGCCGGCAATATCGGCCAGAGCGTGGCCTTGTTCGCGGTGCCGGTGCTGACCGCGTGGTATGGTTTTCCCACGACGTTTCGTCTGTTCGGCCTGGCTGCGTTGATCTGGGGGATTATTTTCCTGGCGATTGCCCGCAATGCGCCGCTGAAGGCGCAGCCGAAACCGCTGCGCGAGATGCTGCGCGTGCTGGTCGATCAGCCGATGTCGTGGCTCCTGTCGCTGTTCTATTTCGTGACCTTCGGCGGCTTTGTCGCCATGAGCATCGGCCTGCCCAAGATTCTGCAAGAGGCCTTTGGCATGAGCGCCGGCGAGGCCGGCCTGCGGGTGGCCGGGTTCGTGGCGGTGGCCACCCTGGTGCGTCCCCTGGGCGGCGCCTTGAGCGACCGCATTGGAGGGGCGAAAATCCTCTTTTTCGTTTTCGCGTCATCCGGCATGCTTGCGCTTTGCATGACCAGCGACCACATTCTGCCCTTCAGTGTGGGAGCGCTCGGCGTGGGGGCGGTCATTGGGCTGGGCAACGGCGCCGTGTTCAAGCTGGTGCCACAGTATTTTCCGAAAGACACCGGGACGGTCACCGGCCTGGTCGGCGCCATGGGCGGCCTGGGTGGTTTTTTCCCACCCCTGGTGCTGGGCGTGATCCGCGCGCGCACCGGCAGCTACGACCTCGGGTTTGTGCTCCTGGGTTTCTTTTGCTTCGCCTGCCTGGCGCTCAACTACTATTACCTTATGCTGCCGCGCTTTGCGCGCGAAGTGGAGCGGGGCGCGGCGCTGCGGGCCGCGGTGGCCTCCCTGCTGCTGCTGACGGCCATTTTTCTCGGCTCTCACGGGCTGCAGCACTTCGACGTCGCGCTTTCGGCCTATGCCTTTGCCACGGTGTTTGCGTGCTTCGGGCTGGTGTACCGCTACAGCGTGTGGCTGGAGAAGCCGCCCACGCGGATGTACTGGAAGCGCGGGTGGCAACTGTTCCTGCGCCCGCATCGATTGCCGGGAAATCTGGTCATGTTGGCCCGGCTTTTCATTTCCAATCTCGGCCTGCAGACCTTCATCGCCCGTCGCGGCCTGCAGCGCTGGGTCGCGCACCTGCTGATCTCATGGGGCTGCATCGTGGCCTGCCTGGTGACCTTTCCGCTGGTGTTCGGCTGGGTGCACTTCGAGGCGGATCCGGCCAATCCGATCGCCTACCAGGTTTTCGTGATGGGACTGCCGACCGGGACCTTCCCGTCAACTTCCATCGTGGGCTGGCTCACGTTCCACGTTCTGGATTTTTGCGCGCTCGCCATCCTGATCGCGATTCCGCTGGTGATGGGACGGCGCATTTACGATCGCGGCGCCCTGGGACTGCAGCGCTTCAACATGGATCTCTTGCCGCTGGTGCTGCTCATCGGCATCTGCGTGACCGGGCTGATGCTGACGGTCAGCGCCATGTGGCTGCGCGGGCATTCCTACAGTTTTATTGCCCTGCTGCACGCGTTTGTGGTGATCGTGACCCTGCTCTATCTTCCCTTCGGAAAGTTCTTCCACATTTTTCAGCGCCCCGCACAACTCGGCGTCTCGTTTTACAAGCAGGCCGGCGCGGAAGGCGAGCAGGCGCACTGCACCGCCTGCCGTCAGCCGTTTGCCAGCCGCCTGCAGGTGGAAGACTTAAAGACGGTTCTGGATGAATTGGGAGTGGACCAGACCATGGCAAGCGGAGCCCACTACCAGGATGTCTGCCCCAACTGCCGCCGTCGCGCCCTGGCCCGCCATCAGCTCAAGGCCATCGGCGGCCCAGGATTCTTGTGAGGAGCGCCCATGTCGAAGCCACCGCTTCCGATTGACGTCTTGATCAATGAATATGGCCCGCATCCCCAGCACGTGCCCGCCGGGGGCTGGACCGTGGGCGAGCCGGATCGGCTGGTCGCCACGCATTGCTGCTTCTGCGGGCAGCAGTGCGGGATTAACTTGAAGGTGAAAGACAATAAGGTAATCGGCTTCGGGCCGCGCGAGGATTTTCCGTTCAATCGCGGCAAGCTGTGCCCCAAGGGCGTGAAGCGGTACATGCAGAACGAGCACCCGGATCGACTCCTGCATCCCCTGCGCCGCACGGACAGCGGTTTTCAGACGATTTCCTGGGACGAGGCGTACGACGTCCTGGTGCGCGAGATTCGCCGCATTCAAGAGGCGCACGGCAAGGACGCCTTCGCCATGTTGAGCGGCGTCTCGTTGACCAACGAGAAGTCGTATCTGGTGGGCAAGTTTGCGCGGGTCGCCCTGCAGACGGCCAACCTGGACTACAATGGCCGTCTCTGCATGGTGAGCGCCGGCGCCGGCAACAAGAAGGCCTTTGGCATCGATCGCGCCGCGAATTCCTGGGACGACATCCTCCTGGCCGACGTTGTCATGGTGACCGGCGCCAACGTTGCTGAGTGCGCGCCCATCACCACCGACTACATCTGGCGCGCGCGTGACCGGGGCGCGAAGCTGATCATGATCGATCCGCGGGTGACCCCGCTGGCGCGCACCGCCGACCTGCACATTCCGGTTCGTCCGGGCGGTGACACCGCGCTGATGAACGGCATCCTGCACGTGATGATCGAGCGGGGATGGATCGACGAGGACTTTATCGCGCGGTATTCCACCGGGTTTGACGCGGTGCGCGAGGTGGTCAAGAAATACACCCCGGACCATGCCGGCGACCTGTCCGGAGTACACCCCGCGCTTATCGTGCGCGCCGCCGAGATGTGGGGTCCGGCGAAGACGAGCTTTCTGCTGCACGCGCGGGGTATCGAACATCACAGCAAGGGCGTTGAGAACGTCCTGTCATGCATCAACCTGGTGCTGGCCAGCGGGCGAATCGGCCGGCCCGGCTGCGGCTACGCGACCATCACCGGCCAGGGCAACGGGCAGGGCGGCCGCGAGCAGGGGCACAAGTGCGATCAACTGCCGGGCAATCGTGACATCGAAAATCCCGAGCACCGCAAATACATTGCCGACGTGTGGGGAATTTCCGAAGCCGAGCTGCCCCGCAAGGGGGCGAGCGCGCAGGAGCTGATGGAAATGGCGCACGAAGGGCGGATCAAGGGGCTGCTCTCCATCTGCTTCAATCCGCTGGTGTCGCTCCCCGACGCAAATTTCACCCGCGAGGCGCTGTCCCGCCTGGAGCACTACACGGCAATCGATTTCTTCATGAGCGAGACCGCGCGTCACGCGGACGTTATTCTACCGGGCTCGCTGCACGAGGAGGACGAAGGCACCGCGACCAGCGCCGAGGGCCGCGTCATCCGCATCCGCAAGGCCGTCGATCCGCCCGGCGAGGCGCGCGAGGACTGGAAGATCCTCCTCGACGTCGCGGAGCGGCTGGGCCGCGGACAGTATTTCAAGTTCAACTGCGCCGAGGACATGTTCAACGAGATGCGGGTGGCTTCGCGGGGCGGCACCGCGGACTACTACGGCATCACCTACGACAAGGTCGAGCGCAACAACGGAGTATTCTGGCCGTGCCCGGAACCCGATCATCCCGGCACGCCGCGGCTCTTCGAGAACGGAGTTTTCTACACCGCCGACAAGAAGGCGCACTTCAACGCCGTCGAGCACCGCCCGCCGGTCGAAGTGCCGGACGAGGCGTATCCGGTCGTGCTGACCACCGGCCGCGTCGTGAGCCAGTATCTCAGCGGGACCCAGACCCGCCGCATCGGCGGCCTGGTCGACCAGTACCCGGAGCCCCTGGTGGAAATGCACCCGGAGTTGGCCGCCCGGCACGGCCTGAAATCCGGCGACCTGGTCACGGTGGAAAGCCGGCGCGGCCGGGTGACGCTGACGGCATCCGTGGTCAACACCATCCGTAACGACACCGTCTTCATTCCTTATCACTGGGCGGAGGAAAAATCCGCCAACCTGCTTACCATTCGCGCGCTGGATCCGGTGTCGAAAATCCCCGAATTCAAAGCCTGCGCCGTCCGCCTCCGCAAGGCGTAGATCTTTTGCGGAATCTAGAATTCCTCCCCCTGCGCGCCTGGCCCGCCGCCCCCGAAGGGACTTCACGAAATGGCGAATTCTCCCGTCGTCTGCCTGGCGTCCACTCCGCCGCTCGCCGCGGGTACTTCACGGAATGGCGAAGTGGCTTGCCGCTAACCCCCTGAGGCTGCCTGCACCTTCGCCATCGCTGCCTTCAGTTGGGAGAGCCGGGACATCACGTGGCCCTCCACGCGGGTCGCTTCCTCGCGGTCGAAGTCCACGTGCAGGTGCTTCTTCACCCCGTAATCGGAGAGCGTGATGTGCAGTTTCGCCTTCAGCCCGTGACGCGCGAGCGTGGCCTTCACGCAGTGCAGGGGACAGCCGTCAAGGGCGATCAGCGGACGGCCGGACTGGGCCTTGCGGACCAGCGCCGGGATGTCTCCGCCCAATCCGGCCGCGCACGACATTTCCGCGTGGCCGCCGCGGTCAATGTGCAGGGCGATGTCGTTGGCCATCTGCGCCGCGCTGGAACAGCCGGAGCAAGAGTACAACAGCGGTTGATCGAGGTCTTTCATTCGCTTCCGCCTGTTTTTGCGGCGGCTGCCACCGACATATTCTCCTCCGGGTCGCCGTTTGAGTATTCCCAGCATACCCCGCGGATGG
>Ga0194131_10007953_pt1 | contig 14025 bp, 16 predicted proteins | sample TA2KigO120mmetaG_FD_148631 | JGI IMG/M metagenome (GOLD analysis project Ga0194131, IMG submission 148631) | Freshwater microbial communities from Lake Tanganyika, Tanzania - TA2015053 Kigoma Offshore 120m | ecosystem: Environmental > Aquatic > Freshwater > Lake | place: Tanzania: Lake... | reverse complement strand
TGGCCGTGCGCTCCTCCGCGACCACCGAGGACCTCGCCGAGGCGAGCTTCGCCGGCCAGTACGACACGGTGCTCAGGGTGGTGGGCCCGGCGGCGCTCTGGCGCTCGACGCGCGCGGGGTGGGCGTCGCTGCACGCGCCGCGCGCGGTCGCGCGGGTGGTGCAGTCGGACCGCGCGCTCGCCGGGGCGTTCCGTGAGCGCGACTTCACGCGGCTGGAGCGCCCCTCGGTGCATGCGCGCCCGGCCGCGCGACGGCTGCGGTCGCGGCTCGCTGCACTGCTGCGCCGCCACGGGCAGCGCGCGGGGCACGGGTTCGGCTCGTCGAGCGGCTTCCTGGAGCCGACGTGGAACATGGAGCCGCAGCGCGTGCTCGACGTGATCGCGTCCTGCACCGACGCCGACATCGACGATCTGGAGCGCGTCGAACGCGCGGCGCGGGAGGAGCGACGGCGTGCGACGCGGCGGGCGCGGGCGCTCGCCCGGCGCGACCCGGAGCTCGCCAGGCGCTTCGAGGCGGCGCTCTTCGCGGCGCCGGCCGGCGTGCGCTCGATGGAGAACCACAACCACCTTGTGGAGCAGCGCACGGCGGGGATGCTGCGCGAGGCGACTCACGCGCTCGGGGTCTCGCTCGTGCGCGAGGGCCGCATCGGCCGCCCCGACGACGTCGTGCACCTCTCGCTCGCGGAGATACGGTTGGCGACCGCGGCGGCCGGACGCAAGCGCGACCTGCGCCCGCTCGTGCGGGCGCGCGCGGCGGAGCACGAGCTGCGCTCGCGCATGCAGGCGCCTCCGAGCCTCGGCTCGGGGCGTCCGCCGCCGTTCGAGATGGGCCGCGAACCTCTTCGAGGGGCCGCGGGGCGGTCGCGAGGGGAGCGTGCTGCGCGGCGTCGGGGCGTCCCGCGGGCGCGTGCGCGGGTGTGCGCGCGTGGTGGCGCGGGGCGACGGGCGGGCACCGTGCATCGCGCGCGGCGAGATCCTGGTCGCGCCGAACGCCGGGCCGGACTGGACGGCGGTCTTCCCGTTGCTCGGCGGGCTCGTGCTCGACTGGGGCGCCGCGTTCCGGCACGCGGCGCTCGTCGCGCGCGAGTACGGCATCCCCGCGGTGGTGATGACGCGCGAAACCACGGGCGCGATCGCGGACGGCGATCGCGTCACCGTCGACGGGACGCGAGGCGTCGTGGAGCTCGCGCGCGGCGACGTGTAGGGCGTCGGGCGCGGCCGTCCGATGTTAGCATCGGCGGCGTGGACACCACGACGGACGCGGGCTCCGACCCGTTCGCGGTCGCCGCGCCGTTCTACGACCTCGACCTCGACGGCTACGACGACGACGTGCCGCTCTTCACGCGGCTCGCCGACGCGGGCTGGTCGTCGGTGCTCGAGCTCGGCTGCGGGACGGGGCGCGTGGCGATCCCGCTCGCGCGCGCGGGGCTGCGCGTAACGGGGGTGGATCTCAGCCCCGCGATGCTCGCGATCGCGCGCGAGCGCGCCGCGGGCGTCGAGGTGCGGTTCGTGGAGGCAGACCTGCGCGCGCTCGACCTCGGGGAGCGCTTCGACGCGGTGATCGCACCGCTCGGCGGGTTCCAGCACCTCGAGCGCGCGCTCGACGTGGCCGACGGGATGCGCGCGATCGCGCGCCACCTCGCGGCCGACGGGCTCGCGGTGATCGACGTCGAGGCGCCGAACGCGGACGACTTCACGCCGGGGCCGCAGCCGCTCGTCGAGCACTGGACGCGGCCGTGGGCGGCCGGAGGGCCGGGTGCGCAGGTGACGAAGCTCGTCGCCGTCGACGCGCACCCCGCAGAGGGCGTGCGCGAGGTGACCTGGCACTTCGATGTGCAGCACGCCGAGGTGGGGCTGCGCCGCGTCACGCAGCGGTTCGTGCTGCGCACGATCACGCCGGGCGAGATCGAGCTCGCCGCGGCGCTCGCGGGGCTCGTGGTGACCGGGGTGTTCGGCGGCTACGAGCTCGAGCCGTTCGAGGACGGCGACGAGCGGCTGATCGTGACGCTCGAGCACGCGGGCGAGCCCTCGGCGGGCACGCACGGGGCGCGCCGCCGATGAGCGACCCGTTGATCGCGCTCGACGGGATGGGCGGCGACTTCGCGCCGCAGTCGACCGTGGCCGGCGCGATCGCGGCGGCGCGCGCCGGGATCGCGGTCGCGATCGTCGGCGACGAGGCGGTGCTGGCGAAGGAGATCGCGTCGTCGGGGGGCGCACCGCCCGGGCTGAGCATCGTGCACGCGCCCGAGACGATCTCGATGGAGGCGCACGCGGTCGCGGAGTCGCGCCGGCGCCGCGGGTCCTCGGTCTGGATCGGCACGGAGCTCGTGAAGCGCGGCGAGGCCGGGGCGTTCGTCTCGATGGGGCACACCGGGGCGGCGATGGCGACGGCGATGCTCTCGTTCGGCCGCATGCGGGGCGTCGAGCGTCCCGCGCTGGCGGCCGTGCTGCCGACGCCGGGCGGCCCCACGATGCTGCTCGACGTGGGCGCGAACGCCGAGGCGCGCCCGTCGCACCTCGTGCAGTTTGCGCGCATGGGGAGCGCCTACATGCGCACGGTGAACGGGATCGCCGAGCCGCGGGTTGGGCTGCTCTCCATTGGCGAGGAGCCGACGAAGGGCTCGGCGCTCGTCGTGGAGGCGAACGCGAAGCTGCGGGCGGACCCGCGCGTGGCGTTCGCGGGCAACGTCGAGGGGCGCGACGTGGTCGCGGGCACGGTGGACGTCGTGGTGACCGACGGCTTCACCGGGAACGTCGTGCTCAAGCTGCTCGAGGGGACGATCACGATGGTCTTCGAGCAGCTCCGTGCGGCGGCGCGCTCCTCACCGACGGCGCGCGTGGGCGGGGCGCTGCTGCTGCCGGCGCTCTCCTCGATGCGGTCGCGGTTCGACTACCGCCGCTACGGCAGCGTGCCGATGCTCGGGGTCGACGGGGCGGTCTTCGTCGGGCACGGGCGGAGCGACGGCGAGGCCGTCGCGAACGCCATCCGCACGGCGGCCGACGCCGTGAGGCTCGGGATGCTGCGTGCGATCGACGGGGCGATCGACGAGGGTGCGGCCGGCTAGCGGCCGTGCGGCTCGTCGACGAACTGCGGGAGGGGCGAGAAGGCGCCGAGCTCGTTCGGGGCCGCGCCCATGGCGCCGGCGGAGGGGGCGAAGCGCCACCAGAGCCGCATCGCCTCGCGGAGCGCGTGGACCTGCTCGTCCGGCGTGAAGCTGCCGAGGCAGGCGCCCAGGTGGTTGTCGAGGAGCAGCGCCCCGACGGTGTCGAGGCTCGAGCGCACCGCCATCAACTGCGTGATCACCTCCTCGCAGGAGCGATCCGAGTCGAGCATCTTCGAGATTCCGCGCACCTGCCCCTCGATGCGACGGAGGCGGGCGCGCAGTTGTTCGGCGCTGGCGGTCTGATCGGCTGACATGGCCATCGGCTGCACCCCCGAACTGTGATCGGCGTCGCGCGGGGCCGGGTCGCGCGGCGCCGCCGGGTTGACATACCCCACCGGGGTATATATCGTCACCCCTACGAAGTGGCCCTGTCAACCTGACGACCAGGCAGGCGCGGTAAGCTTCACGGTCCACTGCCCCGGCCTGGTGGTGGCCCGTCGAGCGCAGCCGGGTGCGGGCGCGCCTCGACCGGCGAGAGCCGGAGACGACACGCAACCACGCGGGGAAAGGAACCGGGCCAATGAGCCACCCGACCGACACGAGCGACGCGACCTTCGACAGCGACGTCTTGAAGAACGACCAGCCCGTGCTCGTCGACTTCTGGGCACCGTGGTGCGGGCCGTGCCGCATGGTGGCGCCGGTCGTCGAGGAGCTCGCGAAGGACTACGACGGCAAGATCAAGTTCGTGAAGCTCAACACGGACGAGAACCCGCAGGTGGCCGGCAAATACGGGATCCGCTCGATCCCGACGCTGCTCATCTTCAAGGGTGGCGAGCCCGTCGGCCAGGTCGTGGGCTTCCGCCCGAAGAACGACCTTTCGAAGCGCCTCGACGAGGTGCTTGCGAAGGCGTAGGCGGCCCGCCGAAGCGATCGAGGCGGGGGCTGCCGGACGGCAGCCCCGCCCCATGTCCGACGCATGCGCCGCGAGTTCAGTCGGCCTGGTGGCTGCCCTCGCCGGTGGCGCGGACGCCCTTCTGGATCGTGCGTCCCTGCTTCTCGGCCACGCGTCCGAGCGCTCGCCCCTTGTCCGGGTGCGGGTCCGTGCGCAGGCCGTAGGCCTCGCGGCCTTCGTGGTCCTCTGGCAGGTACTCGGTGATGGGAAGACCTTCCTCATCGCAGAAGAGCAGTCAGTGGCAGTACTTCCACCGCTGCATCTCCTCGCAGGGACAGATCCACTCCTTCTTCCGGATCTCCTCCTGCTTGTCCTCGAAGAACATGCAGGGGCAGAGCGGCCGCCCGACCTCGTCGATGTTGCGGGCGAGGCCGATCACGAGGAACTCGGTGATCTCGCGCTGGGGGTGGAGGTAGCTCCCGCTCTTGTCGGCGAAGTTCTCCACGAACTTCCACATGCGCGAGGTGTTCTGCTCGGACGCCTGGGCGCGATCGGCGTCGGTGGGCTGGTCGATGGACAACCAGGGCCTCCCCTCTCACGGGGAAGAGTCTGAATGCGTCGGCCCGGGGCGCGCAAGTGTCGCGGCGCACGCGGGCGTGAAGCGGATCGCTGAGCCCGGCGCGGGAACGCCGGTGGAATCGAGCGAGGGGATAGACGCGGGGAGGAGCCCTGGATGACGGAGCGCGAAGAGCCCGCAGCCGGCCCCGAGGCGATCGACATCGCGATCATCGGGGGCGGGCCGATGGGGCTGACCGCGGGCATCTACGCCGCGCGGGCGAGACGGCGCGTCGTGCTATGGGAGGGCGGCGTCCTCGGGGGCCAGATCGCCACGACCTCGATCGTCGAGAACTACCCGGGGTTCCCGGAGGGCGTGGACGGGTTCGAGCTGGCGCAGTCGATGCACCGGCAGGCCGAGCGCTTCGGGCTCGAGACCCGCTACGAGCGCGTGACGGCACTCGAGCGCGACGGACGGCAGTGGCTGATCACGACGGAGAGCGGGGAGCGCCGCCGCGCGAAGGCCGTGATCGTGAGCGCGGGGGCGGAGCCGAACAAGCTCGGCATCCCCGGCGAGCGGGAGCTGACCGGGAAGGGCGTCTCCTACTGCGCGACGTGTGACGCGGCGTTCTTCAAGGACGAGGTCGTGGCGTTCGTGGGCGGCGGGGACGCGGCGCTCGACGAGGCGCTCTTCACGACGCGGTTCGCCTCGAAGGTCTATGTCATTCATCGCCGGGACGCGCTGCGGGCGTCGAAGGTGCTGCAGGAACGCGCCCTCGAGCACGAGCGTATCGAGTTCGTCTGGAGCACTGTCGTCGAGGAGGTGCGCGGCGAGGGGCGCGTGCAGTCGCTGCTCCTGCGTGACGTCCACCGCGGCGAGACGCGCGAGCTCGAGGCGGCGGCGCTCTTCATCTTCATCGGGCAGACGCCGAACTCCGGGCTGCTCGAGGGGCTGGTCGCGCTCGACGCCGGCGGACACGCGCCGGTGAACCACTGGATGGAAACGTCGCAGCCGGGGCTCTTCGCCGGCGGCGACGTGCGTGCGGACTCGTCGAAGCAGGTCGTCTCCTCCGCGGGCGACGGGGCCACGGCCGCGATCCGCGCGGATCAGTACATCGGCGAGCACTTCGACTGAGCGCTCGGCGACCGACGGACGCGACGCGGCGCCCACGTGGGGTCGATGACGAAGCCGCCCAGCTCGCGCGCGAAGGGGCGCGTGCCGTGCTTCTCGATGAGCCGGCCGCACTCCTCGAGCACCGCGGTCGCCTCGCGCAGCCAGCCGAGCTCGACGAGGGAGCCGCCCAGCAGCATGAGCACAGGGGCGAGGTAGCGGTCGCGGAGCGGAGGCCGCTCGTCGAGCGGCCGCACCGCGGCGAGCGACGCGAGCGCGCCCTCCGGCTCCCCACAGGCGTGGTGCCGGATCGCCCGCTGGTTGAGCGCCATCATGCGTAGCCGGTCGTCGTCGATGCGCTCCGCGATCTCGATCAGCCGCGCGATAAGGCGGCGCCATCTCCGGGTCGGCGAGCGTGCCTCCGGACGCCGCCGCCCATGTCATCGCCCAGGTGAGCTGGAACTCCTCGCCGGGGTCGTGCGCCCCCGCTCGCGCGAACGAGCGCAGCGCATGCCGGTAGTGCTCGGTCGCCTCCCCGTAGGCGGCGCGGCGGCCCGAGAGCTGACCGGCGCCTCGCAACACCGCCACGCCTCGGCGTGGCGGTCCGCGCCGTCGAGGTGGTGCGCGATCGCCACGGGCTCCGCGCGCGCGGGCTCGGCGAGGAGTTGCGTCGCGATCATCCCGTGCAGCCCACGCCGGTCCGAGTGCAGCAGCGACTCGTACGCGGCGTCGCGCAGCAGCGCGTGCGCGATCCGGTAGCGCGCGCCAACGCCCGTGCCGGTTCTCAGCACGACGCGCGCATCCTGCAGCTCGGCGAGCGTGCGCTGGAGCGAGAGGTCGTCGATCTCGAGGAGTTCGCGGATCCTGATCTCGAACTTCATGGGGTGGTTCGCGATCGTGGGCGGCTTCCCGCTCGGGCTGCGGGTCGGATGGCGGCTGGTGGCGCGCGCGCGACCCGCGGCGGTCCGCGCGATCGAGGCGATGCTGGTCGCGTTCGCCGTCGGGGTCGTGGTGATGATGGCCGCGGGCTGGTGGGTCGCGCGCGCGCAGCTCGTGGGCGCGATCGACGCGCGGGTGCTGGTCGTGCTGCTCTGGATCGCGCTCGCGGCGCTCGTGATCGGGCGGGAGTTTCCGTTCCGCCACGACGCCGCCACGGACGTCTTCGTACCGGCCGTGCCCCTGGGACTGCAGGCGCTGTACTTCCTGTTCGTGCTGCAGGCGCGGACCTACGCAGACCGTCCCGACCTGCTGCTGACGATCCCGCTCACGGCTGCGGTGACCGCGGTGGCGTACGGCTGGCCGTACCTCGATCGCGCGCTCGCGTGGCGGAGCGCCGCTCGTCCCGAGCGGGGGTAGGCGGGCCCCACCCCGCACGCTCTCAGCAACCTCCCCGGTGCACGTGAAGGGGGATGGGCGCCGGGCCAGGACGGGTCCCGCGCTCGTCCGCGCACGGCCCACCCTGTAGATTCGCGGCTGGGAGTGGATGGTGTCCGGTGATGCCCGCGGTCTTCAAAACCGTAGCGGGGCTACGTCGTAGTCCTGGGTGGGTTCGACCCCCACGCACTCCCGCCGGCCCGGCGAACCTGTTGACCGCGATGCTCGGGGCAACGCGCTGCGCGGCAACTGCTGAGGGCGAGCGCAACGGCCGCCGCTTTGCCGCCGTGCCCGGCAGGCTTCACGGCCGATGACCCGTAAACGAGAGACGCATCCTGTGCGGCTCAAGGCCTCCGTTCGGCCCGAGTACGAATTTCCCGTCCCGAGGGGAACGAAGGGCGGCCCTCCATCAGCAAGGTTGGAGCGCATGACGCCGATGGTCCCCCTGTACGAAACGTTCAAGGCTGGGGCCGAGAAGTCGCGTGCTGTCTAGCCTGCTCTTGATCTACAGAAGTGAGCGAGCGCTTCGCGTAGGGCGGAGCGGCAACGCTTACTACCCGATGGCGATGCCGACCGAACAGATCCGGCAGTGGATCACGAACCGCGAACCCAAGTGAAAGGCTGATGAAGCTCACTGATCCCCAGCAGAAGGCCATCGAGCACGCCGGTCAGAACCTTCAGCTGATCGCCTGCGCTGGCTCTGGCAAGACCGAAGTCGTCGCGCGTCGGGTGGTCCATCTGCTGACGCCGGGCCGCGCGGACTCGCTCGCGCCGCGCAACATCGTGGCCTTCACCTTCACGGACAAGGCCGCAGCCGAGCTCAAGGAGCGCGTCGTCACACGCACCCGCGAGGCGCTGGGAGACATCCCCGGGCTGGCCGAGATGTTCGTCGGCACGATCCACGCGTTCTGCCTCGAGCTTCTGAAGAGCGAGGCGCCGAAGTATCTCAAGTTCGAGGTCCTGAACGAGGTCCAGCAATCCCTGTTCGTGGATCGCCACAGCAAGCAGAGTGGGCTCACGGCTAGCACCGACCTGACTGGGATCGCCCTCAAGCGCTACCGGGACACGAAGCACTACATCGGCGCGTTGTCGATCCTGCGCGAAGCGGATCTCGAGGAGGCCAACCTCAACGGGTGCTCGGTTCTCGACGGGCTCGCCGCGGCTCAGGACGCCGTCGCCGCGCTGGAGCCGCCCGACCGCTACACGCTGGTGCACGAGCTGCTGCAGGAGGCGACCGACCGGTTCGCGCTCGCGGCGGCCGCGCTCGCCGACGGGCTCCGCGTGGTGGACCTCGACGAGATCCGGCGCGGCGCCGACGAGCTCGCCTACGGCGTCGAGGCGCTGGCCGAGGCGCGCGCCCAGCTCCCGCGCGCGTCCTGAAGCGGACGCTGCCACCCGCCGCGGCGCTCGCTCGATCGCCCGGTAGTGGCTCGCCATGAACGCGGTCTCGGTGCGCGGCCGGGCCCGCTCCGCCGCCTGGAAGCGCTGCCACCGCTCGGCCGACCTGCTCGCGTCGGCGGCGTCCATGCGCCGCTCGCGCCGCATCTGTGGTATCGCGATCCGGACGCCGATGCCGCCGAAGCGACGGGTCGCCGTCTCGCTGCTCGCCGTTCGCATCACCATCGCCCTGCTCCTCCCCCCGGCCGCCGTGCGCGGCCTCGCGAGGTGCAGGATGGCGGACGGCGGGTCGCCGCCTCTATGAACCGGTTCACGCGACGCGGGTGAACCCCCCGCGCGCTACCAGGCGGCCTCCAGCAGCGCGGTCGCCTCGCGTAGGTGTCGCGCCTCGTCGCGCAGGCCGGCGTTCGAGTTGAAGACCTTCACGCTGGCCTTCGCGATCGCCGGGAAGTCCTCGCGCGGCACGTTCAGCTCGCGCACCCGGGTCGGCATCCCCTCGCGCCGGTAGACGCGCTCGACCTCGTCGGCGATCGCGAGCTGCGTCTCGCGCGAGCCACGGCCGGGCTCCCAGATCCCCATCGCGCGCGCGATCGCCTCGAGCGCCTCGGGCGCCGGCGACCGCGATCGCCGGATCACGGTCGCGCGCAGCGCCGAGCCCGAGTCCTGCTGCCAGACGTGCGGGTACCGCACGTGCAGCGCCGTCGCCAGCGCGAGGTCGCCGTCGAACGTCTCGCCCTCGTGGACGTGCACGCCGCGGCGAGAGTCGTCGGCGGCGCGGTTGGCGAGCAGCGCCGCGACGTAGAGGTCGATGCGCGCGGCGATCGAGTCCGGGTCCTGAACGAGCCGGTGGTACCCGCGACGCGCGAGCGTCCGGATGTGCTCGCGATCGGCCTCGGCGAGCGGGTTGTCGGCCCGGCGACCGGCGTCGAGCGCCGCGCCGAGGAACGCGTTCGTCGCAAAGCCGCGCATCATCTCGTACGGCGTCGCCATGATCGCCTCGTGATCCCAGATCAGCGCGACGGGGCGCGTCTTCGGGTCGAAGTACTCCATCCGGTTCTGGTCGAGCTCGGGATTCGCGATCCCCGAGCCAGCGCGGTTCATCGCGCCGGTCGGCGTCGTCGGGATGTTGATGATCGGGAGCTTCGGCGCGAACAGTCGCGGGCTGACGGCGGGCTTCCCCTCCGGGTACTGCGTCATCAGCTCGAAGTGATCGCGCTGCTCGCAGAGGAAGATGTCGATCACGCGGGTGGCGACGATCACCGTCCCGGCGCCGAGCGCGAGCAGCAGGTCGGCGCCGGCCTCGCGCGCCGCCTGCGTCGCCGCGAGCACGTCGGGGTAGGGGGCCTCGACGCGGATGCCGTGGAAGGAGCCGGCGAGGAGCGGGCCGAGCGCCGCCTGCACGCGCTCGACGCCGTTCGTCTTGTTCTTGATCGACGGCGAGCAGATGAGGAAGGCGCGCCGCGCGCCCTGCCGGAGCACCTCTTCCTTGAGCCGGTTCTCGATCGCCTCGGAGCCGCACCAGAGGCGCCACTCGTAGGAGCGGGCGGCGAACTCGGTGGGATCCGAAAAGTCCATCGCGGGCATGTCGGCGCTCCTCGCGGGGTCCGTCGAGCGACCCAGGGCACTCGCGGGGCGCGGCTGCGTGGTGCGCGACCCCCGGCCTCCGTCGACGCGCGCGCGCACCGCGACCGATGCGCGCCCGGTCCGCGCCGGATGCTAGCGCGGGACGAGCGCCGGGCGCGTCACTCTCGTGTTGACCTGCCGCAGCGCAGGCCGGGCACTCGATGGGCATGCGGCTTGCGGGTCGGCAGGGCCCGGCGCCCGACGACGTCTCCACCCAGCCGGTCACGCGGACGCTCACCGGCCATTCGCGGGGTGGTCGCGCTGGCCGAGGTGACCTCGCCCGCGCCGTGCCGCTGCCGTGCGCGCCCGGCGCTGATAGCCTGCTGGCGCGGATTGAGACCCTGGCCGTGACGGGAGGTGCCGTGGCGGAGCCACTCACGAAGGCCGACGTGGACCGCATGGCGAAGGAGCTCAGCAACTGGGGCCGCTGGGGCCCCGAGGACGAGCGCGGCACGCTGAACCTGATCACGGACGAGGCGCGCGCGGCGGCGCTGCGCCTGATCCGGGACTCGGCGGTCGTGAGCTGCGCGCTCCCGCTGCCGGTGACGCCCGCGCCCGGAAACTTCCGGCCCGTCGAGCACCACGTGCTGCGCGCCGGCGACGCCGCCTCGCGCGAGGGCCTCTCGTTCTCCGCGGACTACTTCGCGATCGCGCCGCACGGGATGGCGACCACCCACCTCGACGCGCTCTGCCACGTCTTCTCGAACGGCAGGATGTACAACGGCTTCGACCAGGCGGAGGTGCGCAGCGACGGCGCGCGCCGCAACAGCATCATGGCCGGCAAGGACGGCATCGTCGGCCGCGGGGTGCTGCTCGACCTCCCCGGCCTCCAGGGCGTCGACTGGCTCGAGCCCGGCGCCCCGATCCACCTAGAGGATCTGCTCGCCGCCGAGGAGCGCCAGGGCGTGCGCGTCCAGCCGGGGGACATCGTGCTGATCGGCACCGGCCGCGACGCGCGCCGGGCCGCGCACGGTCCGTGGGACTTCCGCGACGCCGGCCTGGCGGGGCTCTACGCGGACTGCCTGCCGTGGCTCTTCGATCGCGGCGTCGCCGTGCTCGGCTGCGACGGCGTCTCGGACGTGCTCCCGAGCCGCGTGGAGGGCTCGGTGCAGCCGATCCACGAAGTCGCGATCGCGCACATCGGCATCCACATCATCGACAACATGGCGCTCGACCGGCTGACCGCCGCCTGCCGCGAGCGGAACCGCTACGCGTTCGCGTTCTTCCTCGCGCCGCTGCGGCTCGAGCGCGGCACGGCCTCGCCGCTGAACCCGCTCGCGGTGTTCTGAGCGGGGGCGCACCCGCGCGATGGGCCCCGCCGCAAGCGTCCGCCGCTACGATGCGCGCGGTCTGCGGCCGGCCGCGGCGGCGGACGGGTGGTCGGCTCTGAGGAGGGGTGCCCGTGATCAGCAGGCAGCAGCTCGACCGCGCGCTCAACCCGCGCACGGTCGCCGTGATCGGCGACGTCGGCCGGAGCAACTACCGCTGGCTGCGCTGCATGAGCACCTTCCAGGGGAAGGTCTACTCGGTGCAGATCGACCCGAAGGAGATCCCCGGGATCGAGGCGCTCGGCATCCCGAACTACACGAGCCTCGTCGACATCCCCGATGAGGTCGACTACGCGCTCGTGGCGGTGCCGCGCAAGGTCGCGCCGATCGTGATCGCCGACTGCGTCAAGAAGCGAGTGGGCTGCGCGGCGATGTTCACCTCGGGGTTCGCGGAGACCGCGACCGAGGAGGGGTCGCAGCTGCAGCGGCGCCTCACGCAGATGGCGCGCGAGGCGAGCCTCGTCGTGATCGGGCCCAACTGCATGGGGCTCTACGACCCGAAGACGGGCGTGCGCTTCCGCGAGACACAGGCGACCGGCTTCGAGGGGGACGTCACGTTCCTCTCGCAGAGCGGGGGGCATGCCGGTGACATCTCGCTTGCCGCGCACGCCGCGGGCGTGCCCGTGCGCAAGGTGATCAGCTTCGGCAACGGGATCGTGCTCGAGAGCGCGGACTACCTCGAGTACTTCGCTGATGACCCGGGCACGCGCTGCATCGCGATGTACATCGAGGGGCTGCGCGACGGCCCGCGCTTCTTCCAGGTGCTGCGCGCGACGGCGCGGCGCAAGCCCGTCGTGCTGTGGAAGGGTGGGCAGACCGCCGCCGGGCAGCGCGCGACCGCGTCGCACACGGCGTCGCTCGCGGGCTCGCGCGAGATCTGGGATGCGATGTGCCGGCAGGCCGGCGCGATCCAGGCGGGCTCGGTCTCCGAGATGATCGACCTCGTGAAGGCGCTGCGCGTGCTGCCGCCGTTCACGGGTGACGGCCTCGGCGTCACGGGCGGCTCGGGCGGGCAGTCGGTCGCGATGGCGGACGTCTTCTCGCGCGAGGGGCTGCGCGTGCCGGCGCTGAGCGACGCGACCCGCGATCAGCTCGGCGCGTGGTTCAGCCTCGTCGGCGCGAGCTTCGGCAACCCGGTCGACATGGGGTCGAACCGTCGCGAGATCGACGCCATCATGGACGCGCTCGTCGACGACCCGAACGTCGACTGCCTGGTCGTGCAGGTGCGGCCGCCCGAGCCCGACGTGGAGGACGAGCGGCGGTTCGAGGCGCAGATCGCGACGCTCGAGCGCGTGCGCGGGCGCACCACGAAGCCGGTCGTCGTGGTCGGCCATTCGCCCACGCCGACGCTGGACGCGCCGGCGATCGCCGCGCTCGACGTGCGGCTCCGCGCGCTCGAGATCCCCACGTTCACGAGCTACGAGCGGACGGCCTCGGTGCTGGCGAAGGTCGCCGCGTACCACCGCTTCCGCGCGGAGGCCGGCTAGCCGGTCAGCGCGCGCGGCGTCGCAGGAGGAGCCAGCCGCCCCCCGCCGCCAGCGCGAGGACGAGCACGCCCGCCACGGCGGCGGTCGGCAGCGCGCCGGAGGATCCCGTCTCGGCGGCGGGGCGGCCGGCGCCCGCGGCCGGCGCCGCGGCGGTGGCGACCGCTCCCGGCGCGGCGGGCGTGCCGGCGGCCGGGCCCGCGGCGGCGCTCCCGGCGCTGCGGACCCGCTCGGTCTCGCCCGCCCGCACGACGCGCTCGGAGCGCGTGACGATGTCGCGCAGCAGCACCGCGCCCTCGGTGACGGTCACCGTCGTGAGCTCCACCCCGCCCTCGGAGGCGTAGTCGAGGGTGAACGCCGTCTCGCGATGCTCGATGTCGGCGTTCGGCGTGTGCTAGCGGGGGCGGTACCCGAACGCCGCCGCGTACATCGCCTCGAGCTGCGCGTCGCCGAGCGGCACGGCGGGCTGCGGCGGGGGCGAGGTCGTCGTGACCTTCCCGGTGACGTAGATGTCGTTGCCGCGCTCGCCGGGCCGGATCACCACCTGCGACCCCGGCTCGGCGCGCGTCATGCTCTGCAGCGCGCCGGCGCCCTCGCCGTCCGCGGAGCGCAGGTAGATCGCGAGGTCGACCCCGGCCTGGACGCCGGCCCGCACCGGCGCGGTGACCGTGAGCCACATCCTCCGGAACACCCCCGTCACCGCCTGCCAGACCGCGTCAGCCCACCGCCCTCGACCTCGATCCTGGGGACGGGGGGCTCCGTGGTGGGCCGCGGGCGGCGCGCCCAGAGGGGGTCGCTCGCGGTCACGGGAACGACCTCGCCGAGCGCGGTGACGAGCGTCCCGCGCTCGGCGTCGCCCGTCACCTCGAGCGTCGAGCCGCCCACGGCAAGCTGCGCGAAGGTGTCCGGCCCCGCGCGCAGCGTCGCGCCCTCGGGGAGCCGGTCGGAGGGGCCGAGCGCCTCGAAGGTGCTGAACCCCGAGCGCCGCACGCCGAGGTCGGGCGGGAGGCCGGTCTCGGGACCGCGAACGCGGAGCACGGTGGTGGCGGCGGGAGCGGACGCGCGCTCGGGCAGGATCGGGCCGTCGGTGCGCACTGGGTCCGTGGCGGGGTGCCCCGGAAGCGTGCCGCCGGCGGCGCCGCGCTGGGCGCCGCTGC
>Ga0194131_10007952_pt1 | contig 14026 bp, 10 predicted proteins | sample TA2KigO120mmetaG_FD_148631 | JGI IMG/M metagenome (GOLD analysis project Ga0194131, IMG submission 148631) | Freshwater microbial communities from Lake Tanganyika, Tanzania - TA2015053 Kigoma Offshore 120m | ecosystem: Environmental > Aquatic > Freshwater > Lake | place: Tanzania: Lake... | reverse complement strand
ATCATGTCGCCGTTTCGTACTCGGGCACACGCCTCGCCGAGGACGCGCGGCTGTATGTCGACGGCGCGCCCGTCAAAGCGAAGTTTGAATCCGACACACTCTACCGGCCGTTCCGCAATGCGGGCGGGAAGTTCGTGTCGAAGTTAAAGACGATCGACGGCGTCCAGATCTACTCGCGCGCCTTGAGCCGCGAAGAGATCGCGGCGATGGTTGCGCCGCCGAACGCCGCGAGGCTCGATGAACTCTATTACGCCGCCAACGCGCCCACCGAATGGGCCGCTCTCGTCAAACGGCGCGAAGAGCGCGAACGCTTCACACGAACTTTCCCCACCGTCATGGTGATGGCCGAATCGCCCGTTCGAAAAAAGACGAATCTTCTGTTGCGCGGCGCGTATGACAAGCCGGGCGACGAGGTTGAACCGGGTTTGCCGGCCGTTCTCGGCGGCGCCGCGAAGGATCGCCTGGAACTCGCGCGCTGGATGACAAGCCGGCAAAACCCACTCACCGCGCGCGTGTTCGTGAACCGCGTGTGGCAATCACTGTTCGGCACGGGCCTTGTAAAAACCGCCGAGGACTTCGGGCAGCAAGGCGAGTGGCCTTCGCACCCCGAACTGCTCGATACGCTTTCGGTCGAATTCATGGAAAGCGGCTGGGACGTCAAGGCGCTGATGAAGCGCATCATGCTGTCGGCGACGTATCGTCAGTCGTCGAAGTCCGCGCCCGATCAGGCGTGGCGCGATCCCGACAACCGGCTTCTCGCGCGCGGGCCGCGGCTTCGTCTGGCGGCGGAGATGATCCGCGATGCCGCCCTGTTGCAGGCGGGCTTGCTGCACGAGCAACTCGGCGGGCCGTCCGTCAAGCCATATCAACCCGATGGTCTGTGGAAAGAAGTCATCATGCAGGACATGTACTACGTGCAATCGAAAGGCCCCGATCTCTATCGCCGGGGGCTCTACACGTTCTGGAAGCGCACGTCCGCGCCGCCGATGATGATGAACTTCGACGCCTCCCAGCGGGAGGCTTGCATGGTGCGAGAGAACCGCACCAACACGCCGCTGCAAGCGTTGAACCTGATGAATGATGTGACGTTCCTTGAAGCGGCGCGATTTGTCGGACAGCGGATGATGAAGGAGTCTCCCGATCGCGACGCGCGATTGCGACACGGCTTCCGAATCGTAGTTGGGCGAGCGCCGTCGGAGAAAGAACTCAGCGTATTGCGAGGCAGTCTGGCGTATCACCTCGACCACTTCGCGTCGCGCGCCGCTGAGCGCGATGCGTTTCTCGCGCACGGCGATTCGCCGCCGGACGCGGCGCTCGACAAACGCGAACTCGCCGCCTACATGGCGGTCGCAAGCTTGCTGATGAATACCGACGAGGCGGTGACCAAGGAATGATCGACCGGAGAGGATTTCTGTTCTCGACCGCGGCGGCCTCGCTGCTTGGCGCGGACGTGGCGCGCAAGGCCAAGCGCGTTATCTATCTGTTCCAACACGGCGGTCCGTCACAGCTCGATCTGTTCGATTGGAAACCGGGCCTGGCGCGCGTGCGCGGGCAGGACCTTCCCGAATCGATCCGCATGGGCCAGCGCCTCACTGGCATGACGGCGTACCAGGCCAACTTCCCAACGGCGCCGACCGTCTTCAAATTCGCGCGGCACGGCCAGTCCGGCGCGTGGCTGAGCGAGTTGCTACCGCACACGGCCAAGATCGCCGACGAGTTGTGCATCATGAAGTCGCTGCACACCGAAGCCATCAACCATGACCCGGCGGTCACGTTCTTTCAGACCGGATTTCAGCTCGCGGGGCGCCCGTCGATCGGCTCGTGGCTGGCGTATGGGCTCGGTAGCGAGAACAAGGATCTCCCGGCATTTGTCGTAATGATCTCGCAAGGGCGCGGCAACTCGCAGGCGCTCGCCGATCGCATGTGGGGCAGCGGATTCTTGCCGACGAAGTATCAGGGTGTGAAGTTTCGATCGGGTCGCGACCCGGTGCTGTATTTGTCGAACCCCGATGGCTACGATGAGGCGGCGCGCCGCCGGTACCTCGACGATCTCGGCGCGTTGAATCAGATCAAACTCGAAGAGAGCCAGGACCCCGAAATCGCCACGCGCATCGCGCAATACGAGATGGCGTTCCGCATGCAGGCTTCGGTGCCCGATCTCGCCGATCTTTCAAAGGAGCCCGAATCGACGTTTGAAATGTATGGCGCCGACGCCCGGCGGCCCGGATCCTACGCGGCCAACTGCCTGCTTGCCCGGCGATTGGCCGAGCGCGGCGTTCGGTTCATTCAACTCTTCCACCGCGGTTGGGATCAACACGGTAAACTGCCGAACGAATTGCCGAAGCAATGCGAGGACACCGATCAACCGACGGCGGCGTTGATCCGCGATTTGAAACAACGCGGCATGCTCGACGACACGCTGGTGATTTGGGGTGGTGAATTCGGCCGCACCGTCTATTCACAAGGCGAGTTGACCGAGACCAACTACGGCCGCGATCATCACCCGCGCTGCTTCACAATGTTCGCCGCCGGCGGCGGTTTCCGCAAAGGATACACGCACGGCGAGACCGACGACTTCAGCTACAACATCGTGAAGGATCCGATGGATGTGCACGACTTGCATGCAACGATGCTGCACCTGCTCGGCGTCGATCACACCAAGATGACATTCAAGTTCCAAGGCCGCCACTATCGATTGACCGACGTGCACGGCAAGGTTGTGCAGCCGTTGGTGAGCTGAGATGTGGCGATTCCTGCTGCTTGGCACGCTCTGCTTGGCCGAGGAGTACACGGTCGAGTCGCAGGGACTCACGTGGAGCGTTCACGCCTGGGCGCCGAAAAGCGCCGGCGCGCCTGTTGTATTCGTCTTTCATGGCGCGGGCGGCGGCGGCAAGTTGTACCTGGAACGCAACGGCTGGCTTGACGCCGCAAAGGCGAACGGTTTCGCGGTGATCGCTCCGGATGGATTGCCCGCCAGGCCCCGGCTCGACGCCGCGTTCCTGACGAACCCGCGGTTGTGGAACGGCGGCAATCTCAACGCCGCCTCGCCTCGGGCGCGAATCGACGACGCCGTGTTTTTCGACGCGTTGCTCGACGACGCCGCGTGGCGTTTTCAGATTGATACGAAACGTGTGTTCGTGACGGGCCACTCCAACGGAGCGGCGTTGTCGTTTCTGCTGGCGGTAAAGCGGCGGGATAAGATCGCCGCGATCGCGCCGGTTGCGTCGCTGCCGTGCGTCGATGGCGCCACACGTAAGATGCCGGCGCTTTGGATCATCGGCAAGAAAGATCCGCTCGTACCATTTGAAGGCGGTGAATCGACGTTGCCGTGGGGCAAGCGAACGACGCCGCCCGTCGAGCCGTCGTTGTTGAAGTGGGCGCGCGCGAATGGCTGCGACGCCGAGACCGGCCGCGTAGTCGAGAACGGTGTCGAACGGCGGCGCTACTGCGGTATTGTTGAAGCGGTGATCATCGACGACCAGGGGCACGGATGGCCGGGCGGCGCGGCGGCTGGACTGCGCGAAAGAACGATCGGCCCATCGACGAAGAAGTATGACGCAACGCGCGAGATCTGGAAGTTCTTCGAGCGATCCGGATCGCCGCGATGACCGGCTACTTTCTCTTTCGGCTCCTTCTAATCGCGCTGCTTGCGGCCGCGGGGATGACGCATTCGCCTTACGCAGCCGCCATCGGCGCGGCGATTGGATTGGCCGTGATCGTCGTTGAGGTGCGCCTGCGCGCGGTGGCGATCGACCGTTTGATCGGCGGTTCTGTTGGCGCGCTGAGTGGCCTCGTCGGCGCGGCACTGGTCGCGCCGCTGATTCCAGCGTTCCTTCAACTCGCCCTGCTGCTGAGCTTCTTCTACCTGGGCGCGATGATCGGACTTCGGCGCGGCCCGGCGCAGGCGGCGCAAGGGCGAATGAAAATCCTCGACACCTCCGTCATCATCGACGGCCGCATCGCGGACCTCGCCAAGACCGGCTTCATCGAAGGCACGCTGTTGACTCCGCAGTTCGTGCTGCGCGAACTGCAATCGATCGCCGATTCGGCCGACGCGCAGCGCCGCAACCGCGGCCGGCGCGGGCTCGATATTTTGCAGGAGATGCGGAAGAATCCGGACATCGCGGTGCGGGTCGTCGACGACGATTTCCCGAACATCGACGAGGTAGACAGGAAGCTCGTCGAACTGGCGAAACGCTACGGCTGCCCGGTGCTGACCAACGACTTCAACCTCAACAAAGTCGCGACAATTCACGGCATCACGGTATTGAACATCAACGAACTGGCGGGCGCGCTGCGACCGCTTGTGTTGCCTGGTGAAACGATGAAAGTCTTCATTCAGAAAGAAGGCAAAGAGGCGAACCAGGGCGTGGCGTATTTGGACGACGGAACGATGGTCGTTGTCGACAACGCGAAGAAGCTAATCTCGCGCACGGTCGAGGTAACCGTGACCAGCGTACTGCAAACCGCGGCGGGCAAAATGATATTCGCGCGATTCGACGAGCGCTCATAAGACTACAATGGAGCTTTAAGCCCATACAATGAAAGTCGCCGTCATCTTACCGGCCGCGGGACTCGGCACCCGCATGGCCAAAACGCAGCCCGACGCGGGGCCCGCCAGCCGCAAACAGTTCTTACAGTTGGAAGGCGTGCCGATCTTGCTGCATACGATTCGCAAATTCGCTCGCTGCGGGCTCGTCGACGAAATCGTCGTGGCTCTGCGCGGCGACGACATTGGCTGGGTGCAGGACCTGCTCGATCGCGAGACGCTCGCCAAGCCGGTTCGCCTCGTGGTCGGCGGCGAGACGCGCCAGCAGTCGGTCGAAAACGCGCTGGGCCACCTCGCCGAAGACGTAACGCTCGTCGCCGTTCACGACGCCGTGCGGCCGTTCGTGGAGATCGAGGCGATCGAGAGCGTGATTCGGGAAGCGGCCGGTTGTGGCGCGGCGATGCTCGGCATCGTGCCCGTCGACACCGTCAAGCGCGTGCATTTGAATCGTGTCGAGACGACCATCCCGCGGGAACGGCTGATCCTCGCGCAGACGCCGCAAGTGTTCGAGACGCCGCTGATCAAGGAGGCGTTCGCCAAGGCCGCCGCCGATAGCTTCACCGGTACCGACGAAGCGAGCCTCGTCGAGCGGCTCGACAACGTGGCGATTCATGTCGTCGCCGGCAGCGACCGCAACATCAAAATCACCAAGCCGACCGACCTCGAATTGGCGCGGCTCTTCCTGAGCGAAGAGAAAGCATGATCGACGTCCGTACTGGACTGGGCTGGGACAACCACCGCATCGCCGAAGGGCGTCCGCTGATTCTCGGCGGCGTCACGATCCCGTGTGAGTTCGGACTCGATGGCCATTCCGACGCCGACATCCTTCTGCATGCATTGACCGACGCGCTGCTGGGCGCGCTGGCGCTGGGCGACATCGGCATGCACTTCCCCGATACCGATCCGCAGTGGAAAGGCGCATCGAGCGACCGGTTCCTGCTGCACGCCGCCGCGCTCGTTCGCGAGCGCGGATACACCGTATCGAACGTCGACACAGTTGTGATTTTGCAGCGGCCAAAGCTGAAGGACTACCGCGTTGCCGTACAGGAGAACATCGCCCGGTTGCTCGGCATCGCGGCCGATCGCGTGGGAGTGAAGTTCAAGACAGCGGAAAAGGTCGGGCCGGTGGGCGAGGGGAAGTCGGGAGAAGCCCAGGCGGTTGCGACGTTGATCAGAAGTTAAATCGCGCGCCGAGCAACATGATGCGCGTGCCGCCGGCGCCGGTGATGCGGCCGAAGTTGGTGCTGTTGATGTCGGCGTTCGGATTGTTCCACTGGGGCGAGTTGGGGAGATCTTGGGCGTCGAGTTCGAGGATGAACTCCTTTGTCTCGGTAATGCGGAATTTCTTCTGCAGGCCCATGTCGAGGCGGAACGAGCCGGGGCCGCTCAGGAACATCGACGCCAGATTGCCGAGTTCGCCCGGGACCGGATTCCGGAAGACGACGTTGCCGGAAGCGTCGCGAATAGCGAACATGGCCGAAGTAGTTCGGATGTTGTTGAGCGTGGTCATGTTTGCGATGGCGGGATCCGGCGTGCTGCCGGTCAAGCCTTGAAAATACTGCACGGTGTTGCCGGTGACGATCACTTGACCGAGGCCCTTGGCGACGGGGCCGTCGACGGACGCGGTGTTGTCGCCGCCGAAGTTGTTATAGCTGTTGCGTGCGGAGACGACGTTGATCGGCTGGCCGCTGAAAATGTTGAAGATGCCGCTGATCTGCCAGCCCCCGAGCAATTGCTTGAGCGCGAAGTTCGAACCTTTGTAGAGTGGCAATTCGTAGACGGCGTTGTTGCGGGAGACGTGTGTGCGGTGGAGCGTCAACAGGCGCTTTTCGAGACGCCGGTTGCGGCCGTCGCGGAAGCTGTCGAGAAGATCCTGCCCGGCGCCTTCCTCTTCGCCGATGTTCTTCGACCACGTGTAGTTGGATTGGAGAAAAAGGCCTTTCGACGAGCGGCGCAGCACCTCGATCTGCATCGAATGGTAGGTCGAGTTGGCGTAGTTGCCGAGCAGCAGCGCGCCGGCGAACTGCGGGTTGGCGACGACGAAGTTCTCGGGCAGGATCGCGCGGCGCAGCAGCGTACCCGGCACGCCGGCGACGGTCGACCGGTTGATGAAATCGGCGACGCCGCCGACGCTTTGCGCGGCAACATTGCCGGTCTGCTGCAAGCGCAGATATTCCGAGCCGGTCATGTTCGTTCCGACGGTGCGGCCGCTCAGAACAAGGCCGTTGAAGATGCGGTCTAGAAGCGCCGATTCGCGTCCAGATTGGGCGGCGCGGAAGGCATCAAGGATCCCGTTCTCGAAAATGTTGGTTTCGTTGATGTTTGAGGCGCGCAGCAAACGCGTACCCTTGCTGCCGACATAACGAACGTCGATCGACATGCGGCCCGGGAGAGATCGCTGCACGCTCGCGTTCCAGTTTTGAATGTAGGGAGTGCGAAGGCTTGAGTCGTAGGCGTAGGCGGTCAGGCCGCGATCGGTCAATGGAACGGGCGCAAACGGCGGCGCGTTCGGTGTGACTTGCGGCGCGTTGGCGAGATTGAGCAGGCCAGTGACGCGGAAATTGTTGACGATGCGCATGCCGGGGATGTCGGCGGTGAAGACGTCGAAGTTGCGAATCGAGTTGCGTTCGAAGCCGATGCCGTAGCCGGCGCGGAAGACGGTCTTATCCTTGCCGAACCAGGGCAGCGCGTAGGTGAGGCCAACGTTGGGCGAATAGTTGTTGTAGTCGCCAGCGTAGATTTGCTTGTTGGGGTTGGCGCTGCGCGGGCCGACGGTTTCGTAGGCCGTGAGCGAGCCGGTCATGACGCCGGGCCTATAGAGCGCGGAGAAATCGCTGCCGGAGAGTCCGAAGATGCCGGCCGATCCGTTGGTCAGCGCGCCCATTCGGCCGAGCGCTTCGTACGGCACGCCGTAGTATTCCCAGCGCAGGCCGAGGTTCAGAGTCAGCGACGGCGTGACTTTCCAATCGTCCTTGGCAAACCAACTGATCTCTCGCTGGCGCCAAGTGCGCTGGCGGGGCTCGCCGGCGAGGAAGCGCGGGTTCCTGGCATCGACGGCGTTGAAAGCCTGATTGATATTGGCGAGCGTGCCCGTGAGGTCGTTCAGGATGTTCGTGGCGACGCCATTGTTGGCGGCGATGCCGGGCACCGCGTTGATCGCGGCATTGTTCAGCACTCCCGAACCGAGCACGTAGCGCGGAACGACAGTGAAGGAGTTGAATCCGTTCGACGATACCCACCGAACCTCGCCACCGGCCTTCAGTGCCTGTTTCCCGCTGAAGCGGCTGATGGTATCGCCGTAGCTGTAGACCGGTGAGATACGGCCTTGCGGGTCTTGATCCACGATCGGGTTCGTCACCGATGCGAGAAGAGGAAGAAATGGCTGCGCTCCGTTGGAGGGCAGGACCTTGTCGACGCCGTGGACTTCCCAGGGGCTGAAGAAGCGCACGCGGGGGCGCTGGAAACCGCCGGTGAATTCGTTGATCGTTGTGGTCGAAACCGTGCTCACGTGGCGCACGGAGAGCGTGCTTGCGTTGTCGGCGTAGGTTCCCCCAAGTGCGGTTGGAAAGGGTTGCGCCATGAAGCCGTTTTCGGTATCGGTTTTCTCGCGGGAGTAGGAGACGGACGTCCGTTGGTTGCCATTCCAGTTGTGATCGATCTTGACTACCCACTGATCGAAATCATCGGCGACACGGCGGCTCCATGTATACCCGGCTGTGTTGAGCCCGTCGCCGAAGCGGAAGTTGTTGGGCAGCGGCACGGCGGTCATGAACTTCGCGATGTGACCGGTGGAATCGGCGCGGCCCCGGAACTGCGGATCGATTTGGAAAAGGTTGACGGTTTGCAGCACGGCATTGCCGGGTTGGCGCGGCGAGCCGTCAAAATTCACAGTCGGCGCGGCGGCGTCGGCGTTGCCGTTGCGGACGCCGCTGAAGTAGCGGAAGCGGCCCGCGCGCGCCTGTTCAGTAAGTACGGTACTCGTCAGGGCGTTTTTGGTGCGCTGGATGAGCTTCTCATAGTTGAAGTGGAAGAAGGTCTTGTTCTTTTGAATCGGCCCTCCGAAACGGCCGCCAAAGTTGTGACGCAGCAGAACATTGCGCGGGGAGATTTGCGCGCCGCGTGCGTCGACCCCGCGTTGGTTGTTGAACCAGGTATTGGCGTTGAAGGCGGTGTTGCGGTGGAACTCGAAAAGAGAACCTGAATATTTGTTCGTACCCGAGCGCGAGATGATTTGGATCTGTCCGACGCCCCTGCCGAATTCGGCATCGGCGGGCGAGGTGACAATGCGGAACTCTTCGATGCGATCGGGCGAGATGCTGACGGTGGAGGCGACGCCGCTGTTGATTCGGTTGTCCTGCACGTTGATGCCGTCGAGCGAAATGTTGAGCGCGCCGCGCCGGGTGCCGGAAAAACTCTCGCCGAGCGTACCGGCCTGCAGCGTGGCGAGCCCCAGCACGTTGCGATTCACGAGCGGCAGCGCGAGCACCTGCTGGGCGTTCACAACGCCGCCGACGGAGGTCGACCGCTCGGCGAGAATCTGCGTCGTCTCGGCGGAGACCTCAACCACCTCCGCGGCGGCGCCAACCTCGAGTTTCACGTCGAGCGTCAGCCTCGCGCCAACTTCGACAACGATCCCGCGCAGCGCGAACTTCTGAAAGCCCGTGCGAACGCCTTCGAGCGTGTAATTGCCGGTCGGCAGCGCTGCGAATGTGAATGTGCCGGTATCGTTGGAGACGGTCCGGCTGACCACGCCCGTGCGCGTTTCGGTAAGGACGACTTCCGTTGCCGGCACAATCGCTCCGGAAGAGTCGAGCACGGTTCCGGTTATCGAACTTTGGGGTTGAGCGAGCGCGGACGCCGCGAGAAGCGCGCTGAGAGCCGCGAAAGATCGAGACATGGGATTAACCGGAGTTTAGCGCATTCGCGCGGCCGGCTACGGCTTAACGACGGCCCCGTCAAGAGTGCGATCAAGGCGATAATGGCCGCCTTCGGTGAACGGCTGGATCGGGTGCTTGGCCGCGAGTTGTTCGTTAATGTCGATGCCGAGTCCGGGCTTGTCATTGCCATAGAGATACCCGCCGCGAATCTGCGCGCAGCCGGGCAGCATCTCCTGCGCGACCGGCGGGAAGGCGTTCTCTTCCTGAATGCCGAAGGCGGGGTGCGAGATGTCGACGTGATAGGCCGCCAACTGGTTGATCGGATCGTTCTCGCCTCCTTCTTGAAACGCGGTGCGCACGCCATGGTATTCGCACAACGTCGCGAGCTTCTTGGTGGGCGTGATGCCGCCGATGGCGGAGACGCGGCAGCGGACAAAATCGATCAGGCGCTGGGTCACAAGCGGAACGAACTCGAGCGGGTGGGAAAACACCTCGCCGACGGCCTGAGGCGTGGTGCAGCTCTGGCGGATCTGTTTGTACCAATCGAGCTGCTCCGGCGAGAGCACGTCCTCAATGAAGAACATCTGGTGCTGCTGCACACGACGGCAGAATTCGACGGCGTTGATGCCGCTCAGGTGGGAATGCACATCGTGGCATAGCTTCGGGCCGAAGCCGACTTTGGAACGTACGAAGTCGAACATTTTCGGCACCGCGTCGATGTACTGTTCTTCGTCGAAGGCGGTGCCGCCGTGGCCGTTCTCGGGCCGGGAGCCTTGTCCCTTCGGAATGAAACCGCCGCCGCCGTAACCGCCGTATTGGATGCGAATGTGGCGAAATCCATTAGCGAGCGACTTCTGCACGGATTCGACGATCGATTCGTTCGAGTTGCCGCCGCAGTGGTCGTAGCAAGGCACGGCGTCGCGGACTTTACCCCCGAGCAGTTCGTAGACGGGCATGCCGGCGCGCTTGCCCTTGATGTCCCAGAGAGCCATGTCGAGGCCGCTCAACACGTTGTTATTGACGGGTCCGTTGCGCCAGTAGGTGCGCAAGTGGCCGCTCTGCCAGAGGTCTTCAATCTTGTCGGGGTTCTTGCCAATCAAGTACGGCGCGAGGTGTTTTTCGATGGCCGCGATGACGGCGTGCGTCTGATAGTGATTGCTGGCCGAGCCGATGCCGTAGAGGCCCGGCTCACTGGTAATAATCTTGATGAAGATCCAGCGATAGCCGCGGCCGCCGCTGGTGGCGATGACCTTGACGTCCTTGATCGTCAGCGGCGGGAGGCCGTTCAGCGCGGGCGCGGCGGCGAACTGCGCGGCCCAGAGTGTTTGGAATGCGTCGCGGCGAGTCATTTTAACTTCTTACTCCAAGGCCCAGCGTTTTGCGGGCGTAGGCGATCGATCGTTCCATGTGCTCGCGCTGTTGGTATTGCACGGCGGCGAGAAAGTGCGGCGGGATGGGGCGCTGGTAGAGGTCCTCGATCACGACGTGGCCCTCGTAGGGGCGGCCCCTTTTGGCGAGCGCCAGAAATCGGGAAAAATCACGCGCCTTCACGTCGCGCCAAGTGGACCAATAGGCGTCGTCGTAAATGCGATGGATGTGCGGCGGCCGTCCGGTGATCGGCTTGATAAAGATGTAGAGCGGGTTGCAGATCTCACGGGCGCGCGCGACGATCTTCGGGAAGTCGACAGTCCCCTCCCCAAGCGGGATCCATTGCACGGCAATGCCGTCGGGATGGTTAAAGACAACGGAGTCGCGCAGATGCAGCGTCAACGCATACGGCCCGAGCGTCTCGACGACTTCGTACGGATCCTCCATCGTGAACACCGGATTGCCGGTGTCGAGATAGGTGCCGACGAACTCCTTGCCGGCGGTTTCGATCACGGTCTTGTGCTGCCATGCAAGCAGGTCCTTGTGCACTTCGACGGCGATCTTCACATTCGCGTCCATGACCTGCGTACGCACGGCGCGGAAGAGCTTGACGGCGGTCTCCATGTGCTGTTCGACCGGCCCGGGCGGAAAGCTCGCTCGCTCCGACGCAAGCACGACGCGCATCAACGGCGAACCCATCGCCGCCGCGCGCTCGATATTGCGGCGCATCGTCCTCACCGAGTTTTCGAACTCCTCGGGCGAACGCGGCATCACACCCGAGCCGCCCGTCTGCAAATGCAGCCCGAGTTCCTTGGCACGTTCTCGCACCCACTTCCAGTGCGTGGGATCGTCTTTTTTCGGATCGAGCGAGTCCTGTAAAAAGATCGCGTCGAGTTTCTGCGAGGCGCAGTAGTCGAGGTGCTGCGCGTCGTTCCAGCGAAGCGAACGCAGGCAGTAGGTATTGAGGCCCATCGGGATTGGCCCGGTCATTTTTGCCTGCGCCACGCCGGCGGCTATCAGCCCGGTTAGAAAGGTGCGTCGTTCCATAGTGTCTTGGCGATGATACTATTTTGAGCATGTCGACTTGGACGGTAGTGTTACTGGGATTGGTCTCTGCACTGGCATGGGCGCAGGATCTGCGGATCAACATGGGCCCGGCGGCGGGCTCCGTGATGCAGCGGAATGCGGAAGGGCGCGCCGACCTCCGGCTGGCAGGCACCGCGCCGAGGTCTTCGGCCAATAAGTTCGTCGAGGCGCGAATCATCGGCGAGGGCGGCCAGCCGTTGGCGGGTTTCGACTGGCGCGCGCTGGAACGCGTGAAGCCTTCCTTTGGATGGGCCGGTGACCTGAAGGACGTTCCGCAGGGAGGACCGTATTCAGTCGAGGTTCGCGTGGCGGGATCGACAAGCGTAGATTCCGTAAAAGACTTCTTTGTCGGCGATCTGTGGATTCTGGCCGGGCAGAGCAACATGGAAGGCGTCGGCGACCTGATCGATGTCGAGCCGTCCGACCCGCGCGTCCGTTCATTCGATCAAAGCGATCGATGGGTTGTCGCCAACGAACCGCTACATCAACTGGTCAACGCCGCGGACGCCGTGCACTGGCGAAAGAACAAGGAAGGCGTCGCGAAGAAATTGGAAGGCCAGGAGTTGGAACAATACGTCGCGAACCGGAAGAAGGGCGCGGGCCTCGGACTCCCGTTCGCCAAGGAAATGCTGCGGCGCACGGGCGTGCCGGTCGGGCTCCTTCCGTGCGCGCATGGCGGCACGTCGATGGAACAATGGAGTCCCACGATGCGCGACAAACAGGGCGATTCTCTATACGGCGCGACATATCGAAGATTCATGGCCGTGGGATCCAAGGTCCGCGGCGTGCTGTGGTACCAAGGCGAATCGGACGCATCGCCCAAAGCGGCGCCATTATTCGCGGAGAAGTTTCAAAAACTGATTGAGGCGTTTCGGGCGGACTTCGCGCAGCCGGATCTGCCGTTCTACTACGTGCAGATCGGCCGGCATGTGGCCTTCACGAATCCTAACGAATGGAATGCGGTGCAGGATGAGCAGCGAAAGGCCGAGTCGCGGATACCGAAAGTGGGGATGGTTTCGGCGGTGGACTTGAGCATCGACGATATCATTCACATCTCGACGCCGGATCTGAAGCGGCTCGCGCGCCGAATGAGCGACTTGGTCATGCACGATATGCATCCGGAGATCGAAAAGTTTAAGCCGTACCGGCGGGGTCCGCGCCCGGTGAATGCAACGCTCGAGGGGCAGACGGTGCGGATTCTTTTCGCCGAGGTAAACGGCAAGCTGGTAACAACAGGGCGGCTGGCCGGCTTTTCGATTCACGGGCCGGACGGCGCGATGCTTCCGGCGGTATACAAGGCGCAGATCGATCCGCGCGATGGTAACTCCGTGCTGTTGCATTTCGGAGGGAAACTGCCCGAAGGAGCATCGGTACGGTATGGCGCGGGGCGCGATCCGTACGTCAACTTGAACGATGAGCTCGACATGGGCGCGCCCGCTTTTGGACCATTGCCGATTGCGAAGTGATTTCTTAACGGACGTATTGACGCCGGCGGGCGGGGCGGTTTCGATCCAATGGTCGGCGGGACTGCGCGACGGCGCGCGCGACGCGGTGGCGGGCGCCGACATACGGCGGCGGGTGATCTACCTGCATCCGTCACTCAAGCGGCGCGCCGCGGAATACCGGCGGATCCTGACACATGAGATGTTTCATTTCGTGTGGGTGCGGCTGGGAAATCCGAAACGGGCGGCGTGGAGGGACCTGCTGCGCGCGGAGTTGGCGGCCAATGCGCGCGGGGAACTGGGATGGTCAAGTGAATGGCGAAAAGCGGAGCTACCTGCGCGATTCGACGAGTATACGTGCGAGGCGTTTTGCGATACGGCGGCGTGGGTGTTTGCAGGCGGCGAGTCGGAGGAGTATACGCTGGCTCCAAAGTGGCGAGAACGCCGGCGGGCGTGGATGTTGGGCACGGCGCCGTACCGTTGTTGAAGTAACTAGTCTCCTGTCTTGGATAATTCTTTACAACGGCGCACCTTGTCGAGGATAACGTCTGCGGAGGCCTTCCATGTGAAGGGGGTCGGGGCTCCGTTCCAACCGGCCAGCCAGTGGTAGATGGCGGTTTCCAATTCGTGGACACTGTGGAAGGTGCCACGCCGGATCATGCGCTCGGTGATCAGTGCGAAGAAGCGTTCCACTTGGTTGAGCC
>Ga0194131_10007938_pt1 | contig 14050 bp, 8 predicted proteins | sample TA2KigO120mmetaG_FD_148631 | JGI IMG/M metagenome (GOLD analysis project Ga0194131, IMG submission 148631) | Freshwater microbial communities from Lake Tanganyika, Tanzania - TA2015053 Kigoma Offshore 120m | ecosystem: Environmental > Aquatic > Freshwater > Lake | place: Tanzania: Lake... | reverse complement strand
CCCGGACGAGAAATGGGGTGAGCGCGTGTGCGCGGCGGTCGTGCTGCGTTCCGGCGCGAGCGCGGGCGCCGCGGAACTCGAAGCGCACTGCCGCACGGAGTTGGCGGGCTTCAAGGTGCCGCGCGAATTCCGCTTTCTCGACGCGTTGCCGCGCACCGGCAGCGGCAAGATCACCAAGCAGCCGCTGCGTGAACGCGACGGGCGTGGCCGGACCTGAGTGTCGTTCCCCCGAGGGTCAGCGAGGCTGCGCTGGCACGGCGGATTCGCAGTTTCCGAGCACTTGATACGCGAACGGCGTCCACGCGCCGGCCGGCGCGCCCGCCGCACGCAGGCCCCGGGAGACCCACTCGTTGCAGGTGCGCCACGGCGAGTAGCTGCCGACGCCCTCGTAGAACGCGTCGGAGCTCGCGTAGGCGGCCGCTTCGATCTGCACCACGTTTCCGGCCGCGTCGCGCCGGAACGAATCGCGCACGAAGTTCACGAGCAATCGGTACTGCGCGGGCGACAATTCGACCTCGCGCGACAGCTCCCAGACCGGCGGGGCGCCCGCGTGCTCGACGTGCAACGCGCTCGAACCGCCCCCGAAGACCGCCGACAGCGCGATCTCGGCGGTCAGATCGCTCCAGAACTCGACTTCCAGGTAGAAGCGCCGGTCGCCCCAGCCGATCGAGATCCAGCTGTCGGGAGCGACCTCGTCGATCCATGCGCCCGCTCGCGTGTGCGCGATCGGGAACTCCGCGCGCCAATCGTGCAGCGGATGCACGGTTGGAAACCACAACGACACGTGTTGGCCATTGCTCTCGAGCACGACCCGCACATTGTCCGGCCCCGGCGGCGGGCGCGCGCCGGTGCGCCAGGCACCCAGCACGAGCGATGCGAGGCCCCACGCGAGCAGCGGCGCGACGAGCAGCAGTCCGACGGCCCATCCCAGCGCGCGCAGGAAACGAGGCATCGCGACGGCACTCCGCTCAGCGCTCGCGCTCCAATAGCAGGTAGCGGAAGCGCCCGCGCATCGTCTGCACTCCGGGCAGGCGCTCCAGCGCGCCGAGCGCGCGTCCGAGCAGGCGCGCGAGCCCCTGCTTGCGCGGTCCGAAATTGCGCGCGCGGAACGCGATCTCCTCGGGTTGTGGCACCGCCTGCAGTCCGTGCCGCGCGACCACGCGCAGCCCGGCGGCGCGGCCGAGCGCCTCGACCTCGGACGGAGCCAACGACTCGAACGGGCCGATGTTCGGATCGGGGGACAGCACGTACTCGACGCCCTTCAATCCGCCGCGGCGCGCGCGCATGCGCTCCGTCCAGTCGTGGAAGGAGGCGCGGCTGACGTAGCCGATCAGCACGCGGCCGCCGGGTCGGACCCAGCGCGCGAGATCGTTGAACAGCGTTGCACGGTCCGCGGGTGCGAGATCCTCGAGCCGGTACAGGCAGCTCACGACGTCGTACGCGCCCGGCTCGGGCGCATGGAAGCCGGCCGCCGGATCCGGATCCGGCCACGCGCGGATCGAGCCGCGCACGCGCGCGGCGACGAACTCGGCGACCTCCGGCGTGCGTTCGGCGACCTCGAAGCGATAGCCGGGGCACAGCCGTGCCAGCCGCTCGCTGACGATCCCGGTGCACGGCAGCACGTCGAGCCAGCGTCGCTCGCCGGCGGGCTCCGCGGCGCCGGCCGGGAACCAGCGCGCGATCACCTGTTCGATCGCACGCACCTCCCACGGGCGCGGCTTGTTGTGGCGCAGGCCGTTCAACACACGCGCGCGCTGGTAGATCGCGAGCAGATCGCTCGCCCAGTCGGCCGGGCGCGGGGACGACGGGATCGGGCGGCCGCCGTAGTGATTCCAGTGCGCGACCTGCGCGAGCGGCCGGCGCTTGGGCCCCTGCTTCGGAGCGAACTTGGGCCAGCCGACCGCGACCACCGCGATCACCAATCGATCGTAGGGCAGCCCGACGATTTCACGCACCTTCTCGCGGTCGCCCATTTGCGTGATCCAGAACGTGCCCAGTCCAAGCACCTGCGCGGCCAGGCTCATGTTCTGGATCAGCGCGCTGGCGGACTGCACGTTGGCCCAGCCGTCCTCACTGAAATCACGGCCGTAGCTGACGATCACGTTGACCGGAGCGTTGCCCATCTGCAGCGACAACTCGGCCAGCCGCCGATTGACCACCGGGTCGTCGACGGCGACCAGATCCCACATCTGGTAGTTGCAAGACGAAGGCGCCCAGATTCCGGCGTGCATCAATTGGTCGACCAGCTCGCGCGGCACCGGGTCGGGCTTGAACTTGCGGATCGAGCGTCGTTCGTAGACGGCGCGCCAGAAGTCCATCGGCGGGGTCGGGCCCACCGGCTTGCCCACGTCGAACTCGGCTGCCGCGCGGCCGGCGGGTGCCGAGCCCTCGGGCTCGTCGGGGATGCCCGGGCTGGCGGGCTTCGTCTCGAGCGAGTCAGGGTTCCGATCGTCGGGGGACATGCGGGCGGACGCGGCAGCGCGGGCCGCCGTTCCAGTGTGCCTCGGCGCGGCCCCGCGGGCCAATCGATGCGCGCATCTGGCTGTAGTCATCGGCGGGGCATCGGCTAGACTCGTCGCGCCGTGCCCAACGTTTCCTGCCTATGATTCGAGTATTTCTGGCCCTCGCCGCGATCTTCATCGCGGCGCTCGCGCTCTGTGTCCTTGGCTGTCCCTCGCACGAGGCCCGACCTGTTCCGATCGCGCAAGCGGCGGTAACCGAGGCGGCGGTGCCCCCAGCGACCGTGACACGACAAGCGGCCGCGGTCCAACCGACGGCGGCCCAGGCGGCATCGGCCCAAGCGGCAGCGGCCGGAACGCCGGCGACTCCAGCCGCGCCCGCGCACGACGTGATGGAGAGCGCGTTCTGCGCGCGCTGCCACGTCGATCAATTCGCCGAGCACGAGCAGTCGACCCACGGCCGCGCGTTCACGGACGAGGAAGTGCGCCTGGCGACCGCGCGCTTCGCGCACCAGGACTGCATCATCTGCCACACGCCTCGGCCGATCTTCGAGACCGGCGTCGGCATGAACCCGAAGCGGCGCTTCCACGGGTTGGAGGAAGGCAACACGTGCATGACGTGTCACTTCCGCCCCGACGTCGATTATTCGAACTTCCAGGGCGGGGCCGAATGCAAGGACGCCTTCCATCCGGACGTCGGCACCGTCGAGGCTTGCGCGTCGTGTCACCGCAACCACGGCACTCCCTACCAGTGGGAGAAGAGCCCGATCGGCAAGGCCGCCGGCAACGAGTGCGTCGACTGCCACATGGAGGAGATCGAGCGACCGATCTCGCTCGGCGGCCCGGTCGTCATGACGCGCTCGCACGTGTTCCCCGGCGCGCGCGACGTCGCGCACGTGAATCGGGCCTACTCCTATGGCGCCGCGATCGACGGCGATCACGTCGTCGTCACGATCAAGAACAAGGGCGCGGGCCACAACTTCCCGACCGAGCTCAAGCAGCGCTCGGTCGAGTCGCTGGTCGTCGTGCGCGACGCGAGCGGAACCGAGATCGCGCGCTCGCGGATGGTGTTCCGCGACCCGTACAAGCGGCCCTACGGGCTCGAGCTGCCGGTGAACACGCAGATCCCTTCGGGTGAGACGCGTGTGCACCGCGTGCCGATCGGCACGCGGGCGGGCGTCATCGAGGCGACGCTGTACTTCAAGCTCTACTTCCCGATCGACGATCACCACCCGGACATGTCGCGCGTGCTCGAATCGCGCACGCTTCCGTTCAGCGGCATCGAGCCGTCCACCGCCGCGGTCACCAGCGATCCCGAGGTCGTCGGTCAGGCGCCGGAGGGCATCGATCCGGAGGTCGCGAGCATCGCCAACCTCGTCGACTACTCTCGTCCGCCGATCGGCCAGTCTGCCGTCGACATCCCGACGGGCGGCACCCCCGCGGACATCGCGAAGCTGATCGAGCTGTTCCAGTTCCCCGTGCCCGAGGCGAACGGCAAGGCGCGCGCCGCATTGACGAAGATCGGCGGGCCCGCCGTGCCGGCGTTGATCGACGCGCTCGGCTCGTGGGACAACAAGACCTTCAACCAGTCGATGGTGGTGCTGGAACAGATCGGCGAGCCGGCGCGCGCCGCGCTGCTCGCGGCGACCGCCGACCCGCGCTTGTACGTGCGTCTGCACTCGCGCGAGGTGCTCGTGCGGCTGGGCTGGGACGAACCCGAGGTCGGAAAGGCCGTCGCGGCCGGGCTCGCGCTCGAGGGCGCGCTCGATCGCGCCGGCTCCGCGCGCGCGATCGGTCACTTGCACGTCACCGGCCACGAGGCGCGCTTGCGCGAGCTGCTCTCCGACGCGGATCCGGACGTCATGCGCGAGGCCGCGCTCGCGCTCGGCCACCTCGGTGATCGCACCGCGGTTCCCCAGCTCGAGGCCGCGCTCGAACGCGCGAAGTACGAGGAGACGCGCCATGACCTCGCGCGTGCGCTCTCGTGGCTCGGCGACCCGAGCGGCGTGCAAGTGCTTATCACCGGGCTCGACCACCGCGACGACCTGATCCGCGAAGCCTGCTTCGAGGCCTTCTTCGAGGTGACCGGCCAGCACCTCGGCTACGAGCCGCTGGCCCCGCGACCGGAACGCCTCGACGCGATCACGCGCCTGCAGCGTTGGTGGAGCACGCAGGGCGGCGCCGATGCGCTGATCGCGCCCGATGAGCGGCGCGATCGACGCATCGAGACCAAGGCCTGGCGGCTGATCAACGATCTCGGCGGCAACGACCTCGCCGTGTCGACGCCCGAGAAGGACCGCGCGCTCGAGCAGCAGATCCTCGAACTCGGGCCCGCCGCCGTGCCGGCGTTGATCAAGGCGCTCAAGTACCCGCCCGGCTTCGCGGACAAGCGCAGCGCGGTGCTGCGCTTGATCGCGCGCACCGGCGACCCGCGCGCGGCGCCGGCGCTGTGCGATGCGCTGCGCGATCCGGTCGTTTCCGTCGCCGCGTGGGCCTCGTTCGCTCTCGAAGCGGTCAAGGATCCGCAGACGCTTCCCGCGCTGCGCCGGCACGAGCAGCGGCTGCGCCGCCTGATCGAGCTGAAGGCACTTCCGAGCGGAGCGGGCAGCCCGGACCAACTGCTGTTGCAAGTGTCGCGGACACGGCTCGCGCTCGAGGACGAGGATGCGCGCGAGACGCTGGTCGCGCTGCTCCTGTCGAACGATGCCGCGATCCGCGAGGCGGCGATCGCCGCGCTCGGGCGCTACTACGGCGACGACAAGGGCTACGACCCCAACGCGGAGCCGGCGGCGCGCCTGGAGGCGGCTGCGCGGTGGCGACGCTGAGATCCTCCGTCGCCGTACTGGTGCTGGCGTTCGCCGGCGCCGGATGCCGCAGTGATCTTGAGCCGTCGCGCGTGCCGGACAACGTGCGGCGGCGAAACTCGGAACCGACGCAGGTCGAGCGCAAGCTCTACTACGGCGATCAGCGCGTGCGCACCGTCTATCAGGCGCTGCAGTGGCCCGACGGGCGCGAAAAGCGGCACGGAAAAGAACTCGAATACGACGAGGCGGGCCATCTGATCGCCGAGCGGCACTTTCGCGAAGGCGAGCCGACCGGGAACTGGACGCGCTGGTGGGGGAACGGGACCAAGCGGCTCGAGCTGCAGTACCGCGGGCCCGAGGTCGCGACGACGATGAGCTGGTGGCACGCGAACGGACAGGTCGCCGAGCAGGGGCTGGCGCGCGACGCCCTGCGTGAAGGGGAGTGGTCGAGCTGGAGCGAGGACGGCGTGCTGCTCGAGCAGGGGGCCTACGCGAATGGCCTGCGCAGCGGTCGCTGGAGATTCTGGCGCGCCGACGGGACGTTGAAGGAGGAAGGCGACTTCGTCTCCGGTCGTCGCGGCGGGACGTGGACGTTCTACGACGAGGCGGGGGTCCCCGTACGGTCTCCCCACCCGTAGCCTGGCTTCGATTCCGAGCCTCCCACGGCCCGGCTTCCGCGGCGAAGCCTAGGCATCGCGTTCGCAGTAGCTACCCTGCCGCATGATGACAGACGGTTCGAGCAGGATCCCCGCGCTCCCGCGCCTGCCGCGTTCCGCCGCCGACGACTACGCACCCGCCGCCGTCGCCGCGCGGCGCGAGCTCGTCGAGCGCGTGCTCGGGCTCGCGCTGCCGCACGCGGCCGGCGCGCCCGTTCCGACAGCCAGCGCCAAGGGCAAGATCGAGAACCTGATCGGTTACGCGCAGGTCCCGCTCGGCCTCGCCGGCCCGCTGCGCGTCGACACCAGCGCCGGTCTGCGCGAGGTCTACGTGCCGATGGCGACGACCGAGGGCGCGCTGGTCGCGTCCTATTCGCGCGGCATGCGCCTGCTCGCTTCCGGCGCGCCGCCGCGTGCGCGCGTCATCAAGGACGGCCTTTCGCAGCACCCGGTGCTCGTCTACGACTCGCTCGAGCGGGCGCAGCGCGCGCTCGCGCTGGTCGCCGGCATGCGCAAGCGCTTCGACGAGCTCGTCGCCGGCATCACGAAGCACGGCAGGCTGATCGCCGTCGAACCCGAGCTGCTCGGCGCGCGCGTGCTGTTGCGCCTGGTCTTCGCGACCGGCGACGCGATCGGCATCAACATGGCCGCGCACGCGGCCGAGCTGTGCTCGGCCGAGCTGGCGCGTGCGAGCGGCGCGCGCGAGCGCTACGTGCACGGTCAGGACGTCGAGAAGCGCTCCAACGCGCGCGCGTTGGTCGAAGGGCGCGGCCGCTCGGTCATCTGTGAAGCGCGCGTCCCGCGTGCGGCGCTGGCCGAGCTGGCGCGCGTGACGCCGGAGCAGATCCTCGCGTGCTGGCGCGTGTACGCTCAGGGCTACGCGCAGCTCGGCACGCACAACTGGACCGTGCAGTCCGCCAACGGCCTGGCCGCCGTTTTCCTGGCCTGCGGGCAGGATCTCGCGTACCTGACCGAGAGCGCGACCGGTTGGCTCGACTTCGAGATCGACGCGGCCGGCGATCTCGCCGCGCGCGTGCAGTTGCCGTCGCTGCTCGTCGGCACCGTCGGAGGGGGCACGGGGCAGGGCACCGCCGCGGAATGCCTGCGGATCCTGGGCGTGCACGGTGAGGGCGGGGCGCCGGTCTTCGCGGAACTGCTCGGCGCGACCGTGCTGGCCGGCGACCTGTCGCTGCTCGCCGCCTTCTGCTCGCACGAATTCGTGGCGGCGCACGAGCGGCTGGGCCGCAACCGCCCCGGCACCGGCCCCCGTTGACGCCGGCGCGAATTGCGCTAACCTATTTCGCTCGAATTCCCCCGTGCACGCTGCCGGAACCCCGTTCCGGCCGGCGGCGGCGGGTGCCTCCGTCTTCACACATCTCCACTGGTAGCGCCATGACCTCGACCGTCCTCGCCCCCGCCAAGCTGATCGGCGCCAAGGCAGATCCCATGCTCAAGCACCGCAACATCGGGATCATGGCGCACATCGACGCCGGTAAGACGACGTTCACCGAGCGGGTGCTGTTCCTGTCGGAGAAGATCCACAAGACCGGCGAGGTGCACGACGGCGCCGCGACGATGGACTTCCTCGAGGAAGAGCGCAAGCGCGGCATCACGATCCAGTCAGCGGCCACGCAGGTCGACTGGAAGACGTTCACGGTCAACATCATCGACACGCCCGGCCACGTCGACTTCACGGCCGAGGTGGAGCGCTCGCTGCGCGTTCTCGACGGCGCGATCGCGGTGTTCGACGGCGTGGCGGGCGTCGAGGCGCAGTCCGAGACCGTCTGGCGCCAGGCCAACAAGTACAAGGTCCCGCGTCTGTGCTTCATCAACAAGATGGACCGCGTCGGCGCGAACTTCGAAGACGCGGTGCAGTCGATCCGCGACCGCCTGTCGGCCCGGCCCGCCCCGATCCAGATCCCGATCGGCGCCGAGTCGTCGTTCAAGGGCGTGATCGACGTCGTGCGCATGAAGGCGATCCACTTCATCGACGGCGCCGAGGACAAGAAGTACGACGAGTTCGACATCCCCGCCGAGCTGATGGAGGCGGCCAAGAAGGCGCGCCACGACCTGTGCGAAATCGCCGCCGAGTTCGACGACACGCTGCTCGACCTGTTCGTCGAGGACGGTGAAATCGGCGAGGAACTGCTGAAGAGCGCGCTGCGCAAGGGCACGCTCTCGATCGGCTGCACGCCCGTTCTGTGCGGTTCGGCCCTCAAGCACAAGGGCGTGCGCTTCGCGCTCGACGCGGTGCTCGACTACCTGCCCAGCCCGCTCGAAATGCCGCCGGTCGAAGGCGACGTGCCGCGCACCGAGCGCCGCACCTCGCGCAAGCCGGTCGACAGCGAGCCGGTCTGCCTGATGGCCTTCAAGACGATCGCCGAAACGACCGGCGACCTGACCTTCGTGCGCGTCTACTCGGGCGTGCTGCAGAAGGGCTCCAAGCTGATCAATCCGCGCACCGGCAAGTCCGAGCGCATCGGACGCCTCGTGCGCGTGCACGCGAACAAGCAGGAGGCGATCGACGAGGTGCATGCCGGCGACATCGGGGCCTGCGTCGGCCTCAAGGACACCGTTACCGGCGACACGCTGTGCGACGAGGACAATCCGATCGCGCTCAGCAAGATCGTCTTCCCCGACGCCGTGATCTCGATGTCGCTCGAGCCCAAGAAGAGCGGCGACCGCGACAAGCTCGGCGAGGTCATCCGCAAGATCCTGCGCGAGGACCCGACCTTCCGCGCGCTGACGAACGAGGAGACCGGCGAGCTCGTGATCTCGGGCATGGGCGAGCTGCACCTCGAGATCATCACCCACCGGATCCAGAACGACTTCAAGTGCGACGTCGTGACGGGCAAGCCGAAGGTCGCCTACCGCCAGCGCATCAATAAGCCGATCGAGACCGAGGCGCGTCACATCCGCCAGTCGGGTGGTCGCGGTCAGTACGCGGTCATCACGGTCAAGTTCGAGCCGCACAGCGAGGCGGGCGGCGAATTCATCTTCGTCGATGCGATCAAGGGCGGCTCGGTGCCGCGTGAGTACATCCCGGCCGTGGAGAAGGGCCTGACCGAGGCCGTCTCGGGCGGCGGCAAGAACGGCTTCGGCTTCGTCGGAGTCAAGGCGACGCTGCTCGACGGCAAGTCGCACGAAGTCGACTCGAGTGAAATGGCGTTCATGCAGGCCGGACACCTGGCCTTCCGCCAGGCCACCGAAGGCAACATCACCGTGCTCGAGCCGATCATGAAGATCGAAGTGCGCGTGCCGGAGGAATTCATGGGCGCCGTGGTCGGCGACCTGAACAGCCGCCGCGGCGAGATCACCGAGGTCGACAGCCTCGGCAATCTGCGCGTCGTGCGGGGCTTCGTGCCGATCGCCGAGATGTTCGCCTACTCGTCCGCGTTGCGTGGCGCGACCCAGGGTCGCGGCTCGTACGCGATGGAGCTGCACGAGTACCGCGACGTGCCCCGCAGCATCGCCGAGAAGATCCTGGCCGGAGAGGCCTGATCCACGGCGCGCGTAGACCGCGCGTTGACCGACGGCGCGAGGCCGACCGCGCGTGTACCGAGCCCGCCTCAAATCCGGCGAGTTCGCGTCCGCGAACTCGCCGGATTTGAGGCGGGCTCGGTATACGCGTAAGATCGCATGCTTATGTTGCGCACCGCCCGGAGGCGTTGGAGTCGCGAGCTCCCCAGCCTGATCGACGGCATCGCACTGAGCTCAGGCGGTCCCGTGATCGTGCACGGCTACGATCAGCCCGCCGGCGGCAAGTGGATCGACAGCGTGATCCCCGGCCGCCTGCTCGCGCTCGACCGCACGAGCGGCGAGATCCGCTGGAACTCGCCGTGCGAGGTCGGCTACGGCCGCGGCTTCGGCGCGGGCTTCGGTTCCGACAAGGAAGTCGTCGTGCTCGGCCCGGGCCAGCAGGGTCACCGTGTCGTGCGCATGAACTTGGAGAACGGCGAGCTCGTCGCCGCGCGCGAGATCGGCGCCTTCGACGAGGCGCGCGTGGACCCGGACCTGTGCATATGCATCTCGCCGCGCCGCCTGACCGCGCTGCACACCTCGAAGCTCGGCGAGGCCTGGAACTTCGGCGCGAGCGGTGAGCGCTACCACGGCATCTCGCGCGACGGCGAGCGCTTGTGGGTCGTCTACAAGAACGAACGGCTCGGACGGCAGGGCGTGCTGTGCCTTGAGGCTTCCAGCGGCGAGCCGATCGGGCGCCTGCTCGAGCCGCGCCAGCGCAGCGTGCTCGCGTTGACCGCCGAAGCGGGCATCGTTGCCATGGTCGTCTCGAACATCGAGGCGGCGATTCCGCCCGACGCGCTGCAGAAGAACGGCCTGCCGAATGCGGCCGGAGTCAGGGTCAAGCAGGGCCCTGCGCTGCTCGTGCTCGCCTCCCGAGGTGCCGGTGTCGAGCGTCCGTTGTGGTTCAGCGCGCTGGACGGCGAGCTGGAAGACGACTACCCCGATGTCGGGTTGCGCGTCGACAGCGGCAAGCTCTACGTCGCGCGCGGCGCCACGCTGCAGGTACGCGACCTCGTCAGCGGCCGCCCGCTCGGCCAGCAGACGATCCCCGGGCTCGACGAACACGTCGCCTGGACCGTCTCGCAGGGCGCCTTCCTGCTCGCCGAAGAGACGCGCATCTCGATCTTCGAGGTTCCCGACTGATTCCGATTCACCGTTCTCGAACCCCATGGCAAAGCAAGACAGCGGCGCGAAGCAGGAACTCGACGAGCACGGGCTCGTGATCCAGCGCTACAAGAGCACGGTGCTCGTGGTCGTGCCGACCAGCGACTTCGCGGAGGAGACGTTGCGCTACGCGCGCTCCTCGCTCTACAACGTGCACGTCGGTACTTGGTCGGTCGCCCAGCAAACGGAGCAGATGCTGAAAGGCCGCCTGCAGGACGAATTCCTGCCCGACAGCGCGCTCGCAGGCACGAGCCTTGCGGCCTACTCGGGCGTGCTCTTCGTCGGCGGCGCGGGCGCGCGCTCGCTGACGAGCGACCCCGACGCGCTGCGCCTCGCGCGTGAAGCGTCGGCCGCGGGCAAGCTGATCGGGGCCTGGGGCGAAGCTGTCGAGATCCTGGCTGCGGCCGGCGTGCTGCGCGGCCGCAAGGTCACAGGCGCTCCCGGCTCGAAGGCCAAGGTCCAGGCCGCCGGCGGCAAGTACACCGGCGTCCAGGTCGAGCGCGACGGCGTGCTCGTGACCGCCCTCGACGACGCGGCGGGGATGCGCTTTGGCAAGGCGCTCGCGCAGATCGTCGGCATCGAAGCCTAGCGCGCATCGCGGCCGACCCGCTCTGCGGTATCCTATTCGGCCCAACCTTCCGTAGCGGCACCCGTGCCGCTCATCTACCCAAGGAGCCGGACCCTCGTGGTCCGTCTCAGCGCCCCGCGCCTTTCGAGAGCACCCGTGACCTCACCGTTGATCCTGGCCACCCTCGCCAAGGAGTTTTCCGCCCCCGCCGACCGTATCGAGAGCGTGCTGACCCTGGTCGACCAGGGCCTCGCCGCTCCCTACATCGGCCGCTTCCGTCGCGCTCAGTGCGGTGAGTTCTCGGAGGGCCTCGTGCGGCGCCTGGACCAGCGACGCAAGGAGTTGGAGGAACTCGATCGACGCCGCGCGACCGTGCTGCGGCTCGTCGAAGCCTCGCCGACGCACACCGAGCGCGACCTCGAGGACGTGCGCACGACCGTCGATCGCCTCGAGCTCGAGGACCTGCTGCTGCCGCATCGCAAGCCCGAGCTGGAGGTGCAGTTCGCGCTCGATCGCGGTCTGGGCGCGCTGGCCGACGCACTGATCCGGCCGCCGCCGCGCCGCCACGCGGCCGAGGGTGAGAACGAAGGGGAGAACGCGGGCGGCGATGAGACGGCCGCCGGATCCGCCGAACCCGACGCGGAGGTCCCGGCTGCCGAACTCGACGACCTGGTCGAGTCCGATCTTCCCAGCCTCGATGCCGAGGCGGCCGAGACCGCTGCGTCGGACCTGGACGCCGCCGAGGCGGAAGCGGCCCAGGGTGCCGGGGCCGCGGCCGAGGCGGTCGACGCACCCGCCGCGGCGCAGCCCGAGCCAGCACCCGCGCCGATCGACGAAAAGGCACGCGAGACGCAGCACAAGCTCGAACTGACGGTCAAGCTCGCGCGGCTGTGTGCGCCCTTCGTGCAGACGGACCGCGCCGTGCACTCCGACGTGGAGGCCCTCAACGGGGCCATGCGCATCCTCGGCGATCGGCTGGGCCGGGATCCGCGCCTGCGTTCGGTGCTGCGGCGCATGTTGCGCCGCGAGGGGCACCTCCACGTGCGCCCGGCGGTCGAGGAGAAGCGCATGGGGCGGCACAAGCCCGTCCTGCGCCTGCGCGGGCCGCTGCGCCAGTTGCAGGGAGCCAAGCTGCTCGCGCTGCGCCAAGCCCAGCGCGACCACGTCGTGCACGTGTCGATCCAGATCGACCGGCAGCGCGCGCTGGCCAAGGTTCGCCAGGCGCTCGGCCAGCGCCTCGATCCGGATTACCGCGAAGTGCTCGACCTCGTCGCGGCCCAGGCCCTCGATCGCCGGCTCTTGCCGATGCTCGAGGAGGACATCCGCAACGAGCTGAAGGAATTCGCCGACGACGACGTGCTGCGCGGCATCTCGCTGCACCTGCGCTCGGTGCTGCTGGCGCCGGTCCTCGGCCGCAAGCCGGTCGCGGGCGTCGACGTCAACGCGCGCGGCGACTGGACCGTCGTCGTCGTCGCCGCCGACGGCAGCCCCTGCTCGAGCGAGACACGCATCGAGCGTCGGCGTCCCGTCGTCGAGACGGTGATCGAGGCCGCGCCCGCGCCGGCAGAAGCCCCCGCGCCGGTTGAAGCTCCCGCCCCGATCCCGGAGACCGCAGCGGCAACAGCGGATGGGTCGGCCCCAGCGCCGGAAGCCACGCCCGCAACCGCCGAGTCGGCGGTCGCCGCGGCTCCGACCACGCGCACGAAGACGACCTACGTCGAGAAGGAGATCGCCGAACTCGGGGCGGAGCTCGTGCAGCACCTCGGCGCCGCGGATGTCGCGGCCTTGGCGGTCGCGAGCTCGAAGCAGGCACGTCCCGCGCTCGGGCGGCTGCGCGCCGCGCTTGCGGCGGCCGGCCATCCCGCCGCCGTAATGATCGCCAACGAGGCGGGCCTGGCGACCTATGCGAACTCGGAACTCGCGCGCAAGGAGCTGGGCGCGCTCTCGGTGCCTGCGCGCATGGCCGTTTCGCTCGCGCGGCGCTTGCAGGATCCGCTGCCCGAGCTGCTCAAGGTCGACCCGCGCCACCTCGGCCTGGGACCCGAAACCGGCCTGGTGACCAAGGCCGCCCTGAAGCGCGCGCTCGCCGAAACCGTCGAATCGGCTGTCGCCTTCGTCGGTGCCGAGCTCAACAACGCGTCGGAATCACTGCTGCGCCACGCGCCCGGTCTCGACGCCGCAGCCGCGGCGAAGCTCGTCGCGCGGCGCGGGGAGAAGCCGTTCGAGAGCCGCGAGGAGCTGCGCACCAGCGGACTGCTGACGGAAGCGCAGTGGACGTCGGCGATCGCGTGCCTGCGCGTGCCCAACTCGAGCGAGCCGCTCGACGCGACCGGCCTGCACCCCGAGCAGTACGATCTCGGCCGGCGCATGCTCGCCGCGGTCGGCGGCGCCGTGCCCGGCGCGCAGGGCCTGTTCCACGCCTTGCGCGGCCTGCGTCGCGACGAGCTCGCGGGGCCCGGCGGCGAGCTCGACGAGCCGACCTTCCGTGACCTCGTGCGCGAACTCGCCAATGCCGGCCGAGATTCGCGCCTGCGGTTGTTCCTGCCGCGGCTCTTGCCCGCGGACACCGACCCGAAGACGCTGGCGTCCGATCAGGTCGTCGAGGGGTTGATCAACAATGTCGCGGGCTTCGCGGCCTTCGTCGACATCGGCCTCGAGCGCGACGCGCTGATCCACATCAGCGAGATCTCCGAGCGCTACGTGCGCGATGCGCGCGAGATGCTCGCGATCGGCCAGTGGGTCCGCGCGCGCGTCGTCGAGGCAACCGGACAGCGCGTGACGCTGTCGCTGCGCAACGTTCCGGATCGCCAGCGCGCGCGCGCCCCGGGCGCCTCGGACGGCGAGGGCGGCCCGGGTCGTCGCTCGTTCCAGCGCCAA
>Ga0194131_10007937_pt1 | contig 14052 bp, 10 predicted proteins | sample TA2KigO120mmetaG_FD_148631 | JGI IMG/M metagenome (GOLD analysis project Ga0194131, IMG submission 148631) | Freshwater microbial communities from Lake Tanganyika, Tanzania - TA2015053 Kigoma Offshore 120m | ecosystem: Environmental > Aquatic > Freshwater > Lake | place: Tanzania: Lake... | reverse complement strand
TGCACTTAAAAATATTACAAACTTTTTAAAAGTTAGTAATATAACGACATGCAGAAAAAAACTATATTAATGCTTTCAGACCACCCTTTAAGTTCTAGTGGCGTTGGAACGCAGGCTAGATGGTTGATTCATGGATTGCTAACAACCGGAAAATACAAATTTAAGTGTTTTGGCGGGGCGATGAAACATGAAGATTACAGAACCGTCGTAGTAAATGAAGATTTTATTATCAAACCTACGGACGGATTTGGAGATAGAAATATGTTGCGTCAAGTTCTAGCTACTGAAAAACCTGATGCAATATTGCTTTTTACAGATCCAAGATTTTTTATTTGGATTTGGGAAATGGAAGACGAAATTCATCAAGTATGTCCTATAGTATATAATCACTTATGGGACAATCTTCCATGGCCAGAATTTAATAGAGTTTTATATGAGTCGACAGATTTAATCAACTGCATCAACTGGCCAACGTATCAAATGATCAAAGAACGATTTCCTGAGAAAACAAACTACATTCCTCACTCAATTCCTAAAGAGGTCTATTATCCTTTACCTGAAGAAGAACAACAAAAAGTAAAAATTTCTTTATTAGGAAAAGATAAGAAAGATCACTTTGCTGCATTATTCGTTTCAAGAAACGCAAGAAGAAAAATGCCAAGTGATATTTTAGTTTCATGGAAGCAATTTATTGATGAGTTGAAACTTAGACATGGTCATTCAAACGCGACGCTCATTATGCATACAGAGCCTTTAGATCCAGAAGGTCCTAATTTGCATCATGTTGTCGATATGTTAGGAATAAGAGATTCAATAGTCTTTTCTAAGAACAGAATTGAGTTTCAGGATATGAATAAACTTTATAATGCCGTTGATACAGTTGTAAATCGAAGTTGTAATGAAGGATTTGGTTTATCAACGTTAGAAGGGATGATGTGCGGAAAACCAATTATCGCAATTAAAACTGGAGGATTAACTCGACAAGTTGAAGACTTAGAAACTGGCGAGCAATTTGGGATTGCGTTAGAACCTGATGCAAAATCTTTAGTAGGAAATCAAATGGTCCCTTACATCTATGAAGATTACGTAACCCATGAACACCTTGCAAGTGCATTCATGGAAATGTATGAGTGGGGTCCAGAAAAAAGAAAACAAGTTGGCCTCCGCGCGCTCGAACACGCAACAAAAGATTATAATATAGAAAATTTAATAAAGCGTTGGGATGAGACTTTGACTACGCTACTTGAAAAGTGGAAAGATAATCACCATAGTTGGGAAATAAAAGAAATTTGAAGAGGAAAAATGAAAAAAGTTGTTTTTAGAGGACCTGCCCTCACGCAATCCGGATATGGAGTTCATAGCCGCCAAGTTGCAAAATGGTTATTGTCAAGAAAAGATATTGATGTCAAGTTTTTATTAACCCCGTGGGGCGATACTCCATGGATTTTAAATAAAACTAAATGTGATGGACTAATCGAACAAATCATGTGTAGAACCGCAAGTAACGCTAGCGGCTATGATGTTTCAATTCAACTTCAACTTCCTAATGAATGGGATAACAATTTAGCAAAAACGAATATCGGCATCACAGCTTCAGTAGAAACAGATTTAGCAAATCATGAATGGGTTCATGCATGCAATAAAATGTCATGTATTATTTTGCCTTCAACCCACGCATTAAAAAGCTTGAAAAATTCAGGACAATTAAACGTTGAGTCTCACATTATACCTGAGTCTTTTACTGAAGAAATTACAAAAGTTAATGATGGAATCGATCTTTCTGAAATAAAAACTTCTTTTAACTTTTTGGTTTTTGGTCAAATGACTGGAAATAATCCATTTAATGATAGAAAAAATTTATTATTTACTATTAAATGGTTATGCGAAACATTTTCTAAGGATGATGACGTTGGAGTTATTATCAAAACAAATGCTGGAAGAAATACAAAAATTGATCGTAATATTGTGGTAAAAAATCTTGAAGCTCTTTTAAGAGAAGTTCGTAAATCAATCAATCCTAAAATTTATTTGCTGCATGGCGAAATGAGCGATGCGCATGTTTCATCTCTTTACAAAAACCCTAAAGTAAAAGCGCTAATTTCATTGACAAGAGGAGAAGGATACGGACTTCCGATATTAGAAGCTGCAGCATCAGGATTACCAGTTATCGCTACAAATTGGTCTGGTCATTTAGATTTTATGAAACACACTAAATTTATTGGTGTTAACTACGACTTAGTTCAAGTTCATGCTTCTAGAATTGATAATAAGATATTCATGAATGATTCAAAGTGGGCAGAGCCGTTGGAAGATGATTTTAAAAAGAAAATAATAAAGTTTAAAAATTCATCTTCTTTACCAAAAAAATGGGCCGTTGAAGGGTCAAAGAAAATTATAGAATTTTATAATCATAATTCTGTTTCTAAGATTTATGATGAAAAACTTTCGAAGTATTTGGTTAGTGTATGATTTACTTGTTAATAACAACAAATTTGCTAACTTCAATTGGTTTATTGTTCACTATTAAACGTTTTTTGAAATCAGCAGAAACTTTAGATTCTTTAGCAATTCAAATCGAAGAATCTTTAGATATTATAGATGAGTCTTACTCTAACATATCAAAACATTTAAAGTCTCCAATTATGTTTGATGACCCAGTTATCGTTTCAATGGTTAATGACGTAAAAAAAACTAGACAGTCATTATTGCTTATTGCAAATAAAATATCAAGCCCGTTTGAAAACTTAAATTCTGATGAGGATAAATTAACGTGAAAAAAGTAAAAATAAAAAAAACAAGAAAACGAAGACAAAAGAGTTCAGATGAAAAAGAACCTCAAGACTCTAAATTTTATTTTACTGCAGAAACACAAAAAGCAATATGCGAATTTCAAAAAGCAGATGATAGAAAAGTTAGAGAAAAATTTTACGTCGAAAAAATACTCCCTGCTTTTGAAAAGTTAGTTGAAAACCTAATCAATATTCACAAGTTTAGCGGGCTACATGACACATACGACGATTTAAAAAACGATTGTGTAAATTTTTTGTTTGAAACAATTCATAAATTCAATCCCACAATGGGAACAAATGCGTTTTCTTATTTTAACGTTGTTGCAAAAAACTGGTTGATAATAAAAACCAAACAAAAAGCTCAAAGAGGAAGAAGAGATGTTAGCATTGATGATCAAAAAAGCCTTAATGCTTCAGAACTTCAAATTATAGAAGAACGAGGTTCTATCCCGTCTCAAGATTCTGTATTAGAAAATTCTGAAAATATATCAGGAATTTTAAAACTGATGTATGAGATACGCTCAAAAGTTAAGGTTGAAAACGAATTACTTTGCATAAATTCAGTAATAACTATATTTGAAAATATCAATGATATTGACATTTTAAATAAAAGTGCCATCCTTCTCTACATAAGAGAGTTATCAGGTCTTAGCCCGAAACAGCTAACAACATCAATGCAGGCAATTAAAAAACACTATAATAAATTAAAAGTGGAACAAATTTCTAATTATTCTAATATATTTTAAATAAAACTGGAGATGCTAGAACATATGTCTACAATGGACGGTGATTCTAAAAATTTTGATATGGATGAAGATATTAAAATAATTGATTCTTCTGAAAAAAGTATCAAAGAAAGAATAAAAGATTTTAGCGGATTATTAAATCAAATTGAATCTCTTAATGATAAAAAAAAGCAATTGTGGAAAGAGATTTATGAAAATGCTATAACCGACAGACAAAATGCTTATATAATGTTTACTAAGCTTGTAATGATCGTCCAAGATAAAAGCACAGAGCATGCAGTTCATGGAAGAACTATTTCTTCTTATATCGAAAGAATGAGTAAAGCAAATGAACAATTGATTAAATTGGCAGAATTAATTTCTAAAGCAGAATATGCATCAGAATCGATTGATCCTAATGATATGTTCGATAAAATAAGGAACAATTAAAATGGCATCTAAAAATGCGTTGATCATCAACGGAAAACTTAATTTAGTTGGTGCTGAACACGCAGAATACAATTACGATGCTAGTTCAACAATTTCGATTAGACAAGTCTTTCAGCAATGGGTCGTCGTTGACGTAATTTTTGATCCAATTGTACTTACAGAAAAAAAAGTACAACAATTAGAAGAAAAATATAGACTAGAATATGGTAAAACATTTTCAAATCTTGAAAGATATGTAAGAAATAAAGTTTTACCAAGAAACACTATCATTGCTGCAAAAGTCATCATGCTTGATCAAGGGGTCAAATATGAAGTCGATAAGCTAATGTTTCTTTATCCGTTTTTCCCTCCTGCATTATCGATGCCGTGTAAACCGGGAGAACATGTTTGGGTAATGTTTGAAAATTTGACAAGCATTGATCCAATAGGATATTGGGTTTGTGGTGTCGTTGGTTCTGGCGTCGTTGATGATGTTAACCATTCTCATTATCCAAGAATTAATCAAAGTTCTTTTGTTGAAGGTGATGCTAGCGAAAAATGGGAAAAAACAAGCCAACAAGGAAACAATCAAGTTCCATCTTATAATTTTGATGATGGAACTCTTTTTCTACAAGATAGAAAAATCTATGAAAGAATTTTAACTACATCAGAAGGTTCTGATGCGTCTGTTTATGAGTCTGTTCCGCGTTTTAAAAAGAGACCAGGCGATATTGCCTTTGAAGGTAGCAACAACACGCTAATAGTATTAGGAAGAGATAGAACTGGTTCAGCGGTTGAATATACTACGGTTGATACATCAAATCCCAATAATCCAACAAATGATGGACCAAAAAGTGTAAGTAAAGATAAAAAAGCATTCTTTAAAAAAAGAAATGCAGGTTCAATCGACATAGTCGCTGGTAGAGGACAAAAAGAATCTACAGCAGGAAAAACTGTAATCAACACATTGCTAAATCCAGAATTAGACAAATCAATTAACTCATTAATGCCTAATGAAGGAGATCCTGATTTTAAAAATGATAGAAGCAGAATTTATGTTTCGCAAAACGCTGAAATTGATAAATCTTTAGAACTACAAGGGTATAACGAAAAACTTGGAGTTAAAGACACACAAACTGGTGATGCAAGCATAATAGTAAAAACTGATAAAATACGAATATTCGCTAGATCAGACGTTCAAATATTAGTGACGGGATTTAACGAAGAAACCAAATCAACAGAAATTACTCAAGACGTCCCAGCGGATTTAGAATTTTTAAAAAATGAAGTTAATGAATCAATAATAGATAAAATTAAGAATCAAAAATCGTCAGAAACAAATTGGGCATCGATAACAATTAAATCAAATGGTGACATTATCTTTAAGCCCTCTGATTCAGGTTACATCAAGTTAGGAGATGAAACCGCAGATAAAGCTATACTTTGCACCGACATACCCGTTGATTCAGCTGCGATGCAAGGAGATATAAAAATTCACGATCCAATAAGGGGAAAAACAAATCCTGGTGGAGCAGTACCAATTTTTACAACTGGTAATAAACAAATTGGAACGGGAGAAGCTGGACAAGGTACGTTTTCTAGAAAAGTTCTTATAAAATAAAATGAGTATACTAACTTCATTCGGCGCGCTGAATCCAGATGGAACAATTTCTAATGCTTTTAGAACAAGAGCAATAGAAATTTATAAAAATTTTGATCCTTATTCTAAGCAAATAGATTTAAATGATTTAAAAAGATACGGTGATTGGCATTCTCAATTAATTGATGAAACTATAGGTTTTTCGATGAAAACCCTTGATGTTCCTGCGCCATTATCAACAATACCAGTTTTTGATCCTAGCGGGGTAGCTGCTGCTTTAAAAATAAAAGAGCCTCCTCTAGATTTGGCGACAATTATCGCTTCATTTGCTGCTCCGCTAGCGTCTATACCTGCATTGCTAAACATAAAACCAAATGATATCCCTAGTTTTTTATCAAACTTATTAAATTTAGTAAAACCACCACCAATAGCTCCAGCCCCCGTTTATCCAGAGATAAAAATTTTATCAACAACGGGCAAATCAGCTTGGGGAGGAGGTGGAACACCTAATTATCCTAGTCAGGAAGGATTTAATTTAGCATTTATTAATGCGCTTCCAATAGCTCAAGCGCAATTAGACATAGTTACCAAGGATCCTTCATGGTGGGCAAGCTTTACACCAAATAAGCTTTTTGATACTGCAAAGCAAATATTAGAAACCGTCGTAAAACCGTTAACCCAACCAATAACTTCTGATCCGATAGGGTATATAGCAGATTTAAATGTAGCTTTAACATTAGCAAGCGAAGCCATGGCCGCGCGGACGGCTGCTACAACTGTTGGAGCAACAAAATTATTAAAAGAGCTTGGAGCAATAAAAGGTTACGTAACCGTAGCAGACATTCCAGGATTTGAGACAAAGTTAGATAGAGAAGCTTTAAAAAATAATCTTTATAAACTTCAATCTAATGAAAAAAATATGGTTACTTTATTCCCAAGCAGAAATATGTCTTATGGAGACAATTACGCGTTAGAGACGATCTATGCTTTATCTGAACACATGTACAATGATAAAAGCTATAGAAAATCTAATAATGAAGATTCAGTAACTCTTGAAGTTGGAAACATTACAGGTAATACGTTCGTTAGTCCACAAGGACAGTCAATTCCTAAGGGGTCAGGGTGGAGAATCAACCCCTGGTCTGAAACTCATGGTGGTACTGCATTTGATATGGCATATCCTATGCGAGATAAAGCTGGAAATTGGATGTCAGGAATCGAGAATAATAACGCAACTGAAATTAAAGAATTTTCGAATTTATCTCCATTTAAATGTGCAGGCGGGGCACACGAACCTTATAGAATAGAAGGTAAACTTACGCATGATTTTGCTGCGATGTATGAAATAGGAAGATGGTTGTTTCATGAATGGCAAATTAGTCTGATTGAAAAAGGCCGCTTGCTTCCTTGGATCGATGATGGACAAAAACTAAAACTAATTCCTTATAGAAGTATTTTAATTGGAAGTAAAATATACAAAGAATTTCAGCAATGGGCAATAAAAGAATTTGGAAACAAATGGAATGTTGGGCATATAGACAAATATAAGAAGCTAAAGTGGTTTACAGGCCCTGGTATGTTTATTCCAGCAGAGATACATGAAGATCATATGCATTTCCAAGCCGGCAGAACGAAAATAGACGAAAATCTTTCATTCGAAAAATTAGAATTAATTTATAGAGCTCATCCGGCTGCTTCAGAACAACAGTACAGAGGGACAAAAGTTAATAAAAATTTTGGAAAAGGGATAGAAGAAGTATTCATTTAAATTGGCAACGATTTAACGACAAATCAATATTTAACGTCGTAAGCCATGGGTACATATAGCTTTACAAGTTCAGGTAAAACTAACACACAAATTTCTAAAGAAATAGTGAAAGCTACACCTTTACCTATAGGGATAAAAACTCCATTACAATTAGATGATAAAAATTTATTTGTAATGCATTATAAAATAGAAGATCAAGTTCATGATAACTTGAAAAATCTTCTTTTAACAAATTGGGGAGAAAGAGTTGGTTTTTATTATTTTGGAGCAAACCTGAAAGAATTAACTACTGAAATTTCATCAAATGAAGAATTTGATAATGAAGTTATATCTAGAATTAGAAATGCTGTAACGACGTGGATGCCATTTATTACGCTAAATGATTTTATTTCTAATATTGATGATGAAAACAATAAAAATTTAGGAATTGTAAAAATAATGATAACATATAACGTTCCTCAGCTAAATATAGAAAATAAAGCTTTGCAAATATCTTTGTATGTAATATGAAATTTTAATAAAAAGAGTAAAAAATGGCAACAAATAATCTCACACAATTTAGAACTCGAAGCTATCTTGCAAAGGATTTTGACTCTATTCGATCTCAATTGCTAAATTATGCTCGTTTATATTATCCTAATAGAATTCAAGATTTTTCAGAAACTTCTTTAGGCGGTGTGTTTTTAGATTTAGCGGCTTATACCGGCGACATAATGTCGTTTTATCTTGATCATCAATACAACGAGTTAAGCTCTGAAACTGCAGTCGAGACAACAAATATTGAAAGATTAATTAGAACTTCAGGAGTAAAAATAGTAGGTTCATCTCCAGCCACCGCTGAGGTCACGGTTTTTATCGAAGTACCTTCAGTCGTCGACGCTAATTCTGCTATAGTACCTTTAAAATCTGCTTTACCAATAGTCAAAGCTAATACAACATTTTTATCGACGGATGGAGTTTCTTTTACTCTTTTATCTGATGTAGATTTTTGTAAAAAGAGAGCAGATGGAAAGTACGTTGCTGAAATAAAGGTTGGAAAGATTTCCGGAAATGGAACTCCAATAACTTTCTTAATGGCAGCAACAGGCCTATGTATTTCTGGAAAAGAAACCACGGAGTCTTTTTCATTATCAGGATTTATTCCTTTCCGCGCAATAACATTATCTGAAACAAATGTGACGGATATTATCAACGCATATGATAGCGAAGGAAATGTTTATTACGAAGTAAGTTCTTTAACAGATGATGTTGTTTATCGTAATGTTTTAAATTTATCAAAAGATTCAGAAGAAATATCTAACGCATTAAAAGTAATTCCTGCTCCATATAGGTTTATAACTTCAACAAATTTATCAAGCAGAAATGTATCCTTAATTTTAGGCGGAGGGGAAGACAGCAGCATAGAAGATGACGTCGTACCAGATCCTTCTGATTTTGCTATATCATTACCGTATTCTAAAACATTTTCTAGAACGTCAATTAATCCACTTAAGCTTTTAAATACTAGAACTTTAGGAGTTTATTCTGCTAATTCTACACTGTCAGTTACCTATCGTTATGGTGGCGGACTTTCTCATAATGCGGCACCAAATACGATTAATTCTGTTCAAACTTTATCTATAGCTTTTCCTTTAAATCCTTCGTTAGATGTAATATCTTCCGTAAGAAGCAGTCTAGGCGTAACAAATAGAGAACAAGCAACAGGTGGAGAAGATGCACCGACTATAGATGATTTAAGATCATTAATACCAAGCGCAAGAAATTCGCAAGAAAGAATTGTTACTAGAGAAGATTTGTTGGCAAGAGTGTATTCATTGCCATCAAACTTTGGAAGGGTATTTAGGGCAGCCGTTCGTTCAAATCCGAACAATCCAATAGTAACACAACTTCATGTAATTTGTAGGGATAAAAACTCAAAGCTAATTCATGCATCAGATACTTTAAAAGAAAATCTTAGGAAATATTTAACGCCTTATAGAATGATAACTGATGCTATAGAAATATTAGATGTCCCAATAGTCAATTTAGAATTAAATTTTGATATTGTGATCGACCCATCATTAAACGGACAAATCGTTATTCAAAATGTCTTGTCGAATTTAATATTCCAGCTTCAAACAAAGAATTTTTCTATAGATCACCCAATTGTCATAGCAGATATACAAAATTTAATTTATAATACGATTGGTGTTATATCTGTTACAAACATACGGTTTAACAATTTAGCTGGGAATATTAACAATTTGACATACAGCAATTATTCGCATGATATAAAGACTAATACTGTAAAAAATATTATATACCCACCTCCAGGAGGAATGTTTGAATTCAAATACCCAGATATAAACATCATAGGAAGGGCATCTTTGTAACATGTATAAAATTTTAAAAGCAGACAAAGATGCTTATTTGACAAACCGGTTTATAAAAATAGCAGGCTCTGGTTCATTTAGAACAGGTTCAAATGTTGGGTCAGCTGGTACTCTAGATTTATTTAAACTTTATGGTGTTACTTTTGCAAACAATGATGCTTCTTTGCCAAATCTAGAATTAAGCAGATTATTGATTCATTTTGATCTACAACCTTTAAAAGACTTGATATATTCAAGTTCGATTAATATCAATCATAGATCTTTTAATTGTTCTGTCAAACTTTTTGACGTTTATGGAGGTCAGACTACACCATCAAATTTTGATATTTCTTTATATCCATTATCAAAATCTTTTGATGAAGGCTCAGGCAGAGATGTCGTTTATTATTCTGATTATGATGTGTGTAATTTTTCTTCGGCTTCCATAAACGTTTCATGGGAATTATCAGGATCTGGTATGGGTGGTGGTGCAGAAACAATATGCGATTATATCACTTCATCTGCTAATTTAGGAGGTTCTAGTTTAGAAGCTACACAACATTTTAAAACAGGTGAAGAAGACTTAATCATTGATGTTACAAAAATTGTTTCAGCAACAGTCGCAGGATTGCTTCCTGACAGCGGATTTAGGCTATCTTTAAAATCGACCTTAGAAGATGATAAATTCTCATATTTTGTAAAGAGATTTGCTAGTAGAACTGCATATGATGAATCAAAACATCCAAGGATAATAGTAAAGTATAATGATTCATTAATAGATGATTCGTTAAACCTAAGATTAGATGAACCATCTACAATATTTTTAAGAAATTTTTCTAAAGGAGAACCATCAAACATTTTAAGTGGCTCATCATTAACACAAATATCTGGATCAAATAGTTTATTACTAAAGTTAACAACTCCAGTTACTGGGAACGCAAACTATTCTTTAATTTTTACAGGATCGCAACATTTTGACGGATTAAATTATTCTACTGGAATATACTCTGCATCATTTACAATTCAATCATCAAATCAAACTTTATATAATGAACTAAAAGCTTCAGGCTCTTTAAAATTTACTCCTGTTTGGTCATCATTAGATAATTCAGTAGCCTACTTTACTGGTAGCCAAATTGAAGTATCCCCCTCGCAAAGATCTGATAGCTTTCAAAGTTTTAACAATTATGTTATTACTGCCGTTGGAATAAATTCGCTACATCTCTCAAACGAAAAAGTTCCTGTTAGAGTCAACATATTTGAATATACTTCTCCATCGATAAAATTAGTAAAACGTCCAGTGGAGTTAAAGGGTTTAGTAGTTGCAAAAACGTATTATCAGATTAGAGACGTAACTACAAATGAAGTCGTAATCCCATTTGACGAAAAATATAATTCTACTAGAGTAAGCAGTGATGGAACAGGAATGTACTTTATACTTGATACATCAAATCTTACAAAAGAAAGAAGTTATGTCATCGATATAATGCTTAAATTAGGTGAAACTAGTAAAATTTACAATTCATCGTCTAACATTTTTAAGATAAGCGATACTCAGGTTAATTGACAATGTCGAATTATCAATATTCACAATACGTTCCATCATTTTTAAAAGATCGATCTTTAACTAACGTGCGATCGGTTTCTTTATCTAATTCTGATTTAACGGGTTCAAATGCAAAAAACTTAGAATCTTTTGCATATAACCCTGAAGGCAGCGGATTAAAATCAACCCAACAATTAAACGTAGACTGGTCAAAGTTTGAAAATCACACCTTTTTTATGTCTGCGGAAGCAAAAGTTAATTTAACTTTTGAACAAATTATCAATGGATATCCTTTCGACGGAACAAGAGAAGAATTAGAAAACTTTTTTACAAACTTATCGGGGTTTGACAAATGGGTTTTTGATAACTTTCCAAAGTTTAAAGGACAGCTACATTTCTCAGGAACTCAATTAACAGAAACGTTGCCCGCACTAGGAACTTACATATCAGTAAAAGACATTCAAGGCGCTTTATTTTCTTCGTTAAGCCCTAACGCAGATCCTCAAATTTCAACGCTAAATCCTAAAAATGGTTCTTCGTTAAGTATAGAATTGCAATTAAAAATTCCTAAAATTGCAACCGATGGAACCCAAATTGTTTTACAAAAAATTAATCCTGATAAAAATCATGGGTTTTCAATCAGGTTAAATCATACCGCGTCCACTAGCAAGGCCATAGCACAATTTGACGTCTTTTCTGGTTCCGCTAACATGTCTGTATCTAGCATAATTGATAAAGGTACATTTAACCATTTATGCTTTGTTTTAGATAGAGATTCAAAATTTCATAATTTAAAAATCTTTAACAATGAATTATTATTAACTTCTTCAAATAGCTTAAAAATACAAAATTTAAACATAGATTATAACGATTTGTTGATCGGAAGTGGTTCATCATATTACGTCGCAGGAGAATTAGTAACTCCGCAGCAAACTCTTTCCGGAACGATGGATGAATTAAGAATATTTCATTCATTTCGAACCACATCCCAACAAGCTTTATATTCAAAAAAGTCTATATTCAGTACCCCTGATTTAAAATTATACTATAAATTTAATGAACCGCCACCCCCTCTTTCTCCTATATTAAATGATGTAACTAATGCTATCATTCTTGATAGTTCTGGAAATTCTTTGCATTCATTTGTTTCAAATTTCAATGGAAATTTAAGAGAAAATGTTAAAAATGATAGCTCTAGCAACTTGATTTATGAAAGAAATGATATGTCACCGGTGTTATTTCCAGCATATCAAGACGTAGTATCTTTAAATTTAGAATTATTGACAAGCGCATCTGCATACGATTTAGAAAATCCTAATATCATAACCAAGTTAATTCCTCGACACTACCTTGTCGAAGGCGCCGCTGATGAAGGATTGACATCAGCTGAAGCCAATAATGGATCTCAATACGGAGGCTCTGGAATACCAGGGCAAGGTAAATTAAACAACGTTCAAATTATGTTATCTTTGCTCTACATATGGGCAAAGTTTTTTGATGAAATTAAATTGTTTTTAGATGCATTTAGCTCTTTAAAGACAGTAGATTATGAATTAAATAAGAGCATTCCAAATAACATGTTATTTGATATTGCAAAACATTATGGCTTCTTTTTACCTCCGCTTTTCACATCGGCGACAATTGATCAATATGTTCTTGCAGAAAATATTGATCCTTTAATTAAAGGAAATGAAAGCTTATCATTAAGGTCAGTTCAACATGAAATTTTAAGAAGAATATTAATAAATTTACCTTCAATAATTCGTTCTAAAGGTACGCAACAAAGTATAAAAGCATTTCTAAGATCAATCGGAATAGAACCTGATTCTAGCGTAAGATTTAGAGAATATGGTGGACCTACATATAGAAAATTGCTTCATGCGAAAGAAAGTAAATCTGATTTAACAACCATCATTAGTTTTTCATCATCTTCTTTAATTGCATCTCAATTCCTATCATCATCTAGATTACAACCAGGATATCCTCAACCAGAAGGCTCTTTTATACAAAAGCACATTTATAATCCTCATGGAATATCAAACTCGATCAATGATGGATTGCTAACATCAGGTTCATGGACGTTTGAATGTAATTACAAGTATGAACTGCCTATCTTATTATCATCTTTTACTCAAAGTTTAGCAAGATTATGTGTAACAGGATCAGGAATACAAAATCCAGGATTGGTTGCAAATCTAGTTGGATATTATGATAAAAATGATCCAAAGGTTAGATTGTTTTTGCGCCCTGGAAATGATGATAATGCTCCCTTATTAGACATGACTTTAAATCTGCCAACGGGCAGCTTGTTTAATGGTGATATTTGGAACGTTTCTTTCGGTTGCGAGAGAAATGACTCAATTGATTCTATAGCATCATCATCTTATTTTATAAGAGTAGGTACTCAAAACGAAGGAGAGGTTTTATATTCATCTACAACTTCATTATATTTTTATGAGCTCACAGGATCTTCATCTCCATTAAACTCAAACACATTTAGATCTTTAGATCTTGTTCATAAAACTAATGAATCAGGATCTTTTATTTGTTTAGGAACAAATCAATCTATACCTGCTGGTTCATCAACTTCTTATAGGTTTTTGAATAATACAACAAAAGTTTTTGATGATTCAGCTCGCGAAACTATATTTGATGGTCGGGCTTTAAGACTAAAATTTTGGTCAAAAGCTTTAACTGAAAATGAATGGTTATCTCATTTAACCAATTATCAATCGTTAGGCGTTGATAATCCATTAGTAAATTACAACTACTCGATTTCAGAATCAGGTTCTTACGAAAGATTAAGATTAGAATCTTTAGTAAAGCAAGAAATAAAGTCAGCTG
>Ga0194131_10007935_pt1 | contig 14054 bp, 13 predicted proteins | sample TA2KigO120mmetaG_FD_148631 | JGI IMG/M metagenome (GOLD analysis project Ga0194131, IMG submission 148631) | Freshwater microbial communities from Lake Tanganyika, Tanzania - TA2015053 Kigoma Offshore 120m | ecosystem: Environmental > Aquatic > Freshwater > Lake | place: Tanzania: Lake... | reverse complement strand
GCTATCAAACCTGAACCTTCTTGTGATCATCTCGACATAATTTCTAGAATGCTCCAACCACGTGTCCGAAAAAGATGAAAAATATGCATAATCATGAAAAATGTTTTCAGGCTTTTCGAATTCCTGCAGCTGAACCAAAAAACAATTGGAGCAAACATATGCCACTAGAGGATACTTGGGTTCTTCTTGCACAAGATCCTCTTTTTTTAAAAAAGAGTTTGAGAGGGGCGAAACGCCGAGATCCGCGAAAATCTCTGATAAAGACATATTGCAAAATCTGCAAGTTTTATTTTTCATAATTTTATAACAAAATGAATTGGTCTATTTGTGCTTCGCTAAACCTTCGCATGTCTTGTGTCTGCTCATATTGCTTGTACCATTTGGCTGTCCAACTTAATGCCGTGTCCAGGCTCAATTTTGATGCCCAACCAAGCCTCGACTTCGCTTTAGAACAATCCAAGTTAAGATATGCCGCCTCGTGAGGGCTCTGGCTTTGAGCCAAATCTACCTTCACCTTGCCGCCCCACTCCTCTACTAGTTTTGAGGCAATCCAACTAACCGGTTTTGTCTTGTCGTTTGTAGGGCCAAAATTCCAGCCGCTCGCAAATTCTGGCCCCTTTGACCACAGATTCTCTATCAATAATAGATATCCAGCAAGTACGTCAAGTACGTATTGCCATGGCCTTACCGCTTCTGGGTGCCGAATTGTTATCGTTTTATTCTCTAAGCAGCCCTTGATTATATCTGGAATCAGTCTGTCCGCCCCCCAATCACCGCCACCAATTACATTTCCGGCCCTTGCAGACGCCAACGAAACACCGTGCCTTCCAAATTCATTTGGATTGAAAAACGAGTTTCGAAAAGAAGACGTGACAATTTCAGCGCATCCCTTGCTGCTGCTGTAGGGGTCGTATCCGCCCATCGGATCGTCTTCTACATAACTGCGAAAAGGCGTTTTGATGTCATAGCATTTGTCGCTTGTAATGTTTAGTATCACCTTTGCATTCTTTGCATTGCGGACGGCTTCCAGAAGATTCACCGTGCCGATCACATTGGTGGCATAAGTTTCACGGGGATTTTTGTACGACTCTAGCAGTATTGCCTGCGCAGCCATATGAACGACAATCTCGGGTTTGTGTTCCATTACCACACTTTCAAGGTGCTGATAGTCACAAACATCGCCAAAAACTGAAACCATTTTTTTCTCGACATTTGCAGATTCAAAAAGACTCGGGTTGGTGGGGACTGACTTTGAAAAACCAATCACGTTGGCTCCTAACTTTTGAAGCCAAATTGACAGCCAACTTCCCTTAAAACCAGTGTGACCTGTAACTAATACCGTTTTATCTTTCCAAAACTGTGCATTCATTTACCAAACTTTCCAAGGTGCTTTTCCAGAATTCCACATTGTTTCTAACTGGTTTTTCTCGCGCAGAGTGTCTAGGGGATACCAAAAACCTGTGTGTTTGTATGCAGATAGCTGGCCGTTCTTTGACAGTTTCTCTAGCGGCTCACGCTCCCAAATGGTCGAATCGCCTTTGATGTAGTCAAACACTTGCGGTTCTAGCACAAAGTAACCTCCGTTTATCCATCCGCCATCTCCTGCTGGCTTTTCCACAAAATCCAAAACTTTCTCATTTTTTATACTGAACTTTCCAAACCTGCCTGGAGGCTGGACTGCAGTGACTGTGGCTTTCGCCTTTTTGCTCTTGTGAAACTTTACAAGTTTTGAAATGTTGACATCGCTCAATCCGTCCCCATAAGTAAAACAAAAAGTATCGTCGCCGACATATTTCTGCACTTTTTTCAGTCTTCCACCAGTCATGGTATCAAGGCCAGTATCAATCAAAGTGACTTTCCACGGCTCAACAGATTTCTGATGAATCTTCATCGTATTTTTCTTCATGTCAAAAGTGACGTCTGACATGTGAAGAAAATAATTTGCAAAAAATTCCTTAATCATATATCCCTTGTAACCGCAGCAAATCACAAAATCATTTAACTCGTAAGTAGAGTAAACTTTCATGATGTGCCATAAAATTGGCATATTCCCAATCTCGATCATTGGCTTTGGTTTCAGATGAGTCTCTTCACTGATTCTTGTACCCTGTCCGCCAGCAAGTATCACAGCTTTCATGAGCTCATCACAACTAGACCACTTTCCAAGACATTACTAAATCTTATTTTAAAATATTAAAAACATTAGTTAATTTAGGCATTTAATAATTATCATTATTTAGTAAATTAACCAATTTTTCTGAGGCTTTACCATGATTTGACATGTATGAATTAACAAACTCATTACCCTTGTAAATCAAAGTATTTCTTAACTTTTCATCATGCAAAAAAACACCCAAAGATTTTTCCAACTCATCAATATTTGAAACACTAATACATGCCCCGTTTATTATCATATCCTCATTTTCAAAACCCTGTCTTTCAGGTAATACAACCATTGAAGGTTTGTTAAGAATTAATGCATCCAATAAAATCGTTGAGTAATTTAGAGATATCACTGAATCACATCTAATAATTAATGAAAATGCATCTTCATATTTGTATATTTGAATCTCTGGATTAATTTTTTTAATTATGGTTGTGATATCAAAAAATTCCGCAGGATGTAATTTTACGACGGGTGTTAACTTCGTTGTATTTTTAATCATAATCAAAATCTTCACTAAACAATCTATAAACATCTCATAAGCTCTCGTTTCATTTCCATGATAATTATAATGCGTGAGAATATTTGAAGCAATTAAAACATATCCATCATTTTTAATTTTTTCTCTACAGGAAAAAAATTTATCATGTCTTGGACTTCCAATGATCCTGACATTTTGTTTTGATTTACTATGTTGAAGAATAAATTTTTCCATTTCTTTTCCCCATACACACATGGTAGTATTTTTGGATGGTAATATAGGATGAAATGACAAATATTTTTCTGATGTTCTATTTAGAGACATGACACCATGTTGTAAGCAAAAAGTAGGTACTTTATTGTAATTTGCAATATGTGCAAGAATTTTTTCTTCCATCCCAGTTCGAGCCCAATCTAAAATACAATGAATTTCAAAATGTTGAAAAATTTTATTTAAAAGAATAAACCTTCTAATGAACTCATCACCTCTTTCACTACAAATTTTTGTAAATTCTTCTTGAATTATATTCCAAAATGTAACTTTATTAATTGAAAATTTTTCATTTAAGATTTGCTGGTTACTAAAAAATTTTATCAAACATTCTTGAAATATTTTTTGATTAATCTTTATATCTGCTTTGACATCGTCATTCTCAAAATCCTTTAATAATATCACGCTCACTTTCGATCTTTTAATTATTTTTAATGTTTCAAGATTCCAAATTGCCGGTCTTCTTTGATTTAATACCAATAAGTTTTTTTGAGATTTTTTAAATTCACTAAAAAGATCTTCATACATTAGTGTGTTGAAATCAGAAATTAAAATTGATTTTGAATTTTTATAATTAGATAAATTAGTTTTAATTTGAAATAAATTATAAACTAAATACTCAATTATATTTTTAAAATTATGAAAATTTTGACGTGATATGATTTTTTTTAATCTAATTGGTCCAATTTTAAAAGATATTTCTATATTATTATAATGTAAATCGTATAAAGAATTATAACTATTTTCATTGAAAATTATATGTTCCTTTTTTAAAAATTCTTTATCTAAATAATTTGATAATGAATATGCAATTATTCTATTTGGTTTTTCTCTAGCAATAATATTTCTAATTCCTACTATTCGTTTAAGGGTCTGAAAGAGATATGGTAACATTTCCAATTCAAGAACATATCCAAGATTTAATTCATTATATTCTAAATATTTAGATATTCGGTCTACTTTATACCATGATTTAGATAACTCTATGGAAAAATTATCTAACATTATCTTATCGTCTTCATTAAAATACTCATCACATCTGTTATGTTTGATTTGATTTTTTTCTAAAAGATTTATTGCAATATAATCGAATCCTATTATTAAAAATTCAGACAGATTTTTTTTACTTTTGATTATTTCGAATTCTTTTTCCCCTTCAATCAGAATAATTTGTTTCAACATTATATCACATGTAAGAATTGATATAAACTAAGTATTTCTAAAAAAATACTCAATATTAAGAATTAGTTATTGTAACCAAAAATAATACTTGCAATTTTGTTATACTTAATTGCTTTATCAATTTTAGTCATTTTATATTCAGATTCATACTTGTTATTTAACATCAAAAATATCTCTTCAGCAATTCCGGTTTTTAATTCAGGAAATGCTGTAATGAATGGTACTTCTTTCCACTCAAATGTTTTTTTTTGTAGATAAAATAATTTTTCCAATGGTCCCATCCTATACGTATTTTTTTTGGTTACAATCTCGATCATCCATCGACCAGATCCTTCCCAATTGGCATGATATGAAAACGGAATATCCTTTTCTGATATACCAGAACCAACGAAGACAGAGCCGGATGGATGCCAATTAAGCTTGCCTGATTGAATAGTTGATATTTTTTTTGGAAATCCAATTAACTCGAAAACCATGGATATTACATGAAGCGAATTACTTATTCCCCATTTTTCATATATCTCTTTTTTATCCTTACCAAATTCAATAGTACTTACCCACTCTGTCAAATCAAATTTGCAAGATAAAATTTTTTCATCTCTTTCTAATATTAATTTTAATTTATGAAAACTAGGATATAGTAATCTGTTATAACCAATTCTTACTCTTGAATTTTTTATAATTGGTTTTAAATTTTTTAAATCATCAATATTGATAGATCCTGGTTTTTCCACCAAAATATTTTTTTGGTTATTTTCTAAAGAACTTTTTAAAGCTTCACATAATTCAGAAATTGGTGTCGCAATTATGACCAAATCTTTTCTATCGAGAGTTTTAATATTCTTCCTAAATCCTCCATCTAATATTTTTATTTGTGGAAAATCTTTGAATTTTTTTAGATTTTTTTTTGAATTTCCAATTATTGTAATATTGTCGATGTTAAAAGCTATTGCTGCTCGTGTATATTCATACGCCATACGTCCAGCGCCTATAATTAAAATTGATTTGTTATGAAAATCATACGAGTCAATTTTAATTAATTTATTGTATATTTGATCTAACATCATTATACTAGAAATAATTTTGATTAATATATAATATTGAATGTATAAAAAGATAAATTCCTAGAAATGCATAATTCCTAGAAATGCATAATTCCTAGAAATGCATAATTCCTAGAAATGCATAATTCCTAGAGATAATTAATCACACAATTATCATTTTTTTGAATACGTGCACAGTATGATTGCACCGCTATGTGGCAAGGAATGATCTAATTTTATAATATTGTTACTTAACCAATTTATCAGAGACTCAACGTTTTCTTTTTTGTTCATTAATCTGGCATCTCTTAAAACATTTGGGATTCTTCTTTGGAAGTCTTTTATCAAAAGATCACCATGTGCCCAGGATCTTTCAATAGTTTTCCACTTTAAAACCATGTTTGATTTTTTAGCCCAATTCTTGTGGTCTATAGGAGTCAAATAATTCAAATCTGCTAATGTAATTGGCGCCTTAAACAAAAACCACATTGGCATTAACATGAATCCTCTTGGGTTGGCCCAGTTTGGGGTAGTTACTATGATCTTCCCATCTCTATTTAGATGATCTTTTAGAATCTTTGATGGCGAGTATGGATCATCCATATGTTCTAGTGTTACAATAGATACGATAATATCAAATTTATCTTCAATTTCTTTTACGTCCAGTTTTTTAAATAAAAGATTTGTATGTTTCCTAGTTTTTTTTGCAATGTTTATTGCTTCTTGTGAAAAATCTATTCCTAAAATAATTGCACCTTTTTTTGCTGCCTTGAGGGCAAAATTCTCAGTCCCACACCCAACATCTAAAACCTTCTTCCCACGCCATCTTTCTCCTTTTATTACTTCATCAGCTTCAGACGAAGTTTTACCTTTGGTGACAAAATGTGTATAGTGTTTTCCTTCTCCTTTTAAGTAAACTTTCTGATAAAATTTCTCTAGATCTTTATTTTGTCTCTATAAAATAATTTAACATATTTCAATATTTTAATAATGCAAAAAATTTTATCTACTAAAAACGATCAACATTACGTTTTACGTAATCAATATCGTGTTCTACCATTAATTTGACTAATTCCTTAAATGCTACTTTTGGCTTCCATCCTAATTCATTGTTGGCTTTGGCTGAATCACCAATTAATTCGTCAATATCGGTAGGACGCATAAAACTCTGATCAATCTCTACAAGTTCATGCCAATCTCCTAAACCAGCTATCTCAACTGCTAAAGAAAGAAATTCTTCTACAGAATGAGACTCACCTGTTGCAATAACATAATCTTCTGCTATTTTATGCTGTAACATAAGCCACATGGCTTCAACGTAATCTCCTGCAAATCCCCAATCTCTTTTAGCTTTTATATTTCCTAATCTAATTTTATCCCTTTTTTTCAATTTTATTTGGGCTATTTCATAACTAATCCTTCTTGTAACGAATTCTAATCCTCTAAGTGGAGATTCATGATTGAAAAGTATTCCACAACATGCAAAAATATTATAGGCTTCTCTGTAATGTTTGGTCATATCATGAGCAAAAACCTTGGCAACTCCATATGGGCTTCTCGGAAAAAATGCAGATTTTTCATTTTTAATTCCTGCATAATTTCCAAACATTTCACTCGAGGAGGCTTGATAAAATCTAACGTCTGATTTAATCTGTTTTACTGTTTCTAATAATTTCAAAGTTCCAAGACCTGTCACTTCCGATGTCAAAATTGGTTGAGAAAATGACGCACCGACAAATGACTGTGCTGCTAAATTGTATATTTCATCTGGATCTGATTTTTTAATTGCGTTGTGCAAGGAAACCTGATCTGTGATATCTGCTTTTATCGTGTTAATTCTATCTAATATTTTAATTTCTTCTAAACGTTCAAAACATTTATGACTTGTACGCCTAAATGTACCAAATACTTCATAGTTCTTTTTTAATAAGAAATCAGAAAGGTAAGTTCCATCCTGACCGGTTACACCAATAATTAATGCCTTCTTCAATTTATTAATAATCCCCGAGTCTTGATTTTATCTAAGAATTCCTTAAAGCCCTTTCCGCCATTTTCATGCCCCTTCCAAACCTCTACTGCGAAACTCTTTTCAGTAAATTTATTCAAAATTGGAATTATCCTATCAAAATCCATCGTGCCTTCACCAAATTGTAAGCCTTCTGCATCAACACCGTCTGCGTCACTTAAATGAAAATGATCAGTATAATCGGCTAATTTAGTCAATTCACCTAGTAAATCAATACCGACTTTATTACAATAAAGCTGGGAATGACAGAGATCATAACAAATTTTTAAATTCATTTCATTACAATATCTAATAATATCGTTGGAATTTAGGAAAACATTTGAATTCCAACGTCCACCAAAAAACCACGCATAAGGCGGCATATTTTCCATCAAAAAATTTACCTTACTAATATCCAGTTTTCTCACACCTTCAAGCATCTTACATTTCATTTTTTCAATATCTGCTGAACCTAAAACGTTCAATGAATATCCTCCTGGATGAAGTATTATAGTAGGTATTCCTACAAATTGACTACTCAGTTCTACCGTCTTGTCAATTGCCCTTTGTATTAATTCGATAGTTGTCTCTTGGGAATGTATTTGATTTGTTTCCCCAAGACTTGCAATGTCCAAAAGCTTGTTATTATAATATTCATAACAATGTACAATAAGATTCATGTCATAATTGTTACTGAGCTCTAGTTTAAGGTCACTATCAGAAAAATGAAACTCCAGAATTTTGGGTTGAAATTTTAGCATATCTAACAAATCATGTTTTCTAACCTTCATTCCAAGTATCATATATCTTCTTGTTGAAGATATGTGCCTTTTTTTATATTTCGATTTGACTTTTTCCCAAGAATTTCGTAAAAGTATTGAGGAGAAAGTCCTTTGGCCGGACCTTTTACGATTATATTACTTTCTGTAAATATGTCCCCAGACATAATATCTGATCCGGCCAAAATACTCTTACCCAATACCTCTCTCTGTAAAATTTCACCTCTGGTCATTTTTTTGATTGGGTTGCCTACAGCTTTTTCTGCCTCCCTAATGAAACTAACTAATTGAACAAATTCATGTGGTTCTAAAGAAGATGATTGATCTATTCCTTCCATAGTTTTGTCTATTGTGATATGCCTCTCAATTATGACCGCCCCAAGAGCATATGCGATAACTGACGGAGTTATTCCTTGCTCATGGCCACTATAGCCAATAAGATTTTGAAATTTTTGTTCTAGTACTCTAATGAGACTTAGATTAAGTGATTCCACGGGGGCAGGATATGTACTGTTGGAATGCATGAGGATAAATTCAATATTTTCACTTTTTAGAAAATCCACAGTTTTCTCAATTTCTCCCATCGTTGACATTCCAGTGGATATCAAAATTGGTTTGTTTGTTTTACCAACATGTCTTATCAAAGGAAAGTTAGTCATATCTGGAGATGCTATTTTATATGCTGGAACGTTGAGCGATTCTAGAAAATCAACACTATCAATGTCCCAAGGAGTGCATAAAAAAATAATGCCCCTTTTAGAACAATATTGTACTATATCTGCATAATCAGATTCACTGAGCTCAACCTTCTTTAGAACGTCTAAGAGAATTTCTAGCCCTTGGCTTTCAATATTGGGATCTCTTAAAACTTCTTCTCTATACAAAGCATCCAGATTTCGTTTCTGAAATTTTACAGCATTTGCACCACATTTTACTGATTCATCAATTAATTTTTTAGCAACTTCAATCTTTCCATTATGATTAATCCCAATCTCAGCTATAATAAAACAGGGTTGCTCTTTTCCTAATTTAATACCATTAATGTAGATAGTTTTATCCTGAAAGGTCAATAATCATCCCTTGATTTACCATTTATCCATATTTCAGATATCTGATCGATCACCAAGACACATATCCTCCATCTACAGTGATATTTTCGCCAGTCATATAACTCGATTTATCACTACAAAGATAGTCCACCAAGTGATTCAATTCTTTTTTTTTCATCATGCGTGCCATGGGTGTTAACTTTGAATATTTTTTAACAAATTCCTTGCTTTGCTTATCAAGTATCCCACCTGGAGATATGCAGTTAACCCTTATTCTGGGCGCCAAGTGTACAGCTAGATATTTTGTCAAACCAATAACGCCAAATTTTGACACTGTGTATCCTATATCTTTGTGAGAATTATTGTACATATCTGGTCTAGGAGACACCAGACCTAGATACGATGAAAAATTTACAATTGAACCTCGTTTGTTATTCATTGCAAACTCTCTGCACACCGAGAATAATGAAATTAAATTAATATTCATATAATCATAAAATCGTGAAAGTGGAAAATCATAGAGAGTTTCTTTGTTTCTTTTTTTAGAAATATGGTCATTTAATGCAAAACAGTTTATTAAATTATCAGCATGATGATCTCTAAACCATTTTTTTACAAAAGATTCGTCTGTCAAATCCTGACCACGTATGATGTCTAGTTTTAGAATTTTTGATTCCTTTTCAAAAAATTTGCAAAGCTCTGATCCTAGTAGACCTTCTGATCCTGTGATTATGATACTCCTCATTCATTGATGTTTTTTTCGATATTTTTTATATCTATTCCGTTTATCTCAACAAATTTGTTCACAAATTAAGTAAAAACATAAAGATTAAGTTATTAATTTTATAACAGTTCACGTTGGAAACGAATCCGAGTTATTCAAATAGTTTGAAAGATAGAGCAAGAAAACATATTCCCCATCAGACAGGTACATTTAGTAGAGCGGCTAGTTCTTTTGTAGAAGGGACATACCCAGTTTATGCTGAAAGGGGGAAAGGATCTAGGTTTTATGATGTAGATGGAAATGAGTATCTTGATTATGTATGTGGTTTAGGCCCAATCACACTTGGATATAATTATCCTGCAATGAATGAAGCAATCCTTGCCCAACTACAAAAAGGAATTTTGTTCTCTCTCCCTACTAAAAATGAAGTAGAGCTAAGTGAATTGCTATGTAAAGTTATACCAAACACAGAAATGACCAAATTTGAAAAATCTGGTTCTAATGCCATGACTGGTGCGGTTCGTGCAGCAAGAGCGCTGACTAGAAGAGATAAAATTGCATACTGCGGTAGTGGTGGAGTTTGGCATGACTGGCAAGCTGCAATGGTAAGTAGAGATGGTGGAGTGCCAAAATTTAATTCTGATCTAATAAAAATTTTTGAATATAACGATATCGATGGACTAGAACAAATATTCGAAGACAATAAAAATGAAATTGCCGCAATCGTTCTGGAACCAACTCATTTTGAAAAACCACAAAAAAACTTTTTACAACAAATTCGCAAGCTTGCTGACAGAAACAACTCAATATTAGTTCTGGATGAAATTGTGACTGGATTTAGATTTGATTTAGGAGGAGCTCAAAGATATTTTGACATCAAGGGAGATCTAGTTTGTTTTGGCAAAGGAATGGGGAACGGATTACCTATTTCTGCCATCACAGGACGCGAAGAATTTATGAAAAAATTTGATGAGTTATGGGTGTCATCAACTAATAATAGTGAATCACTTTCACTAGCTGGAAGTATTGCTGTGATTAACGAAATGCGAGAAAAAAATACAATAGAGCACTGTTGGAACATAGGTAAAAATCTATTTGATGGTTGGAATAGAATAGTAGAGAAGTATAACATAGATGCAAAAATGATTGGCTATCCAGTTAGAATGGAAGCTGTTTGCTTTGATAAACAAGAGAGAAATTCACTCGCATTAAAATCTCTACTATTGGAAGGTATGGTTAAACTAGGTATTTTCATGGCACCATTAGGTTCAGTATATTTGTCATATTCTCATTCTAATGAAGACATAGAGAAAACACTATCAGCATTAGATGAAGTATGTTCACAAATCAACTCAAAGGTAACTAATGATGAATATGAGAAATTTCTTGAAGGCAACATGCCAAAAAAAATTTGGACTATGAAGATTCCTCCAACCAAATCTCATAATTGTTAAGATCAATAATATAATATCATATTTCCCACAATACAGGTAATTCTAAGATTAAATATGTAAGTTCAGTAAACTCTTTATGTCGAATGAAAATATTGTCATAGCTTCTATTCAAACTCGTACTGGTTCTACAAGATTTCCAGAAAAGATACTCAAGAAAATTTTCGACAAACCGTTGTTGTTATTGATGTTAGAAAGATTATCTGCATCAAAATTACTAGATGATATAATTGTGTCTACTACAATTAGTCAAACTGATGATGTAATTTCTGATCTGGCTCACAGTAATGGGTATAAGGTCTTCAGGGGTAGTGAGCTAGATTGCTTGGACAGACACTATAGAGCAGTTCAAAATACAGGAGCCAAGTTTGTCTGTAAAATTACATCAGATTGTCCTCTAATTGATCCTAAAATTGTTGATAATGTGATACGATATTTTTTAGAGAATAAGGATAGTTTTGATTATGTAAGTAACGTACATCCAACCACATATCCTGACGGGCTAGATGTTGAGATGTTTTCAATGCCTGCTCTTGAAAAAGCTTGGAAGGAAGCCAAAACTGATGAAGAAAGAGAACATACTACTACGTACATGTGGAAAAATCCAACAATGTTTCGAATTGGTAGTGTTATTATGCCTGAAGGAAGAAATTTGTTTTTAACAGAGAGATGGACAGTAGACTACCCTGAAGATTTTGAATTCGTGAAAGCTATTTATGAAAATCTATACAACAATAGACATATCTTTGATATGAATGAAATATTGAAACTTTTAGAACAAAACCCAGATATAAAAAAAATAAATCAACATTTGTTACCGCATAATGCAGTTCACTAATATATACAGAAATATTTGTCGAATAACAATTAGTTAATTTAGGAGAGTTTTCTATTTTTTTTGATTGGAAAAAGACGTCGTTGCCGGCTTGGGCGAAATAGGTCAACCGATTCTTAAGCTAATCTCTGGAGTGTTTCCTGCAATTGGTTATGATGTTAATCCAAAAAAGATTAGTCATAGATATGTGAAAGGTAAAAAATTACCAACTAGATTTTTACATGTATGCATTCCATTCAATTCAAAATTTCAGCAAAATTCTATTGAACTTTGTAATAACTTCAATCCTAAAGGACTTATAATTCACAGTACTGTTGAACCTCATACGACAGACAAATTACAATCAAAACTTGACATCCCGGTAATATACAGTGCAACAAGAGGAATTCATAAAAGAATGTTACATGATTTAAGACGTTATACTAAATTTTATGCTGCATCTTCAAACCCCAATTCAAAGTGGGCTTCTATACATTTTTCATCCCTTATGAAAAAATGTAAAGTAAAAACAAAACAGATGTCATCACCACTAACTCTCGAATTAGCGAAAATTATTGTTGATACATCGTATTATGGCTGGCTAATTACATATGCTCAACTTAGTAACATGATTGCTATACAAAATAATGTCGATTATGATGAAATGTGGTCATTTGGAGATGAAATCCACAAATTTTTAGGAAATAGGCCAAAAATGTTTCCAGGTTTTATCGGTGGACACTGCGTGATCCCAAATCTTGATCTTATAAAAAATGACACATTAGATCTGATAAAGCAAATCAATAATGATTATACTAAAATTCTGAAATCGCAAAAGATCAAATAATAATCTTATTTTGTTCTTTTTTTAATGAAATTAATTGCGTCTACAGGAGTTGGATCTATGCCTGATTTTATTGCAAGATAAATTGTTGAAAAATCAAGAATATAGATCAAACTAATTAATTTAGTCAAGATACTTCCCTTGATAGAAAAAATTTCCTTGTACTCTATTTGTCTGTGTCTAAAATATTCCCCGATTACCTCCCATCTTTCCTTGGTCTTGATATAATCGTCTTGACCTCTGATAAAAATAGGACGTGCGTCTGATTTTTTCTCCCATGCAACCATTCCATTATGGCAGGCTTCAATCACATCTTCTATCACCACATGCATCTTGGCATTTTCTTGTAAAGAATTCTTGAATCTGACTGCTGCTGCCTGAAGTCCCCATGGATAATAAATCACTGGAATACCGTCAAGCCAGTTTGCCAATTCCAGCGAAGGATTATCCAAAGTAAGATTCTGCGATGAAATCTTCTGCTGTAGTTCTTTTAAACTATTGATTGATTCAAAGATATACTCTCTTTTTACTGGAATAACAGGTTCCAAAACTTTTAGCATTGAAAATAAAAAGGATGGAAATGACGCTCGAGGAGAATGAAAAACAGGAATGTTTCTATGCTCTATTTTATTCTCAAAACAATAATCTTTCATCTTTCCACCGCAAGAAAATGCAACAAGTTTGCAGCCTGTCTTTGCAGCAGAGTCTAACACCATTAGCGACTCCGCAGTGTTTCCTGATACACTTGTAGTTACCACCAGAGTTTTAGAATCAACCGTATTTGGCAAATGATATCCCTTGATAATACTAACATGATTACTAGTCTTGGAAAGAATTGCCGAAAAAATGTCGTGTAATGCGCCAGATCCACCCATTCCGGCAAACACAACATGTGTGATATCCTTAAAATCTATCTGATCAAGGTCTGTATCATAGGTTTTCTTCGCAATATCAGGCCATGCATCATAGATTTTGTGCATTCCTTGAGTATCAAACCTGTTCAGTGTTATAGAATCTAACAATTGATTCTTGAATAATGTCTTAAGATATAATGGTTAATTGGTTTATTTTAAATAACGAAAAACAGCCGTTTATTCTAACGTGGCAGAAAAAATCGTGTCATTACTAAAAACAGTTGAATGGAAAAATAACAAAGTCATAATGATTGATCAGACCAAGCTTCCTAATGAATTAGTATTTGTTGAATATTCTGATTATAATGATGTTGCTAGAGCAATCAAAACGCTG
>Ga0194131_10007927_pt1 | contig 14064 bp, 18 predicted proteins | sample TA2KigO120mmetaG_FD_148631 | JGI IMG/M metagenome (GOLD analysis project Ga0194131, IMG submission 148631) | Freshwater microbial communities from Lake Tanganyika, Tanzania - TA2015053 Kigoma Offshore 120m | ecosystem: Environmental > Aquatic > Freshwater > Lake | place: Tanzania: Lake... | reverse complement strand
TGTAACTTGACCGAGTTCCACCGATGTGACAACGAGGTCTTCACAGTGGCACTGGGACAAATTACTATATCGAACTGGTTCAGGCACAGCTTATCCTTGTCTGTCGCATACTCTGCGTTCAAGACGAGGATGTTCTTGCAACCAAACCGCTTAGCGGCAGATAGGCTGGTACCATCAAAACCAAACCAAATTACGTGGGAGCACTTATAGAGCCACTCTTTTAGATTGGCCTTAGTGCTTATAACCTTGTTGTCCCACTCAATATGCACGCCCACATCGTGCCGACTATATGACAACATTGAAACGGGAAGACCTATCTGCACGACTAACTCGGCCAAGCCGATAGCCATGTAGGTAGTATCATTCCACGAATATGGAGAGTACAGGCCGATCACATTGGTGCGCCGCCACCGCCGAACTGCTGGGCCAAAAGCTGGGCACCTCCCTGTGTCTTAGCTTGACCGCGAATCTCATCGATCTTCGCTTTCACCAGACTGTGCAGAACTTCATTTTTCTGCTTTAGCATCCTTAGCTCAGAGTCCTTTTGAGACTCCGGCATGCCTAGCAATTGCTGCGCAATACTTTCAGCTTGCGCCATCATATCGTCAGGCGTTTGCGGTACATTACCGGACATGATCATGCCAGTAACCGGCCCTTGCTGCATCGGCATACCCGTTGCTGGGTCTATTTGCGGCTGAGCCCCGGCCTGCCCACCACCGCCGGCAGGAGCACCACCTCCGGGCGGTGCTCCGCCCGGAGGTGCACCACCTGGGGGCGCTCCGCCTGGAGGCGCCCCGCCCGGAGGTGCGCCAGAAGCGATCTGGTCGCCAAAGGCGGACTGCTCCATTTCCTTCTGTACCTCGGCCTCAATCTCGCCGGATCGACGGGACTCCTCTGCCTTAAGCCGTGCTTCGTCGTTCCACTCGATACCAAGAGCCTTGAGACCCGTAGTCTGCGAGATGGCTTGACTCATCATCAGCTGTAGCACAGCCATATGCCGTTGCATATCGTCAGCATGTGTTACGCGCTTATGACGTACCGATACAGCCTCCCATGACAGGATCTGCGCAATACGCTCCACCACCCATCGCAGAAAGGCGTTGTTCTGATGTACCAGGTGATACCATGTCGCCTCAAATAGGCGCAGGGATACCGGTGCAGTTTGTAGCTGCATTGTCCCCTTGTACAGTTCTACCGGCGTACCGGCAGCGTTTAGCAACGTCTCCAAGCCTTGATCAAGCAACTCTCGCGGGGCTAGCTGTGTAGCCTCACCGCCTAGAGCCTGATACTCGACCGGATAGGGTAGTGTATGCCATGTGGCCGGGTTTCGTCTGCGCTCTCGCAGCATTCGACGAACCTGCCCCATGAAATCGCCCATGTGTGTTGTTAGTAGCGGGTCGCGTGTCTGACCGCTGGCCTGTGCGCTACCGCCCTTAGAACCAGGCGTGATCAACCTGAACGGGACCACATAGTCCAATGCGATTGCTTCGTTGTACCGATGCAATACCTGGACATACCATACCTGTCTAAAGTTTGTAATGAGCCGGCTGATTCCCCAGCCCCTATTGGCTATACCAGATAGGGTGGGTTCCTTCATGTGGTAGATGACACCAGGAGCGAACTTGAACAGCTGGTTACGCTTGATAGCTTCCAGCACCGGCTTGCTTACCCGTTCAAGATGGAACAAGCGACCCTGGCGAACCAGTTGCTTATAGTCCTCCGGTATTCTCCAGTAGTACTGTACTTCCTCTGTGAAGGGGCAGTGCAGGATGTGTATTTGATGGGGAGACCAGCGCTTTATCGTAAGCTTCTCCGGCCTATTGTCCGGCTCGTCCTTGTAGTCCCATGCGCCCTTGTATCTGCACTTGGGGCAGGTAGCGTGGAACTCGTAGTTCGTGAACACGAACTTAAACGAAGGATTCTCGAACACTGTGCGTAGCGGGTATACGCAACCACAGCCCTTCTTTGGGCACATCAGAAAGCGAATGAATGGGACATTGATAGACGCGAAACTATTGCCATAGCATGATACTTCATCGTCCATGCTACGCTCGGTTCCCTTAATGTCCATTACATCGTTCAGCTGGTAGTCCCACTTCTCCTTCTCGTCCTCGCCTATTGTCGCAGTCGAGGAGAGAGCGCCCACTTCAAGGTCTGTCAGGAAGTACGCATTGATGCGCTTCTGCGACATCTGGTACGTACCATTAGCCTGATAGATGTACTCACACCACTGTAGGGCGTTCTTATTTGCTTCGGGCATGGCCAGTGAAGCCATGTCGAAGAAGGGGTTAGGAAAGTGTTCCGAACCCCGGAGAGTATTGGACCAACCGCCGGTGGGGTCTAACGACCCTCGCATGGAGACAATGCCCGCCATTCTTTATTCCTTTTTGCACTTACCGCCACAGCAAGTGGCAGCGTGATCAGAAGTCCGTTTCGTCAGATGCTCTTCAAGCGAAGCTACTTTGGCCTGCTTCTCGCCCTCAAGCTTTTCCTCTGGAGGCGTCACGCCTTCCTTTATCTCACCTGTCTTTTCCATTACATCAGCTCCGGTATGTCAGAAATGCCGTCCATCGCTTCCTCTATGCGCGGAGTCAGTACCTCGTCGGCAGAGCCGGCTAGAGGGCGATCCTTGGCGACAATAAGGTTTACGATGTTGAAACAGCCAAACGGATGTACGAAGTCTGTGCTATAGACTCGGTACTCCTTGTCATGATCTGGCAGTCTCACTGTGATCGGTTGTTCGGGGCCCAAGTCTGGTGGCGAATACTGCGCACCGTACTCAAACCGGGTATCGTATATCAGGAACAATCCATTGCCGTGCTGACATACCCAGTGGTACCACGCAGATTGTTTGCCCAGACGCCCTAAGTCGAATTCTACTCGAAACTTGGGCTTTTCGGCTACGACGCTTAGGTTCGGGATTGAGAGGCTTGCCATCCCTTCCTTGACGATTTCTATCGCTTTGGACTTAGGAATCATGCTAATCTTCCCGCCAGCTACGATCTCCTTTTCCTCTTCCAATTCCTTTGGCTTAGCCTTGGGCTTAGCCTTCGCAGCCTTCTTGACTGGTTGCGGCTCACCCTTCTCCCAAACGTCGACGAGTTCTGTTTCCTCTTCTTCCTCGTCGTCTTCTTCTGGCTCAGGAGTCGCCTTACGTATCCTGTCCGCTGTCGCTCTTTGGGGAACGCTCGGCAGCTCTACGTGACGGGGTGCTTGAATTGACGCTACGGCGTTGGCTAGCTCGGCCATAGTTTGGCTCATTTGAGCCATCATTTGTACTGTCTGTAGATCGGGTGCCATATGCCCGTTTGCCTGAAAAGGGGGTTGGTCGTTTCCTACCTCGCGTTGTACGGAAACGTTTTGTGGATGGAGTCGTACTGGTAACTTCTTCGTGCCTGGGGTCAACGGGTTCTCAGTCACTATTTGAGCTCCACCGGGTCTTGACTTGGGGACAACGTACTCGTTGGGCATGAGCGGGTTCTCCCTTGGTGGCTCCGGCGGTTCTGCCGCAAGCTTCTGTGTCGGCAGGTTACGCTGACCCATTCCCATCAACTGGTACGCACGCAGTATCTGTTCCTCTGGGTCATCGGTCATCGCCACTGCCTTGGCATATGCTGCTTTAGAAAGCGTTGCATCTACCTGGGCAAGATCAAGGGTAATTCCGCCTGCACCGGTATCTGGATCAGCCGGCTCCACATTAGCTATCCCTGGCCCAGATGTGAACCCGCGTGAACCACCGTAGCGTGTAGCTCTGGGGATCATTACCGCACGAATACCAGACCGCATCTTTGATACAGCCCGGTCGTCGGGATAATGGTATTTCGTCGGATCGGGTGTGTGTGCGACAAACCCGTGTCTATCCGGAGGTTGCGTGGTTGCCATATTCGTTTATTGTAGCAGAAAAGTACCCGCCCAGAGGTTCCTAGGCTCTGGGCGGGTACGTAGTGTTAGACGGCCACCTCCGCCTCCACAGTATCGCTTGGAGACGAAATAGCGGCACCTTCCTTCCGTCGGCGGCGCCTGTTGCGTCGCTTTGCAGCGGCCTGCTGTCGGTCGCTGTCCTCAGGTTCGCCTAGGAAGAACAGGATTCCGCGAAGTGACAGCTCCAATGCGGCGGCGTCTGACCGCCGAATAGGTGGGGGCACAATGTTGCCGTTCTCGTCAAGATAGTCTACAGCTTCTCTGAAATCCCAGTGCCACAAGGGCCTATCCTCGGGATCTAGCGCTGCGTGTGATATGACGGGCAAGGCGTATCGCCAATCCACCAATACATTGGGGCCTTTCCAACCATACTCGCCTGCGAATATGGCTGACTGTCGCAGAAACTCCTCCAGCATCCAGTAGAGGTTGTCCTCAAGGACTGCCTCAACCATCTCCCAGGTGGCGTACCGGACCTTTGCGCACGGATAACCGATGCACTGTCCTTCCGTCACTTTGTCGCCGGTACTCAACATCTTCATTGACACTTCACCGGCGTCATCTAATACCTCTGCCCAGAGGACAGCAGAGGCTGGGACATTTTGCACGCCTCCGTCTTGGAAACGGATTTGTAGCAAGTGTGGTTGTGCCGCTATCGGATTGATATCAGCAACCACACCGCTTCTGTCTGCGTGCAGGTAGAACGCACCATTCGGACCAATGGCCTCCATGAAGTCTGACTTCAGCGCCTGAGTAATCTCGAACTCAGGAAGCTTGGTCATATGCATGGCTATCTCCCGAGGGAACTCAAACAAGGCGCCCCAGGCCCAGGTGTCTGGGTCTACGAGCATTGGTTGTTCCTCGAGTGGTAGCAGAGTGAGGTCATTGTGTAGTCGGTTGATCTTGTTCAGCAGGGCGAAGTACCCGCGCTGTCCGTGACTTGCCGACAACACCTTACCCCTCGGCGTTTCGATGAGGGGCTGTCCGAGTCCGTCGAACCGCGCCTGCATATAGGTCACCGTTCGGTGAAGTGTGACTAGCACCTCGCCCTTGGTCACCACACGCAGATCCACAGTTTGGCCGTGCTCAGGCAACGTCTCCAAACCGGCCACTGAGGCCGAAGGATTGTCGCCCTGGAAGCACTCGACTGGTAGCCTATACAAGATGATGGGAGAACCTTTGCTCTTCGGGAAGTCCCCGACGCAAATGTCGATTCCATCACCTATACGCCGCACGCGCAGCATGCCGCGTCCCACGATGCACTTCAAGTCACCAGGACCTCCCGGACAGCGTATAGCCGCCTGGTAGGGCTGAACAGGACCTCGTGTGAAGTCCGTAATCTTGCAGCACTTGGGACGAAAGCCGCCCACGGACGGAGAGTCATCCTCGTCAAGAAATCCTTTCTGTAGGATGGCCAGGATCTCAATTCGCTTTGATCTCGGCCGAGAATCCTTTATCTGGCGATCCAGCACCATGAGGATCTCCACCTCGCGGTGGTCCACAATCGGCTGTGTCGCCTTAAGGGGTTCAGTCACAAACCTTGGCTTTCCGCCCGTTTCGATCTTCTTGGGCTTTGGCATTGCCACTATCGAGAGAAGGTCTCTCTCGATGTCGCCTACGAAGATCTCGCGAACGCCAGGTCGCCCGTACTCTGCGCGGAACTCTTCCTGCAGGTCGTTGCAACCATAGCCAGTCTCGTAGTGCTCACGCTTTAGCACGTGATGTTCGCTCCGTCAGTTTGGGTTCAAGAGACCTGTACTTTTTGAGGCTCATCACCTCCCATTTCCTTGAGTCGGGTGCTTCAGATCCTATGCGGACCTTAATGCTTCCCTTAGGTATTCCCTTCTTTGGTCCAAGGATGGTCTTAAAGACCAGCTCCCCAGTATTAAACTGTCTAACTGACAATTGGTTTCTCCAAAGAGGTACATCCTTGTCGTACAGTCGAACTCAACGCCGTGCTCTGCACGACGTAAAAAGCGAGAATACACTTTAGCGATGACTAATGAGTATTCATATTATTATGACGCGGGCGTAAAAAGGATTTAGACATCTTCCGATTCGTAATCCTCGTCACTCTCCTCGTCAAATTCTTCGAATTCCTCGTCGTCATCTGCCTCAGTAGTCTTCTCAACGCCTTCTTCTTCATCTTGGAGCGCTTCTTCATCATCATCTGCATCTGCTTCGAGGTAGGTATCTACGTCGATCTCGCCTACAAACCCTGATTGTTCTTCTTCAAAACCATCAGGGCTAGGCTGTTCAAAGAGCGGGAGCAACTCGAAAGTACTCGGCGCAGCGCCCGGTATCCTAAGGTACCGGTGTGGGCCTTTTGATATCTCTCCGCGAACACCCCTGAACACGAACGCATAGGCTTCCTTGCCTACCAATTGCTTTAGTCGTACGACCACCTCCTCTAGGGAGGTAAACTGGTCGCAGACTGGGTTTTCACCCGCACCCACCGATACAACGTAATAGTAGTAGTGTTGGGCCTTCTCTTTTTCCTTCGCCATTAAGCAACTCCTTCTGCCTCAGGCCCTTCATCTACCTCTTCTTCTTCGGTTTCCTCCTCATCTTCGGGAAGGGTTACATCGCCACCGCCATACTTAGCGGCGTCGTACTTCGGAATACTTGGTTGACGCTTCTCTACCCTGAGTTCGCCGTTTCCACCGCCAAGCGTACCGATGTACTTGAATATTGTGTTGCCCTTTTGATCCTGCGTCTCCGCGTACAAGACGTTGGGACGGGATGTAGCACCAAAGAACACAGGCTCGATGTAAAGCTCTCTAAGCTTCACTTCCTTGCCATCCTGTGTTACGGCAGTGATTACTGCCTCGGCGCCACTAGGGACTTGGATCTTTACTCGCATTCTGGTTCTCCTGGGATTCCTTGTACGGATCACTCATCCCTGAGAATATTGCTTCTGCCATCTGCTTAGTGTCTTGGTATACCAGGTCGCGCATGTAGACTGCCTCAGGCCGTGTCTCGAAGATATGGTCTTTCTTAAACACGGTACACCCTACATTGGTATCCAGTACAAATGCTGTGATCCAGAGGTCATCTGCCTCCTGATCTAACGGATCTGCTATAGATACCTCCTGTGTGCGAATCCTGTACAGTATCCTCTTAGAGGGATCGCTTAGCGCTACGGAACCCATCCAGGCTAGGAAGTTTGGCCAGTACTCGTTCTCCATGGCATACAGCACATGATTCCACGAGTGGTCGAAGCCAGCCTCTAATCCCGTGAATAGTGGATCATTGAAAACCACACTGAACGGAATAATGTCGGTTCCGCATTCTGCGTTGTAGGCGGGTAAGAGGTCCGTGCGCAGAGGTACGTTGAGATAGATTAACGCGGGCGTATAGAAGCTGTACTGATCTGTCAGATCGTGCAGGGACTTAGCCTTGCCAAGCATTAGTTTACGCGTATCTACCTTTTCCTTGTGGAATGAATCCGGCCCTGGATACACTCCAACAGGTTTTAGATCGGGATTAGGTTGAGGAGCATCCACTAGTTTCAGCCAGCCTTTTGATGGTTGTGTGTTTCCCTAGAAGCTTGTCTAGCTCTTCCTGGAACTCCTCATCACCTACCGCCCCGCCTACGAGAATCGCATCATGAGCCTTTGCCCACTTCTTTAGTGCCTTATGTGCGTGCATAGCGTGGCGGGCAGCGGATGTGCCGCTTATCCCTACAGTGTGCGCCAGTACGAGGTTATCGCAAACCAGTCTGTCGCAGTGGCCACCACGAACCGAGGCCAGTACTTTGTCGAACAGCTTGCTCATCTGAGCCTCAGAGCTGCTGCAGTTCACCCACTTGTTGAGACCTACCTCGACGTAGTACTTATCAGCATCTCGGTCTATCTTTGTCTCGGGTATGTTGACTGCGCGCAGATGTATTGTGACAGGGGTATCCTGGCCCTCTATGTCGCCGTTACAGCCCTGTGTTATTTCAGACATCACCTTCGTGATATTGTCCGCAACCAGTACTACAGAGTCACCGCGAAGCATCTCGCCGGCAAAGTATACCGGGGAAGCTCTACGCCGCTCCTCCTCTAGCCTCTGTGCCTCGGCCTCTCTACGCAGGACAGCCTTGTGCTCCGCATGAATCTCGTCCACGAGGAATGGAAGCAGCGAGGACTGTACAGACTGCAGTGTCCTATCGCGACTGAACTGCACGTTGGATTGGTTGATCATGGCCTGCAGGATATACTCTTCGACGCCATCTTGCCAGCAGTGGCCGCGTTCTGCCAACTCTCTAGTTAGCGCCAAACGCGCTAGGGCATAGATCTGTCGCGAAGAAATGATCACTGCGCCAATTCTGTTTATCTGCTCGTCTGACTGTACGTACTTGACTGCCAGCTTACGTATAGAGGCAATCTCTAGCTCAGTCATGTCGCCCAGAACACTGTGGTGTCCTTCGACTACTTCGTAATCTTGGTTCTCTTCGTCACTCATTAGGGTTCCAGTATTTGCCATCAAATCGGACATCCCTGGGGAAAACTAGGTTCACGGGACCGTCGTAAGTAAGTACGGTTACCCCTAACCTCCACAGCATATTAAGACCGCTGTCTACCTCCGCCCGCCAACGTGGCGGCGTCTTGTCCATCATGGCCTTGTGCGTTACCACGGTCTTTACACCGCACATAGCGATTGCCTGTGCGCATCCACAACAAGCGGCCCATGGTGCGTATAGTATGCCGTTGCGAACTGAGAAGTTAAGACGGACAGCCAAAAAGATTGCCGCACGCTCTGCGTGCAGCGTATTAGCCATCTTCCAGTCGCGATCCTGCAACTGCTCTGCAGTGTGCTCAAATGGCACGTGATTCCAACCGTTTGCGCCAATGGGCTCTTCATCCAGTCGGCGACAAACAAGCACAGCACCTGTTTGCGTAGATGGGTCCGCACTCTGCAAAGAGTTTGTGTAAGCCACGCCAAGCCAGTTAGCAGCGTGCTGTGGCTCAGCGGCGTTATCCGGCGTCAGCTTAGTCGGGTCTTCCGACGGAATTATGTTTGCGACACTCATGCATCATCAAGCTCTCTTGTTGAACAAGCAGTAGTTCGGTTCCATCCTTCCGTAGCCCCTTTAGGAGCTTCCTATATTCTTGGGACTTAGCTGGTTTGCTTTCGTCCATCACCTTCTGGTAATCGGCCTTGATGAAGTTAGTACCGTCATGCCCTTGACAGTACTTCACATTCTGAGATGCGGCCACTTCCGGGAACAGGGCAATAACATCGCCCGATTCCAGTCTTCTAAAAATCACGTACATTCTACAAACGCTTGTAAACTCACTCGCGTATCAGGTTCCGTCGTTCAGCCACTATAACCAGGTCATCTGGCGGTGGCTTGCTTTCATCGTACCACAAGTTAGCTAAAGCCTGCACATCCTCGCCAAATATTGTGCAACTAAACTCTACAGTGGCACATTGCCGTGGCTCAATCCAGTAGACCTCTCCGAATGATCCGTAAACGGGTTGTGGAAGGTCCTGCGTCACATTCATCGAAGATATCAGGAGTTTGCCCGAGCATATGAGTTCGGCCAGTACGCTCTTCCTGATCGCTATCCTCGGTCCTTGGCTTGTCACTTTGAGCGATGGTTGTAGTTGGTCGCTCATCTGGTGCGCTCCATGGGAAGACTCTGCTCACGTCTCCGGATAAAATCCGCGAGAAGTACGGCTTCTGCCTTAGCTTCATCTTTAGCCAACGGTAGAAGAAGTCCGGGGTATATCTTTTGGCAAACTTCTCTCGAAGCTGCTTTATTGGATCCGGGTGGCACATAGTTAGGTTTCCATACGGACGGCATTACGAGGTCAAATGGCAGCTTGTTAGCTGCGCAAGCCATTTCCCATAGTCCCTGTCCCCTTCCCACCTGGAACACTACTTGCTTGCTATCGCGCTGCTGTTGCTGCTGACGCTCTATTGCTACTTGAACTCGCCATCCATCGTTATGCAGCTTTCTGAATACTTGTAAGAGCCGCAGCATACCCATCAGGTCGTATACGGTCTCCGTCTTCACGCGCGGCTTCCCTGCCTTTGTCTTCGCGCGTGGAGACTTTGTTCGGGTCGTAATACTTGGGGTATGCCAGGCTTCTACTCGACCATCGGAATATATTGCCCCGATGCCGCCGGTCTTTCCGCAGTCGATCCCCAGCCAAATAGACCCTGTCATTTTAGATTGTCGCCAGGTTAAACTGCCGACGCAGCGACGCAGTCGAGATACCTTGTCTCGATGCGACAAACTCTAGGGCGTTCTGCAGCCGGCCTAGATAGCCGCCTGCTGGCTGCTGCCGCGTACCAGTACGGACAGCGGTGTTCATGAGCGTGTTGCTGGTACGGTTAGTTGTACGCCGAGGAGTGCTTTGACCCCCGCGTCCTGACTTAAACTGTACGTCAGCTACTAGCTGTAGTCTGCGCAGATTCCACTTGGTTACATTGAAACCAAGCTGACGCCGCATAGCGGTCATCGCTGCACTCTTTGACATCGTGCCGGACGTAATTGCCAGCCGATTGTTACGAAGCCACTGAATCACACGGCCGTCCTGCCCCGAGGTCAAGTGATTGTAATCTTGTGGTCTTTTTGACATCTAACCCTTTCAGGTAAGTTTCGAAGCTATCCAACACGTATGATGCGTCGGCATGGCCTCTGTTCCATAAACGGGGCACTAAAAATACCTTGCCACCGTGTCTAGCAAATTCATCCACATTGGAATCTCTATCGTCGATTAACACGTGATTCGCGTTAGCGCAGAATTGTTTCTGCGATCCGAACAGGTAACGACGACCATACTCTGGTAGATGTTTTACGATCCACCGCATCTTTCCGATTATCGAGCTAGGGCCTGCTCCAGAAGCTCTCAACGGACTGCTTAGCAAGCAAACGTTTTCCTTGCCAAAGAAGTCCTCAGCTCTTTTGAGAATCTCACGACCGTCTGGCGTCCAGTCGAGCTCTTCCCAGAAACTAGCGGGCAAATCGTGCCACATGTCGGCGGCAGTCACGCTTAACCCGTTTCTCTTGCAGGCATGCTCCATCTCGAAGATGCCCCAGTTATCTGGATTACGATAAGGGTTGTCTACGCGCAAGCGCTTACACATACCGTTAATCATGTCCACGAGAACCCCGTCCATATCCATCAAACACTTCATCGGTGCTGTCATTCGAGCCTCCTAGTCTCGCAATAAGTTACGTCGCTTCTCTCCCGGCGCAGTCATCAGCGCCGTATTTGTTTTTGACTTTTCTTTTGTAGGACGGATAGGCCCAGCAACGAGCGGCGTAGTCCAGTGTCCGTACAGTCGCTCTCTATCCGCCATATAGCCGTCCCACCAGGAATCGTCCCACATATCGGGTTCCGAATTCTTTGCCGTCAGAAAGTCCTCCATATACGTCGCTATCCTCGACATATAGGCACTTACATGAGCTTGCGCCTGAGCTTCATAGGCCGCCTCCTGCACCATCTCCTGCGCCATCTCCTGCGATACAGTGCCTATACGTGTTCTACCTAGCGAGTAGTACGTATCTACTTCCCGATAGTATGGCTCTGTAGCTGGAGGTATTATCGTGAACCAAATGTCACAGACCCAGTCCACAACATGCTGCCCAACTTCTTTAAGTATCCTTATCAGAAATCGCACGAAACTCCTCCATAAGCAGATGACACAACATTGCATCGAACCCAGCGGTGTGCGCATTATCCAGGTCGAGATCGTATTTACGATCCAGCTTGTACTTCTTTACACAGTGTTCCAGATGCCACCTAATTCCAGGTGCGGGTCGATCTAATACCCGTCGGAAGTAATCCATTGTTGATTCGTCTGGCCACGGCTCCATGCCGCATGTAGTTGCCTTCTCTATTGCGGCCGTGTCTAGCACTTCGTCCTTGCCAATCTCGAAACGATCCCCCAGCCACTCCTCTGTGGCATTGGCAAATACGTTGGAGTCGAATAGCGCTAAGTTATGTCCTACAAACAACTTACGATCAGTTCTAGCCTGCTCAAGTAAGTCTCGATAAAACTGTAGGACCTCGATTGGATCTTCTCCCTCTTCCCGCATACGCTTAGCCGACATGTGACATTCCCGGCCAGCCTTACGCATGTTCTGGTAGCAGCGTTCAAGCTTCCATTCAAGCCACGCGTCATCAACTAGATCACACTCGAACCAGTTCAGTACTTTGCTCTCGTAGTATTTGGCGTAGCCGCCCTCTACCGAACAATGCCCTAGCTCGACAATGAGATCGTCATTCGACTCTTCTTCGTTTTCTGCGCCTTTGTTAAAGCGGAACGAGAAACCTGTTGTCTCCAGATCGAAACAGAAGTAGTCTCGGGGCAGTTCACCCAGCTCACGCTTCCAGCGCTTGAGTATTGTTCTTATCATTGCTCGCCTACTAGCGAGAGCAAGACTCAAAGAGTCTTCCTCACTATGTCAAGTATTTCACTCTTACTAAGACCATTAGCGGCGAGTTCTTCCGCTGCCTCTTTTAGAGCCAGCTCCAGTACTTCCCGCTCGGTCTCTGCGTCTATGCCATTCATGGCGCGTCTAGCTGCTTGTCCTGCTTGCAGCAACTCCTTCACCTCTGATCGAGCTCCTTCGCCTTGATACGTTACATCGCGAAGACCTTGAAAGACTTGCCCGGTCATAACTTGTCCCATCATAGCCAGCCAAGTGATCTGCGCTGCCTCTGGTAAATTATTCCAGCCAACTCTATCAAGAACCTGATCAACTGTTTCATCAGGATCAACACAACACTCGTTGAGGAAATTGCAGTAAACATCTTTAGCCTCGCATATCTTTCCCCAGATGAACGCGTCTTCCTCTTCCGTCAATGTGCGGTCGGCATAATGTGCTTGACTCATCGTATACACCAACTCAGGCCAACGGCCTACGTTGAATGAATTGATGATGCACTTAACCAACTGCGGGTAGTTGTATGCAAAGTCTCTTGAGGGGCTATACATCAAACCACCCGGGCCTGTATTGTATTGCAGGCCGTGTGCTTTACTCATTTCTCGTTCCTTACTGAGGCTTTCGTTCTCGCACCCAAGTTACCAGGCGCTTACCCATTTCATGATTTTTGCGTCGCGGATGTGTTGGATCGCGCAACAGCACCAACAGGGCCTCGGCCTGGTGAGCTGGGCACAAATCAACATACTCACCGTCCTCTTCTGAACTACCACCCGCCGGACACGGTGAGGAACCTGTTGCCACCCATATTCTGTGGTCTTCCTCCGAACGTTTACCGCAGATATCGCACAGCTTATACGTTGGGTCCATGTGACCTCCCGTGGTTATCAGGCATTACGTCTCCAACACGTATGACCAATATCTTGTGTCTGGCTTCTTCTGGATACGGTCCCACAAGATATGACGAACCATAGGCGACGGGTACTTGTGCTGATCGCATACCGCTAGCCAGTGATCCTCCATCTCGTGATAAAGCTTTGGTGTCAGCTTATCGGAAGAGGTGCCGTACATTCTTAGGATATGGGTGTCAAAGCATACCACACGACAATCTATCGGATGGCACATCTCTAAAGCGAAGCTGACCTTAGCCATCCCCAACCCAAACAATTGCGAGACCAAGTGATCTCGCCATTCCTGCCAATCGCCAAGATGGCCCATCAGCAGTATTGGATTGTATCTGGCAATATTGCCTAGCTGCCAAATCCCCTCTGTACGTACCTCGTACATCCCTATACGCGCCCGCTCAAGCAATGCCCTTAGCTCTTCTTTAGTTTGCCAGGGCTCTGTGCTTAGCAGGGCATATGTGTTTTTATTCATCTTCCAGGTTGCCCGTACAGAACAGTACGAGAACAACCACCTACGGAAGCGCTCTTCCAGCGTTATAGGACGAATGGTTCGCCAGTACTGGGAGTACCGGTCCACCTCGTCCTGCGTAACAGACCCGATTAGCCCTTCAACGTTGGTCTTAGCAAGGTCCACAGGGGTTGCCTTCCAAGATCTTACGTTCCGCCTCCAGATCCCTACTGAGTGCCGCTGTCTCGGAGAACTTGTTACCGTACCGCGCTTGTAGCTTGGCCCGGTTAGTCTCCATGATCTGCCCCATATCCTCTCCGAGAGCATTAGCGCCCATGCCCACATAGAACAGGACATCGCCAAGCTCTTCGGAGATGTTTACACAGTCTAACGGCTTCCCGTAGAA
>Ga0194131_10007921_pt1 | contig 14076 bp, 14 predicted proteins | sample TA2KigO120mmetaG_FD_148631 | JGI IMG/M metagenome (GOLD analysis project Ga0194131, IMG submission 148631) | Freshwater microbial communities from Lake Tanganyika, Tanzania - TA2015053 Kigoma Offshore 120m | ecosystem: Environmental > Aquatic > Freshwater > Lake | place: Tanzania: Lake... | reverse complement strand
GCCAAGAAGAGGTGTTGTCATGGTAAATTAAACTCCTAAATCATCAGGTTGTAATGAGTTTGCGCTAATTCAGCTATAAAAAGCTTAATTCTGCCTTATTCTACAGAAGTCGCTGATTCTATTCTATCATCGGCAATTGTTGAGTCTGAACAACAATCAAATGTGTAAGTAAATAATCCTGGTCGTACTTTAGGTTCAAACCAGGTTGTTTTTGGGGGCATCAACCCACCCTCATTTACTAATGCGCTGAATGTATCGGAGCGGACAGGGAAGAATGCTATGGCAAGTGGCCAGTCATGCTCTTTACAATTTTTTTCAAGAGCGTCTAACCCCAAAACGCCTCCAACAAATTCGGTGCGTTTGTCTGGATTGTAAATATCTATATTAAGGAAGGGCTTGAGAACCAAGTTGCTTAATATTGCAATATCGAGCATCGGCAGAGGGTTATTTTCATTTGAACGAACAACATTGTCTTTCAGCGTTGCTTTACACCAGGTTCCCTGACAATAAATGCCAAATGTTTGCGGCTGAAGAGGAATAGCTTTGTTTGCCGCAGATACTTCCTCTATATCAAAATAGAGATTTAATTCCTGTAAAAATTCTTCTTTAGTTTTATTGTTCAAATCCTTGAAAACGCGGTTGTAGGAACTGATAGTTACCTGTTCGAAAGGGAAGATGCCTGCCATATAGAAATCATGCACCTCGGTATGGTGGTTGCGTTTTTTCTTACTGTCTTTTATTGCCGCCGCTGCTGCAGTTCTATGATGACCATCGCCGATATACAGTGTTTTTATGTTTTTAAACAACATACAAATTTTATCTATTATTTTTTTATCACGAATTGCCCATACTACATGCGCGGTACGATCAGAATAAAAAGCTTGATGCGGCGTCTGATGTATCACGTTCTCAATTAACTTTGAAAGTTCATTATTGTGTTCATGTAATAGTAAAACAGGATCAACCTGAGCCTGTTGTAGCTCGGTATAAAGAGAAAGTTTTTTTTCTTTAGCTTGTATTACTTCTTCATGTCGCTTGATATTTCCTTCAGAGTATTCATCAATGTTTACCAAGCCGACAATGCCTGTTTGAAGTTTGTTATTTTTTATGCGGCCATACACATAGAGAGCAGGTTTTTCATCGTGCTTTAAAAGATTTTCATGTAGAAAATCCTGTAAATTTTCATAACCCTTAATGCCAGCTTCAGGATCATACGGTTTTACATGGTCAGGGCAATCAACTTCTGGTCTGGCGATGTGTACAAAGCTAATGGGGTTTGCTTGCGCTATTTTTTTAGCTTGCTCTAAAGAGATCATGTTATAATCTTGGCAAGAGATAAGGCCAACTAACTTATTGTTTGCACGGCAAGCTCGAAAGGGTTTTATGGTAATACCGCCACTGCTTGTTGTATGCATAACGAGAAAGATGAATATTCCTTTAGTTATGCGCATAAAGCTATGTAGTTTCATACCATCCCCTTGAATATTTGAATAATAATTTCATAGCGTTGCTCATGTAATATTTTCTTGCCGACAAACAGAATATTCAGTTTACGCAACAAGCTACTCTGTTGCTATAAAATCAAATCAATGCGATTTCTTTAGCTTTATATAAATAATTTGCTTTTGCGTGAGTGATTCTATGATTTTTCTTGTTAATTTACTATCAAAAAACTTTAGTCGCTTAATGTAAATATTGTTTGATTTTTTATTTTTTGATTTTATAATCATCGCTAGTAAAAATAGCGCCTGCGTAGCAAAAAAGCTACATAAAACATAAAGTAAGATCGGAGGATATAATGTCCGAAAAATTTAAGGGCGCGGTTCGCCCACTATATGATCGTGTTTTGGTTAAACGCTTAGAAAGTGAACAAAAATCTGCTGGTGGGATAATTATCCCTGATACAGCACAAGAAAAAACCCAGTATGGAACCGTGGTTGCGACTGGTGAAGGTAAGCTGAACAGCGATGGCAGTCTTCGCCCGTTGAAGATTTCGCAAGGTGATCAAGTTCTTTTTGGAAAATTTTCCGGTACTGAAGTAAAGGTTAGTGGTGAAGAGTTTCTTATTCTTCGCGAAGAAGAGATTCTCGGTAAGCTCGAACAGTAAGATCCATTGGTTTTTAAGGATTTTAAATTATGGCTAAAAAAATTATTTTCGGTGAAGACGCTCGTGCCAAGATCCTCAAAGGGGTTAACACATTAGCGGACGCTGTAAAAGTTACTCTTGGACCCAAAGGTCGCAACGTTGCTCTTGAAAAGTCATTCGGCTCACCATCTATTACTAAAGATGGTGTAACCGTTGCTAAAGAGATCGAACTCAAAGACAAGCTTGAAAATATGGGCGCGCAAATGGTTCGTGAAGTTGCGTCAAAAACTGCTGATGTGGCAGGTGATGGAACAACAACAGCTACTGTTTTAGCACAAGCGATCTATCGCGAAGGCGTAAAGAACGTTGCAGCGGGATCCAACCCTATGGATGTTAAACGCGGCATCGATCGCGCAGTGGAAACTGTAGTAAAAGAGCTTGGCTTAATGTCAAAGCCTATTGAGAGCCACGAAGAAATTGCTCAAGTGGCAACTATTTCTGCTAACTCTGACAAGTATATTGGTGATTTAATTGCTAATGCAATGACTAAGGTTGGCAAACACGGCGTTATCACTGTAGAAGAAGCTAAGGGCATTGATAGTGAATTAGTTGTAGTTGAAGGTATGCAATTTGATCGTGGATATGTATCCCCATACTTCATCAATGACACTGAAAAAATGGAAGCGGCGCTTGAAAATCCTTGCATCTTGATTTGCGATAAAAAGATTTCAAGTATGAAGGATTTATTACCTGTTCTCGAACAGATTGCAAAACAAGGCCGTCAGCTTTTAATTATTGCTGAAGATGTTGAAGGCGAAGCACTTGCTACTTTAGTAGTAAACAAAATGCGCGGCACAATCAACGTTGTTGCAGTTAAAGCTCCTGGCTTTGGAGATCGTCGCAAAGCGATGTTGCAAGATATCGCAGCATTGACAGGCGGTCGCGTTGTGTCTGATGAGCTTGGTGTTAAACTCGATAGCTTGACTATGGCTGACCTGGGCTTGGCTCGTAGTGTTCGAGTAAGCAAAGATAATACTACCATCGTTGATGGTAAAGGTGATGAAAGTACAATTAAAGCTCGCATTGCTCAGATCAAAGCTGAAATTGAACTTTCAACCTCAGACTATGATAAAGAAAAACTACAAGAACGCTTAGCTAAGCTTGCTGGCGGTGTAGCGGTTATTAAAATCGGCGCTGCAACAGAATCTGAAATGAAAGAAAAGAAAGATCGTGTTGACGATGCGCTTCATGCAACTCGTGCTGCGGTTGAAGAAGGTATTGTTGCTGGCGGCGGATTAGCGCTCTTGCGCTCACAAAAAGCACTTGAAGCTCTTAAGCTTGAAGGTGATCAAGCAATTGGTGTTCTCATTGTGCGTCGTGCGCTTGAAGAACCGATTCGTATCATTTCGCAAAATGCAGGCTTTGAGCCATCAGTTATCGTAGACAGAGTTAAAAATGCAACAGGCAACGTAGGCTTTGATGCTCGCAAAGAAGACTATGTTGATATGGTAAAAGCTGGGGTTGTTGATCCAACTAAGGTTGCACGCACCGCATTACAAAATGCAGCATCTATTGCTGGCTTACTTTTAACAACTGAAGCTATGATTTCAGACATTCCTGAAGAAAAATCTGCAGCGGCAGCTCCTGCTGGCCATGGTCATCCAGGCATGGGTGGCATGGGCGGTATGTACTAAAATAACGCTGTTATGTAAAATAAACCCCGGCGGAATTAAATTTCCGCCGGGGTTTATTTTTTTGTGGAAAGCGATTCTATATTCATAGAAAGTGTCACAATGCTGAAGGTTATAATTTTTCTTTTTAGTATGGTCAATCTTGGCGATGTTTCATATTTTGAAGCTTTGCAAGATGCGCTTATTGCATCAAAGAATGAAATAGAAATATATAAAATCGATATAAATTCACCACTTAATCAAGTCGAGACGCAGATTGAGAAGATTATTTCAAATTATTCTTTGAATGAAGAAAAAATATGCTGTTTTTCCGTAGGCGAAAAAGGGATACAATGCTTAGCTTCTTTGAGTTCGCTTAAAAAGCAAAATAGAAATATTAAAATGGCAGCCGCTGTGCATCAATACTTTGATGTAATACATGAATTATTGATCAAAGATAAGCTCGATTTTCTTGCCATTCCTAGCTCTGCTCTTAACAATGCCCAGAAGAAAGAATTCGCATTTGTTAAAAATTGTTCTTTTTATTTTACCCTGGGAGTAGGAACAAAAAATCCATCGCTGCTTGAACTCAAGAAGTCTTACGAAGGCTGGAATTGTAAGAATAAGCCAACAGTTAATGAACCATCGATTGTTGTTATGCTGCCGGGTGATGCACCAGCTCCTGATGGAACTATTAAGCTTTTTTCAAAAAAGTCTGCTGATAAGCTCTTTGAGGCCATTCACGCAATATGGCAACATGAAGGAAGTATACATAAAATAATAGTTCAAAATAGTCCACGAACTGGCAAGTTTGATATTAATGGTAAAATAGTTTGTGCTCATGAATACGCACAAGGAGATAGTCCTACAATAGCCGAAGATAAAATAAGTGCCTATTTTATTTCTCTCTTGCAACAAGCTCAACTCCCTTATACTTTTTTCAATTTTACTTTTGAAATTGATGGTGCTACGCGCAAAGCAAACTCTGTGTATAATCAATTGCTTTTCTTAGCCCAATCTAACAATAAAAATTATTTTATTGTTCCAGGCGAATCCATTTCGATGCTCAGTCAAATCCCTCTTTATCTAGAGCCCTCGCGCATTGTAGTTTTTAAGCCAAGCTCAATGAATGAGCAGCATGAAGCAATCTTTAGTGAGGCGTCTTCTAGAGGATATTATCAGTACTTTAATGAACAAGGAATTATTCAAACCTCTTCTTTACCTGTTAAAAGAACGAAAGATGATTATAGAGAAATCCTTGACCGGCTCTGTTACCTAGGAAACTATGTTCCCCAGGAGAGTAAAGAACTGTGTTTGTCCAAGCTAGAGCATCGTTAAAAACTACTGACAATCTCCATAGGTGATAACAACAAGAATCTTGTTTTTGATCTTTGCTAAGAGAGCTAAAATAGCAGTCTATAACTGGCCAATGCTTTAAAGCATCGAATTTATCGTTGATGTTGAATGCTGGATGCGCAATAAGTGCCATGAAAGCATAGCTTTCATCGTTTTTCAGAATTATTTTTAATAGCTCCGTTAAAAAATCTTGATTGTGAATAAAAACACTTATGTCGGAATTTAGCATATCTATAAAACATTCGTAGGAGGAATGACAACAGAAAGCGTTCTTTAAATACTCGGGACAAATTCTATTAAAGCGTTGATGTTTATTTGAGCTTCGTATTGAGTTAAAGAGAGTATGATACTTTTGTAAAAATATCTCTTCCAGGGTTAGTGAAAAATTTTTTGAGTACGCTTTATCATTGCCAATAACTGCTGATAAAAAATGAGAAGATGCAAGTGTAAATACAAGGCATAGTTGTAAAATTTTTTTCATGCGAGAGTTTCGTTTCTAAATAAAATTTTTATTCTATATCTGAATATCGTATCACCCCGCAACTTAATTACGAGTTTTATTTTAACTTTTCGTTTGGATTCTAAGTTTAGAATTCATAAAATCAAGTAAATTTATAACAACTTGCATAACCCTTGCGCATCATGGTTAACTTCTATATCAGACTTCTCCTGAAGTTAAAGATGGATCCTGAAATTAATTCAGAATGACAACTAAAAATCTGATCTAATTTGTCATGCTGAACTTGTTTCAGCATCCAGCGCTCGTTTTTAGTGAATTTCGGGAAAGATCTATTGATTCAATATGAAATAAAGATTTGCCAAAGAGATGGGGTTGTAATGGCTTTGTGGAAGTTTTTATTATTGTGCTTTGCAATACAATCATATCACGTTGCATTTGCTAAAGAAAAAGTCTCTGCACATAAAAAAGCTGTTGATGCTAATAAAAATAAACAAACGCTTCATGAAGTTTTTCTCAAACAAGGATATAGAGCTGTTTTGCTTAAAATTCAAGAACAGATCGCTCTTGCTGATGGATTACAAAATAATCCACCAACACCCGTCAAGCAACCTAAAATAATAGACACAAAGAAAAAATCTTTGACCAAAAGAAAAGCTGTCGCTTTAGAAAAAGATGTAAAAAAATCAGTACAGAAACAAGCTTCTTTAATAAACAAAAGTGATCTGCACTCAACGATAACAAAGATTGCATCGATCATTCCTGCGTATGAAAATCAAGCAAGTGCTGTCAAAGGAGATGCGCCAGAATTATTTGATTTAGCGGAAGAAGTTGTCGTTGATGTAGTACGCATCTCTCTTTTAGATAAACAACAACAAGACGACATAATAAAGAATGTATTACCGAAACTTAAAACACGTCCTTTTAATCCAGATGAAGATGCTGCATGGATTTCTATCAGATCAATAGTAGGATCTTATACCCAGCAGAATGGTGTTGCTGTGCAGCTGCATCCTTTGCAAGACATTGCAGTTAAGGCTTTAAATGCACAGTTAATGCTATTTAAAGGGAAACCGATTCATCCTGTATTGGCAAGACGATTTGTCTTAGCTGTGAATAAAGTTGCTGCCGCTATTGCACACCCCAATAAAGATATGCTTCTACCAAAACTTGCATCATTAGAACAAATACAACAATTGCAAAGCATTGTTCTTGAACATGAAGCATTGCCCTCAATGACAAAAGATATTTTTAAAATCGGCGCAGAAAGCCTTATTAATACGCTCAGTGCAATGCGTGCTTTAACTTCAGTTCTTGCAAAACAACTCTTTGATGACACAAAAGCTCAATTGCCTGTGCGTATGGCAAGCGCAATGCAATACATGAATCGCTGCGATAGTTTATTTAAAAAAATGAATGGAATATCTTTTGATGCCTATGATTTACCTGATATACAAACTTTGCGAAATTCATTTGCGAAAAATCTTGTTGAATTTTTTCAAAAAAAATCATCGCTTGACCAAGGTCAATTGTTATTACTTTTACAACGAGCTTCTGAAACCGGATTATTAGGCAAGGCGCAGCGTTCGTATGTGCGGACGCATATGTTGCCTCAATGAAACAATATTGCGGCTGTAAATACTGTAAATATTGCAGGTGATGCATCGAAATTATCTAGAACAGAAATTGCGAATATGCAAAATAGTCGCCGGTAATATTATTTATAACGTATCAGATTCAGATTTCGAGCTTAGTTGTGACTCTACGCTTTCTTGACTATATCGGGCTATGCTTTAATATCAGTCAATGAACTTTTTCTAAAAATTCGCTTCTGAAATGAGTTCAGAAGCGAAGCTGCTTTCTTCTGGTGGCAAAATTGCATGAGGCTTGAATTTCATGATTAATAAAATCAAATCAGTTCTTTTATTAGCTGCTTTATCTTTGTTTTCTAGCGCGATAATCAATGCTGAAAACGTTGGTCGTTATTTTCCTTTTTCGTATCGCCCCGAAAAAGATTTATATAAACGAGGCACAACAGCAGATGTAGACTTTTTTTATGCTTCTGGACGCAATATTGCGCAAGAAGATAAAGCTCCTCTTGGCATGGGAGAATATGCCGGTAATTATGATTTGCGTGATATAGTGTTTGCAATGGACCAAGTTAATCTGCCAACGGGAGAAATTAAGCAGCTTGTTGGCGAACAATTAATGAAGACCTCAATACCATTTAATGTTCATGGCAAGATACGCGGTGGTGGTGGAGTACTGCGCTATACCTGGGCGTTGCCAAGCAAGTTACCCCTATCTATTGGCGCGTCGTTACCGATTATATGTGTTGAATCAGATGTTCGTTATTCACTCAACACGCAGCGTTTTATGCAGCAGTATTTTGCGCTTAATCAATCAATTCCCGTTCAGCCTGATTTTCGCTTAGTTGAATTTTATCAAGAACGACTTGATCGAGCGCGGCGTATGGCTCATGAAACTATTGGGCTTACCAATAATTATTGGGTAGGTTTTGGCGTTGGCGATTTAGATTTTTTTGTACGAAGCAATTTATTACTTGATCATAAATTTATGATGCGATCAATCGACATTGCGGTGCAATACGGAATACAAATTCCTACAAGTTTGCGGCGCGCAAATAACATTGTGGCAAGTATTCCTTTTATGAATGATGGACATTGGTCATTGTACGCGCAAATTGCACCAACGTTTGAATTGAAACAAGATTTAAAGTGTGGGTTATTATTCCGAGGACAACATTTTGCACCACACACAAGAGAGCGTCAAATCCCGGTATTTGCTGAACCGTTTATGTATAGTCCGCTAATAGGATCTGTTCGAGTTCAACCTGGTAGTACATTTCTTTGCAATGCATTTCTTGCTATGGAAAATGTGTATGATGGGCTTCATTTACAAGGCCGATATACCTACAAACGCCACACTAAAGATACATGGGAAGATAAGCGATCGGATAAAACGCTACCAAGCTATCTTTCACGTGCTGTTACAGATGGGGCTCCAGGAGATATTGAAGTTACAAAAAAAATGATTGAAGATGTAATTTCTTCAAAAGATTATTTGTCAAAATTTCGTTCTCATTATATAACTATCCAGCTGACGTATGATCCCCAAGAAGCTGGACAGAATTTGCCTTGGATGCCTAAGTTTTTTGCCTCCTTTGAAGCACCGATGTTTGATGCTAGTCGAGGGGTCGTGCAAGCAAATCAAATAAGAGTTGGAGCAGAGCTGCATTTTTAACGGAGCTGAATTATGAAATTTTGGCCAGCTAGAGGTATCTTTGGTATGTTCGCAAATAGCGACATGGCCATAGATCTTGGTACTGCCAACACGGTCATTTATGTAAAAGGCCGTGGCATTGTGCTTGATCAGCCGTCCGTTGTTGCCGTTAAGCTTTCATCCAACGAAGTTCTTGCTGCTGGTGATAAAGCTAAGCTTATGCTTGGAAAAACACCTGAAAGTATTGTTGCATCGCGCCCAATGCGTGATGGAGTTATTGCAAACTTTGAGTTGACTGAGAGCATGCTGCGCTATTTTATTAGCGAAGCAAACAACAATCATCGCATGTTTGTGCGTCCTCGCATGATCATTGGTGTTCCTTCTGGTATTACACAGGTTGAAAAACGGGCTATCGAAGATTCTGCTAAGCAGGCTGGTGCTCGTGAAGTGTATACTATTATGGAGCCAATGGCTGCAGCAATAGGAGCAGGGCTTCCCGTTGGAGAGCCAACAGGAAATATGATCGTTGATATTGGTGGCGGTACGACTGAAGTTGCTATTATTTCGCTTAAAGACATTGTGTATTGTAAATCAGTACGTGTTGGTGGCGATGAAATGGATCGGTCGATCGTACAGTATGTAAAACGAAAATATAGCTTGTTGATCGGCGAAAAAACGGCTGAAGAAGCTAAAATTAAAATAGGAACCGCAATATTGTCTCCAGGCGAAATTCGCCAGATGGAAATTAAAGGCCGCGATTTGATTACAGGTGTTCCAAAGACAATTATGCTTTCAGATGCTGAAGTATTTGAATCACTTACCGAGCCTATTTCTGTGATTATTGACGCAGTGCGTTCTGCGCTTGAGAACGCGCCACCAGAGTTGTCGTCTGACCTTGTAGACCGCGGCATTATGATGGCGGGCGGTGGATCAATGCTAAGAAACCTTGATGTACTTATTTCGAAAGAAACAGGTTTACCTGTCAAGATAGCCGAAAACCCTCTCTTGTGCGTGGTGTTAGGCGTTGGCAAGGTGCTTGAAGAATTAGATTTCTTCAGAGATGCTTTGATGAAATAAAAAAAGGCCTCCTAAATTTAGGAGGCCTTTTTTATTGAGCAAATCTAACTAATCGTATAATTAATTTTGCTTGAGAATATGCTTTTTCAGCAAGATCTTTAGTGGGAAATTCAATGTCTGTCTTATGTGGATATCTAAATTGCGTGCAAAATGGATCTAAAAAAAGGACCGCTTCTTTTATATTTTGAAATTTGTTGTGTAAATCTAATTGTACACATAACTCAATAAGCTCTTCTAAAGAATGAATTTTAGGAACATACTGTTTTTGGTTTGTTAAATAAGCTTTAAGAGCTTTTTCTACTGCTTGGTGACAATGAAATAGCGCTGTGGAGTACAGCGTATGTTGTATAAGAATACTTGCAGCTTTTAGATCTTCTTGTGCTCTTGTAAACCATGCAGAAAAGTTTCGGTTATCATCGATTTCAGTTATTAGCGTAGTTTTCGGTTCTATTTTTGAACCAGTATTGACTTCTCCTCCTGTTAAAAAGGAAAAACAACCCATCAGAATTAAAAAAACCACCTTACCCTTATTCATACCACCCCCTCTACTCTATTTTTTATTCTGGCAGAGTACAAAACTTAATTCCAGAGATTTGCTCAAGTTGTCTAATTGAGTAAGCGCCCTCTCGTATTACGTGAATTTCTTGACCCGTACAATCTAAAATGGTGGAAGGGATTATTGTTGTAGACTTTTCATTTTCATCTAATACAAGGCAGGCTGACTCCTGTAAAATAGATGGGTCTAATTCTGATGGAATATGTGCAACTGGTTGTCCTGATTTATTGGCACTTGTTGAAAATAACCCTTTGAAATTTTTAAGAACTTGCAAAAGCCCCTCATGTCGTGGAATTCGTAATGCAATAGAGCCTTTATCTGATTTTAAATAGCAAGGAATAGATTCGTGCGCTTTTAAAATCAGCGTAAGAGGTCCTGGCCAACAATGATTAACTAATTTTTGCATAGCTTCAGGTAGCGGTTGCGCTATAAAGCAGTCTAATTTTTCTTTATCGCTTATGAGAACTATATATGCTTTTTTTGAGCGTTTTTTAATTCTATCTAATGATGCACTTGCTCCTGCAGTAGTATTGCCAAGTAGGCCTAACACAGTATCAGATGATCCAACAATAATTTCATTGTCTGTAAGTAATGAAGTAATGATTTTTAGATCTTCTGCTTTTGACCAAGAAAGATGTTTTAAAGTATTCATAAGGCTAAAATAGTTAGATTATGGTATATCAATATGTAAATCAGCGAGTTTGCGATATAAAGTACTACGACTAATGCCGAGCATCTTAGCGCTAGCAAACAAATTGCCGTTTGTTTCTTCTAAAACAATTTTAATTATAGAACGTTCTACTTCTTCAACAATAAGAGGATAGATATTTCCTTTATTGTGCACGCCGATTCCAAGCATCATGCGTTGTATTTTATTTCGTAAAAAATCATAGAGAGATTCTGCCATAAGATAGCCTTTATTTCGTCATGCGAATGAAATGTTGTGCAAATAAAAAATCGAAGAAACAAAAAGAATAACCTTGTTTAATGTTGTAATCTATGGCGTATAGTTTTGCCAAGAGGTTTTTAAAATATTCAGGTTGGTAGCTTTGCCAGTCACGAGTAATGAAACTATAAGGGAGTTTAAAACCCATTTTTTTTGCTAATACAATATTTTTTTTCTGTGCAAACGTGATGACAAAAAATGCTCGCCACCATTGATCATACCAAAATGCTAACCAAAAGACTGACGGATATTCTTTGCTTAAACTGCTCCATAGATTAAAAAAGTTACGATCTCGTTTAAAAAAACTTTGGCTTAAATTAGAAAGTTCTGTACTAAGTGGCAATAGCGGTGTGAGGTATTTTGCAAAATCTGATACATGTTTTGTATGAATAAGCTCAAGACTATCTAAAATAGTTAGAAATAAATTCAAGGGAAACTGTTGATTTTGTGTGAAAAGGCTTTCGATAATTGCTAGCTTTGACTGATTGATTAAGATTTTTGGAGCAAATATTTCTGCTAAAGCTATACCCTCTTCAGCGGTGATATCAACTGGTAATTGTATGATAGGTAACGTTATTTTGGTTGGAACTTCTTGTACAAACAAAGCTATTCTATTCTCGCCCGCGTATCCTTGAAGCCCCGTTAATAAAAGCTCTTTTTGTTTTATTGTGAAATTTTCTTCAACATCTCCTAGCCAAAAAAAAGCCGCTTGCCCAAGTATTGTTTGTTGTAGTAGAGGGAGTAATATTTTAGGATCTTGAGTTGACAATTGTATCCGGCTATGAGGCATTGAAATGATTTTTTCAGTTTCAATTTTATGCAACATTTTTCGCATAAATTGGTAAGGATAGCTATTTGATACAAAACAGGTGAGGGGCGCTTTGTGCCAATAGTCAGAGTTAAAAATAGTGGATAACATTTGCTGTATTACCATGTGATTACTGTAGGTATTGTCTCATGTACTGTTCTATTATCTGGATATGGTGCTCAAGCATACCATGCAATGCATAGGAGGTGTAGGCATCTTGTTGAAGCGGTACTTTTGCTTTAGAGATAATTGTTTCAAAAGCAAATATTTTTTGCGTTATAAGTTCATTTTTAAAATTGTAAAGCGATGTATTTATTTTTAATTCAACAAGTTTGTTAAGCAAAATAACGTCTTGAGAAATGAATTTTTGCAGCGGCATTAATGATAGAATCGTTGTTTTTAATACATAACCCTGTTTTTGGCTAGAAACAAGATTATAACCTCGTGTTTGAAAATTTTTCAGCAAGACGTCATAGAGTAACTGTTCTATCGGCTCTACCGCCGAGTCATTAATAGGCATTGCTATGAAAAGAGGCGTTTGCGGGCGTGTAGCAATGCGCACACGAGTGCTACAACCTGTTATAAGAAATAATATAAAAAAGATTACTATTTTTAGTACGCTCCATTTTTCATGGAGATGAGCATACATAAATCTTTGTAGAATTGGCAATTTCATGATTTTGTAATGCGATTGCCAAGACTAAAAGGATTTGTCTTTTGATTCTGGTGCTGCTTAACTTCTGTTATTGAATGAGGTGTTTTAGAAGCTTTTTGTCGTTCATGACTTGCATTGAAAAGGAATGCTATATTTGTATTATTTTTAGTAATCTGAAGATCAAGTGAGGCTAGTTTTTTTTCAGTAATAGAAAATATTTCTTTAGCACTTTGCTGAGCAAGATCTTTAGCCCCATCAAATTGCTCCCAAGCAAGAGGTGTTTTTTCAGAGGTTCCTTGAACTTCGACCAGACGATTACTACGAGTAATAATAAAATTAAAATCCGCCCCTGCAGAGCTATCTTCTTTATAATCCAGATCCGATATCAATTGATTTTGTAGAAAACCAACCGATATGCCAACAATGCGTTCAGTAAAAATATTGACCTCAGTAATCTTTTCATCAAACCAACGCTTTGTCGCTATTTCTAGAGCTAAACTCGCAGCCGTAATACACGCTACACGTGTACCACCATCAGCCTGAAGGACATCACAGTCAATAATTATTGTTTTATCACGTAGCAATGAAAGATCTACACAAGTGCGCAAGCAGCGTCCTATAAGGCGAGATATCTCTACACTACGAGCATTGCGTTGCGCTTGAGATGATTCACGATTATTACGCAGATGCGTTGCACTCGGTAACATAGCATATTCAGCTGAAAGCCAGCCAACCGGTTGGCCTTTTAAAAAAGGAGGCAGTCCTTGTTGCAAAGTAATACTTGCTAGTACTTTAGTTTCACCTTGTGAAAAAAGAACTGATGCGCTTGCATAGCCAAGCGCATCAGTAATAAAATCTATGGAACGAATTTCATGCAAAGCTCGTTCATGAGCACGCACTAAAGTTACTTGCTTTCTTTCCATCGACGAGTAACTCTTATTTTTCAAGACTAGGAGCTACTAATCGAACTTTGCCTGATTCAGGATCAATAGCAACAACTTTTACCGTAAGCTTATCATTAAGCTTAAGATGTTGATCTAGATCGCGTTGCAAGTGCCGAGCGATGGTTGATATATGAACTAATCCATCTTTTCCAGGAATAACTTCGACAAAAACTCCAAAGTCTGTTAAACGACGCACTGTTCCTTCATAAGTAACGCCAACTTCAACTTCTTTAGCTAAGCGGCGAACCCAGTCTTCGGCCATTTTTGCAGATTCAGCA
>Ga0194131_10007915_pt1 | contig 14084 bp, 7 predicted proteins | sample TA2KigO120mmetaG_FD_148631 | JGI IMG/M metagenome (GOLD analysis project Ga0194131, IMG submission 148631) | Freshwater microbial communities from Lake Tanganyika, Tanzania - TA2015053 Kigoma Offshore 120m | ecosystem: Environmental > Aquatic > Freshwater > Lake | place: Tanzania: Lake... | reverse complement strand
GAACGCGTCGGCCGGCTGGTTGAGGTTCTGCGTGTCCGCGTTGCCCTTGCTCTGCCCGGGCCGGCCGATCTGCATCACGAACGTTCCGTCGCGCGTGAACTTCAGGATCTGGTGATCCGTGTCGCCGTTGCCGCCGATCCAGACGAAGCCCTTCGGGTCCACGTAGACGCCGTGCTCGGAGCTGGGCCAGTCGTAGCCCTGGCCCGGACCGCCCCACGCGCGGATGAAGGTGCCGGCGGCGTCGAACTCGAGGAGCGGCGGCGCGGCGCGCGCCTTCTCGGCAGCCTCGAGCGTGCCCGGCCGCTGCAGGATCCAGACGTGGTCCTGGCCGTCGATCGCCACGCTCGCCACCTGCCCGAACTGCCAGTTGTTCGGAATCTTCGGCCACGACGGATCGGCGCGGAAGCGCGGCACGTTGCCCGCCGTCGCGGTGCCGGCGTGCCGGTACACCGCGCGCTCGAATGCGTCGTACAGCGCGAGCGCCTTCGTATCGGCGAAGGGCAGGAACTGCATCAGGATCACGCCGCCGATGCCGCGCGCCGGATCGATCCAGAAGTAGGTGTTGTTGATGCCGCCCCAGCTCAGCGTGCCGGCGCTGCGCTTCCCGGGGACCGACGCCGCCGTAATCTGGAATCCGAGTCCCCACTTGTCGTGCCCGTCATTGACGAAGCTGAAGTCGCTGCTGCGCTCCGGCATGGCCGTCTTCACCGCGCGCACGCCCACGCGCCCGATGTGGCTGCGCGCCATCTGCGCGACCGTGTCGGCCCTGAGGATGCGCGCGCCGTCGAGCGTCCCGCTGTCGAGCACGGCACGCACGAAGCGGATGTAGTCGTTCGCCGTGGACGTCAGGCCGCCGCCGCCGTTGAACCGTGTCAGCCCGGTCACCGGCGCGACGTTGCGATCGACGACGAACGACCCGTCGGCCTGGCGGCGATGCGCGGCCACGACGCGGCCCAGCTTCGTGTCCGCCACGTTGTAGGACGTGTCGGTCATCTTCAGCGGGCGAAGGATCTGTTCCTGGAAATAGTCCTCGAGCGACTTCCCTGAGATCACTTCCACCAGGCGGCCGACCCAGTCGGTGCTGGTCCCGTACATCCAGTCGGCGCCCGGCTCGAACAGCAGCGGCCCGGCGGTGTACTGTTCACCGGCGCGCGGCTTGAAGTCGCGCACGATCGGGCTCGTGAAGGTGTAGCCGAGCCCCGACGTGTGAGTCAGGAGATGGCGGACGGTCGGCTTCGCCTTCGCCGGCCGCACGCGATACGCGCCCGTGCTGTTGTCGAACGACTCGAACACCTGCAGGCTGGCCAGCTCGGGCAGGTACTTCTCCGCTGGGTCGTCGAGGCTCACCTTGCCCTGCTCGACGAGCTGCATCAGCGCGACCGACGTGATGGGCTTGGTCATCGACGCGATGCGGAAGATCGTGTCGACGGTCATCGGCCGACCGGTCGAGACGTCGGCCACGCCGAAGGCGCCCTGATAGATGACGCCGCGCCTGTCCGTGGCGATCGCCACCACGCCGGCGACGTCCTTCGGCGCGACCGCGTCGGCGAGGACCTTGTCGATGGAAGGAGGCGTCTGCCTCGCGTGGACGGAAGTCGCGGCGACCGCCGCAACGACAACGACGAGGACGCGAATCGGTCGAATCATCGTGGCTTCCTCGCTATCGCGACAAGTTCGCTTCCACCCAGGGCCGTCTTTGACACCGTCATGCCGACGACCTCGTAGCCGGCAGCACCAACCTCCGCCAGCTCCTTTTCCAGAGTGGATGTCTTCGATGTCGCCACGAGCCTGTACTCGAAGGCCTGGGGTTGCCCCTCGTCATCGCGCTCCAGAATGACGACGACTTCGTCGCCGCCAAACGCGGTGTCGAACACTGTCTGACCCCGGTAGTGATAGCCGGCTGCCGCGGCCTGCTGAATCTCCTTCTCCATCGTCGACGTCCGGGCGGTCGCGAGCAGGCGATACGCGTATCGTCCCTTCGCGTTATCCCTGGACATCACGATGACGACTTCACTGCCGCCAATCGCGGTGTCGCCACCCATTACCGATTGGAACCGAAAGCCGGCGTCGGCCGCCGCATTCAGCTCCTTCTCCATCGTCGATGTTCTGCTGGTGGCGAGGACGCGGTACTCGATGCCGTTGGCGACCTGTGCCGCCGATTCACTTGCGAACGCAGCGAGAACCAGAATGCCGAGGCCAAACCATGTCGAAAGGACGCGCGAGGTCATGTCCGTGCTCCTGTGGGCAGGCACGAACAGTCTACGCCTGCCCGGGAGGAAACGGAGGGGACGGAGGACACGGAGTTCACTCGGAGACACGGAGCCACGGAGGACGAACGGAGGGGGTCAGGCCGGTGCGGCCGGCCTTCGGCCGGCCCTGAATCGAGCGACGGCTCGCATCCTCAAGCCGTTGCGTCGAAGGTGGAAACGGCTTGGGATGGGAGCCGCCGCTCGATCCAGCCGCGCGGAGCGCGGCACCGGCGTGACCCTCCGCGCGTCTCCGTTCCTCCGCGCCTCCGTGTTGAACCGTTGCCTCCGTACCCTCCGCTACCTCTGGACAGCAGCGTCGGTAACCGCCAGCGCCTTGTCGATGATGGCGAACCCCTCCCGCAGCTCCTCCTCGGTGATGCACAGCGGCGGGTTCGTGAAGAAGTAGTTCCAGCGCACGAAGGTGTAGAGCCCGTTGTCGCGGAAGAACCTGCCGAGCGCGGCCATCTCGGGCGACGTGCCGTTGAACGGCGCCATCGGCTCGCGCGTCCGGCGGTTGCGCACCAGTTCGACGATGCCGAAGAGGCCGATCGAGCGGACGGCGCCGACGGAGGGGTGGCGCTTCTCGAGGTCGGCCAGCAACTCCGCCATCAGCGTGCCCCGGGTACAGGCCCGCTCCACGAGCTGGTCCTCTTCCATCACCGCAATCGTCGCCAGGCCCGCGGCGCAGGCGAGCGGATGGCTGTTGTAGGTGAGCCCGCTCGGGAACGGCGTCGCCTGGAAGTGGTCGGCGATCGTGCGCCGGATGGCCACGGCGCCGAGCTGCACGTACGCGCTCGTCAGTCCCTTCGCCATCGTCATCAGATCCGGCACGACGCCCCAGTGCTCCACCGCAAACCACTTCCCCGTGCGCCCGAAGCCGCTCATGACCTCGTCGCAGATCATCAGAATGCCGTGCGTGTCGCAGAGCGCGCGCACCCCCTGCAGGTAGCCGTCGGGCGGAATCAGGATGCCGTTGGTGCCGGTGACGGTCTCGAGGATGAACGCCGCGATCGTCTGCGGCCCCTCGAGCTGGATCACTTCCTCGAGGTAGCGCAGCGCCTCGTCCGCGGCGTCCCACCCGCGCGCGACGCCGTGATACGGGTCGAGCACGTGGACGACGCCGGGCATCGGCGGCTGCGACCAGCGGCGCGGATCGCCGGTGGCGTTGATCGCCGCGGCCGTCGCGCCGTGGTAGGAGCGATAGCGCGCCAGGATCTTCTGCCGCCCCGTCACCGCCCGCGCGATCTTGAACGCGTTCTCGTTGGCCTCGGCGCCGCCGTTGGTGAAGAAGAAGACGTCGAGGTCGCCGGGCGTGAGCGCCGCGAGCTTCGCGGCCAGCCGCGCCCGCGGCTCGGTGGCCATGAACGGGTTCGCGTACGGCAGCACCGCGGCCTGGTCCTGAATCGCCTTGATCACGCGCGGGTCGCCGTGGCCGACGTTCACGCACATCAACTGGCTGTTGAAGTCGATGTAGCGCTTCCCCTCGGGCGTCCAGAAGTAGACGCCCTTCGCGCCGGCGACGGGAATCGGATCGACCGCGCCCTGCGCGGACCACTCGTAGATGGTGTGCTTCTTCGAGAGTGCGACGATGTCGGCGCCGTTCATCGCGTGTTCCGCTTCAGGAACGAGCCGTTGCCGGCCTTGCCCGTGAACCTGCCCGCGTCGATGACGACCTTGCCGCGCGAGATCACGGTATCGGTGACGCCGGTCACCTCGCGCCCCTCGTACGGGTTGTAGTCCACCTTCATGTGCAGCGTCTTCACCGACAGCGTCTGCTTCCTGTTGGGATCGAAGACGACGATGTCGGCGTCGGAGCCAGGCGCGATTGTGCCTTTACGCGGGAAGAGACCGAAAATCTTCGCCGGCGACGTGGACGTCAGCTCGACGAAGCGGTTCAGCGAGATCTTGCCGGTGCGGACGCCGCCGTCGTAGACGAGGCTCATGCGCGTCTCGATGCCGGGCGCGCCGTTCGGGATCTTCGAGAAGTCGCCCTCGCCGAGCGTCTTCTGCTCCTTCATGCAGAACGGACAGTGGTCGGTGGAGATCGCCTGCAGGTCGTTGAACGCCAGCCCGCGCCACAGCCGGTCCTGCGTCTCCTTCGGCCGCAGAGGTGGACTCATGACGTACTTCGCGCCCTCGAAGCCGGGCTCCTCGTAGTTGTCGTACGACAGGAACAGATACTGCGGGCAGGTCTCGGCGTATGCAGGGAGGCCGCGATCTCGCGCTTCCGTCACCATCTCGAGCGCTTCGGCCGCCGAGAGGTGGACGATGTAGATCGGCACGTCGGCAATCTCGGCCAGCGCGATCGCACGGTGCGTCGCCTCGGCCTCCGCGCGCGCGGGCCGCGTGAGCGCGTGATACTTCGGCGCGGTCTTTCCTTCCACCAGCGCCTTCTTCACCAGCACGTCGATGACGCCGCCGTTCTCGGCGTGCATGCAGATCGTGCCGCCGTTCTTCCCCGTCCGCAGCAGCGCCCTGAAAATGCTCGCATCGTCGAGCATGAAGACGCCGGGGTAGGCCATGAACAGCTTGAAGGAGGTGACGCCCTGGCTGACGAGCGCGTCCATCTCCTGCTCCACCTGATCGGTCAGCTCGGTGACGATCATGTGGAAGCCGTAGTCGATGGCCGCCTTGCCGTCGGCCTTCTTCATCCACGCTTCCCACGCGTGGTGCAGCGTCTGTCCCTTGTACTGAATCGCAAAATCGACGACGGTCGTCGTGCCGCCGTGAGCGGCGGCGATCGTCCCCGACTCGAAGTCGTCCGCAGACGTCGTGCCGCCGAACGGCATGTCGAGATGCGTGTGCACGTCGATGCCGCCTGGGAAGAGGTACTTGCCGCTCGCGTCGATCGTGCGGTCGGCCGGCATCGTCAGCGACGTGCCGATGGCGGAGATGCGCTCGCCGTCCACGAACACGTCGCCCTTGTACTGGTCGGTGGCGGTGACGATGGTCCCGCCCTTGATGAGGAGACTCACGGCCGCTGCTCCCTATATCTGCTCAACCATCGCGCCGTAGCTCTCAGGACGACGGTCGCGGTAGAACTGCCAGACGCGGCGGACGTCCTCGATCATGTCGAGGTCCATCTCGGCGACGACGAGCTCGTCCTTGTCCTCGGATCCCATCGCCAGGAACGTGCCGCGCGGATCGACGAAGTACGAGGAGCCGTAGAAGCGGCCGATGTTCCAGGGCGCCTCGGTACCGACGCGATTGCTGCACGCCATGAAGTAGCCGTTGGCGACCGCGTGCGCCGGCTGCTCCAGCTTCCACAGGTACTGCGACAGCCCGGCGACCGTCGCGGACGGATTGAAGACGATCTCCGCGCCGCTCAGCCCGAGCAGCCGCGCACCCTCCGGGAAGTGGCGGTCGTAGCAGATGTAGACGCCGACCTTCGCGTAGCGCGTCTGGAACACCGGGTAGCCGAGGTTTCCCGGCTTGAAGAAGTACTTCTCCCAGAAGCCGGAGGTGTGCGGGATGTGGTTCTTGCGGTACTTCCCGAGATAGCTGCCGTCGTTGTCGTAGACGGCGGCGGTGTTGTAGTAGACGCCTGCCTGCTCCCGCTCGTAGACGGGGACGACCATCGCCATCTGGTACTTCTTCGCGTAGGACTGCATGAGCTCGCACGTCGGCCCGGGCACGGGCTCCGCGATGTCGTACCAGAGCGGGTCCTGCGACGGGCAGAAGTAGGGGCCGTTGAACACTTCCTGCAGCCCGAGGATCTGCACGCCCTTCCTGCCGGCTTCCTCGATGAACGGGATGTGCGCGTCGATGGACGCCTGGCGGATCTTGTCGATGGGCAGTGACGGATCGGTCAGCGGGGAGGCGGCCTGCACCAGGCCGCCGAGGACTTTGCGAGGCATCCGGCGAGTGTATGTCACGAAAGTCAAAGGTCAAGGGTTGAGATTGTCCGGTCGCCGTGACTGTGAACCCGTTCGTGGCGCCAACGGACGGCACGACCTGGCGCGCGACGGCGATCGACTCGTGACGGAAACCGGCGGTCGCCGTCAGCATGAGCACGCGGACGTTTGCGGGAGCCGGCGTCGGTTCAGTGGGAGAGGAACAACCGGCGACGAGGACGAGGGTCAGACCCCATGATACGGATCGACTCATGGGGTCTGACCCCCGCGGAGGGTTACCGCGAGAGCGGATCGGGTCTGAGCTGGAACTTCAGCACCTTGCCGTTGGTGCCCTTGCCCGTTTCCATGTGCTGCGGCGCGCGCGAGCCGTAGGTCGCCCACAGGCCGCGCCCCTTCCAGCCGGCGCGCGGGTCGTCGATGCGGCCGTCGAGCCACTTGGTGTAGAAGCCAAGCGGATACGGCACCGTCATCTTCACCCACTTCCCGTCCTTGAGCGCGAGCAGGCCCTCGGCGGCGTTGCCCGTATTGATCGGGATGTTGCGCCCCAGCCCGAACGTGTCGAACTGGTCCACCCACGTGTAGTAGCTGGCGCCGACGCTGCCGCCCTCGTTCGCGTCCTTGAAGTTCGGCAGCGGCTCGGCGTAGAACGACCAGCCCTCGGGACAGTGCTGCCCGGTCGCCTTCGGGCCGTTGAGCGGCCCCTTGCACTTGCGGCGATCGAAGCTGGCGAGATGCCCGCTGGCGAGCGCCGCCCAGGCGACGCCGTTGCGATCGATGTCCATGCCGCGCGGCGAGAAGCCCTTGTCCGTCGGCAGTTCATAGACCTCGGCGAGCGCCGTCTCCGCAGGATTCGCGCCCGGCACGATGCGGATGACCGCGCCCGGGAACCCGAGCTGCGACCCCCACACGGATCCATCCGGCGCCGGCGCCACCGCGTAGAACGCGCCGCCGTAGCGCTTGTCCTTCGTCGGATCCACCGGCTGATCGGGACCCACGTACGCGTCGCGGCGGCCGTTGCCGTTGGTGTCCATGACGAGCGTCGTCCAGCCCTGCGACCGCGCCTCGTCGCCGGTCTCCTCGTACAGCTTCGTGTTGAGCCAGCCGACGACCTGGCCGCCGCCGCTCGTCCACAGCGTGTTGTTCGCGTCCTCCGCGAACATGAGGTGATGCGTGCCGAAGCAGGTGCTGATGTGCGTCAGCTTCTGCGTCTTCGGATCCCACATCGCCAGATGCCGGCCGGCGCGCTCGATCGGGAACGCCCTGGCGGACGGATGGCTCGAGCCCTGCTTGCAGAACTCGGGGTTCTCCGGCGCGCGCACGGCGCTCGTCAGCCACAGGCGGCCGGTGGCGTCGAGCATCGGGTTGTGGACGTTGTTGCGGCTCGTCCAGATCACCTCGTCGCCCCAGTACACCGACGGCTTCGGCATGTTCGCGCTCGTCCGCGGCGTATTCGGATCGCGGACCGTGAGCGCGATCTGGCTTGCCTTGTGCTGCATCGGATCGAGCACCGGCACGTAGTCGGCGCTCACCTCCAGCGCTCCGTAGACGGGCCCGTTCGCGTTGACGTTCGGGTTGCGGCGATCGGTCGAGACCTCGTCATGCAGGTAGACCTTCGGGTCGGCCCAGTCCCACTGTGTGATGACGATGTTGCGCTCCATGCCCTGGGGACGCGGCGGCGCCGGCGGCACCTCGCCGGCCATGATGCGGTCGGTCCAGTCGCCGAACATCGCGAGCGCGCGCGGCCGGCCCATGTTGTTCAGGCCGCCCGCCATGCCGCCGCCCGCCTGCCCCATCTGGATGCGGTGGTCCCAGGCGGCCGCGGACGAATCGAACACCCCCAGCGCCTTCGGGATCTCGCGCGTGGCCTTGTTGCCGATGCCGTGGCAGCCCCAGCAGCCGCCCGACTTCGACAGGCGGATCCAGTCGGCCTGGCTGCGGATCTCCGGATTGATCCCGTTGCCCTGCGGGCCGGTCCCCGGGAACTCGCTCTTCGCGGGAATCTTCAGCAGCGAGTACCAGTAGCCGGCCGGATAGATCTGCGCCGCCGCGCGCGCGTCGGGCGCAATCACCGCGGTGAGGTTCAGGTTGCGGCCGGGGCCGCTCTGCACCTTCTGCGAGTCCACGAGGCCGTAGCCGCGCACCCACACGCTGTAATTGGCCTTCGGAAGATCGGGGATCAGGTAGCGTCCCTGATCGTCGGTGACGACCGTGCGGTTGAACCTCGTGGGGAGGTCGGTCGTTTCGGCGATCACCCAGACGCCGGCTTCGGGACCTTTGGAGCTCGTGACGACGCCGCCGATGTCGTCGGGATCCACGCGGACCGCGGCGCCGCCATTAGCGTTGGCAGGGTTCTGCGCGCTCATGCTCCCGGCCGAGACGGCCAGGAACGCGCCGACGGCGGCCGCGACGATGAAGAGGGACAGGACACGTCGCAGTGTTTTTTTCACGGCGCCAGCTCCTTTCGCGTATCAACGGGCGGAGTCTACCACCCTCTCGTGCACGATTCGACCGCCAACCATGGTCAGCACGGACTCGATGGTGCCGACCTGCTCAACAGGAACCGTGAGGTAATCGTTCGACAACACGGCCAGATCCGCGAGCTTTCCCACCTCGAGCGACCCGCGCTGGCGCTCGTCATGTGACACCCAGGCGCTGCCGATCGTGTAGAAGCGCAGCGCATCCTCGCGCGTCGGCGTCTCTTCAGGCCCGCGAAGCTGCACGCCGGCCGCATTCCTGCCGTCGAGGAACCACTGCAGTACCGTGAACGGGTTGTAGGTGGACACCCGATGCGCGTCGGTCCCGGCGCCGATGGCCACGCCGAGCGTCTTCCCGGTGACCACGGGCGGCATGCGGCGCGATGCGGCGGCGCGCTCGGGCCTGGCGGCGGCCTCGCCGGCGTTGTACATCGCGTCCTGCACCGTCCAGCCGACGCCGAGCGCCTTCATCCGCGCGAGCGTGGCGGGAGACGCGTCGTTCAGGTGCGCAATCGTCCAGCGCAGCGGCGCGATCGGGAACTCGCGGTTGACGCGCTCCCAGATCGTCAGCAGCTCGTTGACGTTCGCATCGCCGTTCCAGTGCATCGTCACCGTGAGCCCGCGCCCGGCTGCCCAGCGCACGATGTCGAAGTACTTCTGCTTCACGGCATCGGTCGGCGTGCCGTTGATGCCGTTCATCGCGTAGGTGATCCGCTCGCCCAGGCCGTTGAACTTCAGCATGTCGTCGCCGAAGCCGTTCGGCAGCAGCGCCAGGTAGTGCTGGTATTCCTCGAACTCCCTGCCGTCCGTCATGCCGCAGAGGCTGTAGGCGACGCGCACGGTCAGCTGGCCCTCGCGCCAGACCGCGAAGAGCGCCTGGTACGACTCCGGCGTGACGTTGTTGCCGCCGGGATCGACGACGCCGGTGATGCCAAGGCGGTTGAGCTCGCTGAAGAACGCCTTCGTGCCGGCGACCTGCTCGTCGAAGGTCGGCTTCGGCAGCCGCTCGAAGAACTCGATCAGGTTGTCGGTGATGACGCCGTCCGGCGTGGGCGCGAGATTGAGGGCCTTGAAGCCGTGCGGCGTCATCAGCGCCCAGCCGTAGGCGAGCTGCAGGTAGACCGGATGATCGGGCGCCGCCGCCACGAGCTCCGCCTGCGTGGGCCGGCGGCGCTCGGGGAACGCCTCGAGCGTGGCCGGCGGCGTGACGATGACGAGCCAGGCGCCCGGCTTCGCCTTCTGCGCTGCCTGCTCGAGGCGATCGAGCGCGTCGGCCAGCGAGGCGGCGCCAATCCAGTTCACCTCGGTGGCGAACGTGGACGCCGCGCGCGTGGCGTGCATGTGCGAGTCGATGAGCCCCGGGATGACGGTGCGGCCGCGGAGATCGATCGTGCGCGTGGACGGGCCGGCGAGGCGGCGCATCGCGTCGGACGTGCCGGAGGCGAGGATGCGCCCGTTGCGGACGGCCAGCGCCTCGCGGATCGACGACTGCGCGTCGAGCGTGACGACCTTGCCGTTGATCAGGATCGTGTCCGGCGCCTGCGCGGCGGCCACGGCGCCGAGCGCGAGCCACAGGGCGAGCGACGCGGTCAGGTGTTTCATGAGCCGGGATGGTAGCGGCGCTCGACGTGCGCTGCAATGTCCGCCTCGGTGAACCACACCGGGCGGAGCTGGTGGTTGGCGAACAGCCAGGCCTGGTCGCGGCTGTGCGGCGACTGCAGGTTCGCCGTCTGGCCGTAGGCGAGGACGGACCACGCGGTGACCGGGCGCGTGAAGTGCACGAGCAGCACCCACGCGTCGCCGAAGCCGGCAAGCGGCTGGCTCGGCCCGAGGTTGCCGGCCACGCGGCGGCCGTTCGAGGCCGGGTCGAAGCCGACCACGCGATAGACGCCGTACCGGCCCGGAGCGCCGTCGCCCGGCAGCTCGACGTCGCCGAAGCGGTAGCGATGCACGGCGCCCCAGGTGACGCGCTCGGATCCGTACTGCGCGCGCACCTCCGTCACCGCGCGCTCGAGCGCGGCCAGCGCCACATCCGTGTCCGCGAGCCCGCGCGGCGTCGTCATCGGCTCCGCCCCGTTCCACGGCACCGCGAACGGCTCGGCGAGCTGCGCTTCGTAGAGCGCCCAGAAGCGCTCGAAGAGGATCGCGCCCGCGCTGCCGGCGTTGGTGGCCCGGTCCCACACGCTGAGCGTCTCGACGCCGGCGCGCAGCGGCTCCGACATCGCGGCACCCGCGCGCCCTGCCGCGAGGATCAGGTCGGTCAGCGTCCGGTCCGCCAGCAGCATCCGCGTCGTGAACTTCAGCCGCTGCGCCGCCTGTACGGAGAACCTGGGTGTGCCTTCGAGCTCGTCGAGCACGAGCTGCGCCCGCAGCGACAGGTCGTCACCGCGCTCGATGTAGGCCGGGTAGCGCGACGGGTCGATGCGAGCGCGAACGGACGGATACCACGGCGGATTGTTTGCGTTCTGCACGTAGCCGCCCGGCGGGTTGAGCAGCGACGGGAGATCCGACAGGCGGTGGATGCCCCTCCAGAACAGCCGGCGGTCGAGCGCGGGCACGTCGAGCGAGTAATCGACCGTGTCGTCCGCGCGCCGCGGCAGCCGGGCGTTCCACGCGTAGAAGATGTTTCCGTCGGCGTCGGCGTACGTGTAATTCGAGGTCACCAGCAGCCGGCGGTCGAGGACACGCCGGAACTCGCGCAGCGAGTCCGCCTGCTGCAGCTCGAAGAACCCTTCGTACTGCCGCAGCCACTCGACGTTGATCGATCGGACGACGAACACCTCGCTGGCGGTGCGGTGCACCACGGGACCGAGCCGCGTCTCCTCGAACTCCTGCTCGACGGTGCGGAAGGCGTCGTCGGCCTCCCTGACCGTCACCGCCACGCGACGGCGCGCGATCTCCGCTTCGCCGGCGGGCAGCGCGTAGATGTCCACGAGGTCCGGCGCGTTGTTGGTCTGCACGTAGCCGAGCCGATCGTTGAACCCTGCGCGCAGCACGGGGATGCCGACCAGCGTCGAGCCGTAGAAGTTGACGCGGCCGGGAATGGTGACGTGCGCTTCCCAGTACAGCTGGCCCCACGCGAGATGCGGATTGCCGAGCAGCATCGGGCGCCCGCTGGTCGTCTTCGACCCCGCCAGCGCAAACGCGTTGGAGCCTTCTTCGCTCTGGCGGGTCCGCTCGCGATGGAACGCGTCGTTCTGGCGGGTCCGCTCGCGATGGAACGCGTCGTTCTGGCGGGTCCGCTCGCGATGAATCACGACGCTCGCGGAACCCGCCCTACGTACGTCGGGAGATTGTGATTCGTAGGCCGGGTCCCGCGGCGCAGCAGGGTTCCAATGCGCCGCGGACCCGGCGGACTGGGCGGACCCGGCGGTCGGATACTTCTCGATCAGCCGCTGCGGGGGACGCACCGCGCCGAGGACGCCGAACATGCGGCTGTAGGCGAGCGGGTCCGACGGCTCGACGACGGGCATCCACGCGGGAACGGCGTCGCGATGGGTCTCGGTGTAGCGATTCACGCCGGCCGCGAACCCCTGCAGATACCGGCGGAACCGCCGGCCCGTCTCGTCGGCGAGCGCGCGCCGCGCGGCGCCGCGGTTGTCCAGCCGCCGCATCGCGAGATCGGTCTCGACGTCCGCCGCGCCCCCGAACACGCGCGCCGCCTCCCCGCGCGCGGCGATGTAGCGGCGGCCGAGCGCCTCGGCATGGTCCTCGGCCATCGCGTAGCCGAACCCGAAGCCGGCGGCTTCTTCGTCCTCGGCGAGGATGTGCGGGACGCCGTAGGTGTCGCGCCGGATCTCGACGCGCTCGGCGATCGGCTTCGCGCCCTGCAGCGGGGGACCGGCGGCGATGAGCGCCGCGGCCGCGCAGGCGGCCGCCGTCAGCCGCGTCACGTCCGGCTCCGGGAGCCCCCGAGCGCCGCCTCGACGCCGGAGACGAGCTCCGCCAGCGTGAACGGCTTGGCGATCAGCCGCATCGCGGGATTCGGCGCGGCCTCGTCCAGCACGCCGGACGGATAGCCGGACATGTAGAGGACGATCAGGCCGGGCAGGACCTCGGCGAGGTGCTCGGCGAGCTCCGGGCCGCTCATGCGCGGCATGACCACGTCGGTCAGCAGCAGGCTGAAGCGGTGGACCCCCGACGTCGCAATCGCGAGCGCTTCTTCCGGCGTGGCCGCGTCGACGACGTGATAGCCGTGACGCTCGAGCGCGAGGCGGGCGAAGCGCCGCACGGCGTCCTCGTCCTCCACCAGCAGGATCGACTCCCGCGTGGCGACAGAGGGCGGCGCGGTCCGCGGCACGAACTCGGTCTCCGGCGCGCCGCCGACGGCCACCGGCAACCGCACGTGGAAGGCGGCGCCCCGTCCCGGCGCGCTCTCGACCGAGATCGCGCCGCGGAGCTGCATGACGATGCCGTAGACGGTCGAGAGGCCGAGGCCGGTGCCTTCGCCCGCCGGCTTCGTGGTGAAGAACGGCTCGAACACGCGCGCCTTCACCTCGTCGTCCATGCCCGTGCCGGTGTCACGGATGGTCATCCGCACCGACGGCGGCTCGGCGACGTTCGCCGTCTCGATGGTCAGCGTGCCGCCGCGGGGCATCGCGTCGCGCGCGTTGAGGGCGAGGTTCATCACCACCTGCTCGATCTCGCCGGGGTCCGCGGTGACGAGCCGCAGGTCGGGGGCGAGGCTGGTCTCGATGCGGATGCGGGGACCGATCAGCCCCTGCAGGATCGGCGTGAGCCCCTCGACGACCGCGTTCAGCCGCAGATCGCGCGGCTGCAGCACCTGCCGGCGGCCGAAGGCGAGCAGACGGCGCACGAGTTCCGACGCGCGATGTCCGGCTTGCTGCACTTCCTTCAGGTGCTGGCCGAGCGCGGACTCCGGCGCGACGTCCTGGAGCATGACCTCGACGTAGCCGAGGATGGCCGCGAGGTTGTTGTTGAAGTCGTGCGCGATGCCGCCCGCCAGCCGGCCGATGGCCTCCAGCTTCTGCGCGTTTGAGGCCTCCGACTGCGTGCGCCGCTGCTCCGTCATGTCGCGCGAGAGGCCCAGCACCGCCTTGATGCCGCCGCTGCCGTCCGGCACGGGCACCAGCCACGTGCCGAGCCACACCTCGCGCTCGAGGTAGAGCGTGCGGCCCTCCGTATAGAACGGCTGCCCCGTCTCGAAGACCTGGCGCAGGTTCCGTCCCTGCCGCTCGGCGACCTCGGGCGGGAAGATTTCCGTGCGCTTGCGCCCGATGAGGCGGTCGGGCGTCGTGCGCAGCTGCCGCGCCGCGGCCTGGTTGACGTACTCGACATCGTCGTGGCGGTTGATGACGAAGATGTGGTCCTCGGCTGTTTCCGCGAGCACGCGGTACTGCGCCTCGCTGTGCCGGAGCTGCTCCTCGGCGCGGCGCCGCTCGGTGACGTCCACCACGATCATCGCCACGCGCGGCGCGGGCCCCGGCAGTCGCGACGTGGACGCCAGCACCCATCGCACGCCGCCGTCGGCGGCCAGCAGCGGGAGG
>Ga0194131_10007907_pt1 | contig 14100 bp, 13 predicted proteins | sample TA2KigO120mmetaG_FD_148631 | JGI IMG/M metagenome (GOLD analysis project Ga0194131, IMG submission 148631) | Freshwater microbial communities from Lake Tanganyika, Tanzania - TA2015053 Kigoma Offshore 120m | ecosystem: Environmental > Aquatic > Freshwater > Lake | place: Tanzania: Lake... | reverse complement strand
GGTCCGCGTCCCAAGTGACGCAGACCCAGTCGAGCTCCAACCCCTGCACCTGGAATTCGGTTGCGGCGTCCTCCAGGTAGTAGCTCGATCGCGTGTCGTGCCTGTCGTTCAGGAACCACTGCACAGGATCGACGTTGACTCGGACATCGATCGCGTGCGGCTTCAGACGTTGGGCCTGCGACGAGGCGACCAGCCCATATCGTTCCGATCCACGCGCATGGTTCCGAATCCAGGCCTTGGCTCGCGCCAAGTCGCGCGTGACGGCAATGGGATACCGCCGGATGACTTCTCCGAGCAGCGATCGGGCCGAGCCCGCATCACAGTCGAGAACAGCCTTGACGAACGTGGATACCTTCTCCGATCGGAACGATCTCATGGACGTGGCGAGATGAAGGCGAGCATCCCAGACAACCGACGCCGGAGCAAGGCGTTCGAGCGGTGACTGTGCTGCGTATTCAGAGTCGGTGAGATTCGGCGATACATAGACGCGCCAGTGCGGGAACTTCAGCCGGACGGCGTCGAACTGTCAGCGCTCACCTGAAACCGCGTAAATCTGGACCGCTGTCGTCGTCGTTGTTTTCGTTTTTGTTCTTCTGAAGAAACGACAAGGGCTGTGGACGCTTGTGGGAATCTCGCGTTCTTCTGCGAGATTTCCAAGCCGCTGTGGGCGCGTTCTGTGCGTCCACAGTGGCGTCAGCGTCCATAGCCTCTTCGCAGGTGTCGCGGAATCACAGTACGCTGCGGATGCGGCGGGCGAGGTGAGGGCCTGGAGCGTTGGACCTTCAGACCCTCGGTGACCGCCTCGATGCTCCGACGGACCGAGCCAGTCGTCTCTTTGTGCCACGGTTTCAGCGCCGTGTCCAGTCGGAGCGCGCCGCCGCTCCGACGCCGTGGACACGCCGCTTCGCCAGAAAATCTGCCGTCGCTGCAACCGGCTCTTCGCGATTTGCGTCGCGTGTGATCGCGGGCAGGCCTATTGCTCGCCGACGTGTCGCATGGCCGCCCGACGAGACTGCGTGCGCGCTGCACGCCAGCGCCATCGACGCAGTCCGGAAGGGCGGCTCGATCATCGCGATCACCAGCGCGCGTACCGCGCGCGCGTGAGGGGTCAGACTTCCCAGCCGGTGACGTCGCTCGGCACACTGCCGGCGGACACGACGACGGATCGGGTGCCGACCGTGCCCCTGGCGGGCGCGTCGCGCTGCATGGTCTGCGGCCGGGAAAGCGCCTGGCTCCTTCCACCGCCCTGGCGGATCCGTCGCGTGTCTTCGGAGAGGACACGCCATGATCACGCCCGAGCAGCACGCCGAGATTCGCCGGCTCTATTACGGCGAGCACTGGAAGGTCGGCACGATCGCCGCCGCCCTCGGCGTCCACCATGACACCGTCCGCGCGGCGATTGTGATCGACACGCAGGGGCTGCGCCGCGGCACGTGCCGGGCCACCCGGCTCGATCCGTACCTGCCATTTCTCCGCGACACGCTCGCGCAGTACCCGCGCCTACGCGCCACCCGGCTCTACGACATGGTAAAGGGCCGTGGCTACACCGGCTCGGTCGTCCAGCTACGGCGCGCCGTCCGTCTGATTCGTCCCACGGCGCCGGCGACGGTCTATCGCCGCCTCACAACGCTGGCGGCCGAGGAGGCGCAGATCGACTGGGGCTCGTTTGGCTCCATTCGAATCGGCCGCGGAGCACGGCCCCTCTCCGGGTTTGTGATGGTGCTCTCGTACTCGCGCGCGATCTTCGCCCTCTTCACCGTCGACCAGACGCTCGAGAGTTTTCTCCGCGGCCACGTCGAGGCCTTCGCGGCCTTTCAGGGCGTCCCGGCGTAATCGCAAGCTTGCGATTAGCGGGCTAATCGTCAGATGCCCGTAATGCGAAGAACTGCGCGACGGACCAGCGAGAGCCGCCGAACGCAGGCGACTACCTTCGCATTATTCGGAACGGACATCCTTGCTGATCCGCAAGGAGGTGCGTATGTGCATGCCCCCGGTTTCGGAGGATGGATGGCTCTCGCGGCTCACCGAACATCTGCAGAACGAACGCTACCACCCTCATATCGTCACCCGCTGGACCGCGGTCGCTCGCCACTTCCTCAGGTATCTGGAGGAGCGCGGGACGCGCGTGGAGGACGCGCAGCCGTCTGACGTGGCGGGCTACCTGCGGCGCGAGCGCCGCCGCTACGTCCGACGCCACTATCACCGCCCGCCGTCGATTACTGGCTGGCGAAACTCGTATACCGGCGGCATACACATGCTGCTGCGATTGGTCCGGGGATCGTGGCCGCCGCCGAGCGCGTTGACGGCATCGGAGCAATTCCACGCGGCTCTCACCGACGAGTACGCCAGGTGGATGCAGGACCGTCGTGGGCTCGCGGTCGAGACGTGCCGTGATCGTTGTGAGGAGGCCTGCCGTTTTCTCGACTGGCTTGGCCCACGCGGCACCGCGGTCCAACTCAAGGAACTCGAGGTACCGGATCTCGATGCGTACGTGGCCAGCCGTGCGGCGTCGCTTCGACGAGTCACGCTCAAAGGGGTCACCGTCAAGCTGCGCAGCTTCTTGCGGCATCTGTACGCCAGTGGACGAGCGCCCCGTGATCTCAGCGTCACGATCATCGGGCCGCGCGTGTACGCGGACGAGGCAATCCCCTCAGCATTGCGGGCGGAGGATGTCGGGCGGGTGCTGGAGGTCACCCGGCGCGATCGCTCGGCCATTGGTCGCCGCGACTACGCCATTTTGATGCTCCTCGCGAAATACGGCCTGCGTGCCGGTGAGGTCACGGCGTTGCGGTTGGACGACCTCGACTGGCGGCACGATCGACTCCGCATTCGCCACTCCAAAACGCACGCCGTCACAGAGCTGCCGTTACTGGCTGACGTCGGCGACGCGATCGTCCAGTACCTCCGCCGTGGCCGACCGTCGGTCCGGTATCGAGAGGTCTTCATCCGGAGTCGAGCGCCCTACCGCCCCTTTCGATCCGGCTCGTCGCTGTACACCCCGATTCGAGATCGCCTCGAGGCAGCCGGCATCAGGCCAACCGGGAAGCGAGGCCCGCATGCCTTCCGCCACACACGAGCGGTGACGTTGCTCCGCGCGGCGGTCCCCGCCAAGCACATTGGCGATCTCTTGGGCCACCGATCCCCCAAATCGACGACCGTCTATTTGAAGCTGGCGACGGAGGACCTCCGGGCCGTCAGTCTGGAGATTCCGAGGGAGCTGCCGGTATGAGCGCGCTCGCCGATCCCCGCGTGATCGACCGCTTCATTCGCACGCTCCGCCTCCGGAGCTCAGACACCGTCCCGGTGTACCGATGCATCTTGCGGCACTTTCAACGCTTCCTGGTCGACCAGTCGGCTCACGCGCTGGTGTCGCAGGACACCGTGCGACGGTGGCTGGACGCACGGCGGCGTGATCTGCCGGTCGCGCTGGTCTACCACCGCGCGCGGCTGGTGGATCGATTTCTCGATTGGCTCGTGACGACACGCGCCATGGCCAGCAATCCGCTCGCGGACTTGCGCTGCGAGTACCGCCAGCGCAGCACGACGCCAATCGTCCGGGCCTTAATGACCGGGAATCCCGACGCCGCGCTCGAGGCGCTCCGCCCGCTCCCGCCGTTTGGGAGCTCGCTTGGCTCTGTCTTGGAGGCGCATATCAGCCGGATGCGCGCCCTCGGTCACCGGTACGATACCGAGGCCGCCCGTCTGCTGCGCTTCGACCGCTTCCTGCAGAGACGCCCGGATCTGACCGGTGAACCCCTGCGCGTGTTGGTCCAGGCGTGGGCCGATGCCGGCGCGGGCGTCCACCACACGTGGGAGGCCCAGGTCTGTGGCCGAGTGATCTCCACCGCCTTGCACCGTCTCGACTCGACGACGGCGATCCTCCGCGTCGATCGTCAGCTCTATCGCCAAGTGCGTCTACAACACCGGCGTCCCTACATCTGTACGGCCGACGACCTCCGACGCATCGTGGAGGCGGCGCGGACGTTTCCGTCCCCGCACGCGCCGTTGCGCCCCTCGAGCCTGTGCGTGATGGTGATCCTAGCGGCGTGTGCCGGCCTGCGCCTCGGCGAACTCGCACGGCTGACGCTCGGTGATGTGGACCTCACCGACGGGACGATCGAGATCCGCGAAACCAAATTCTTCAAATCACGTCGGCTGCCGCTCGCGCCGAGCGTCGTCGCGGCGGTCCGCAGCTATCTGAACGCCCGTCGCCGGGCCGGGGCGGCGATGGACGCGTCGGCCGGTCTCTTCTGGCATCAACAGCGCGCCGGCCGGTACTCCCGCGTCATGATCGAAAAGCTGCTGGTCCGTGTGCTCCGACGAGCGGGCTTGAAGCCAGCGCACGGGCGAGCGGGCCCGCGTGTGCATGACCTTCGTCACGCCTTCGTCGTCCATCGCATGCTGGCGTGGTATCGAGCCGGCATCAATCCTCAAAGTCGGCTCCCCTACCTGGCCACCTATCTCGGGCACAAGGACATCAACTCGACCCTGGTGTACCTCACCATCACCCAGGAATTGCTGCAGGAGGCGAGCGAGCGCTTCCGGCGCCACAGTCGTCGCGTCCTCGATGGGCACGGAGGACACCGATGACGCCGCTCCGCTTTCCGCACCTACTGCAAGCCTTCTTTCAGGACTGGATGGCGGGCCAGCGCAACCTCTCCCACCATACCGTGCTCTCGTATCGCGACACATGGCGACTGTTTCTCCGTTTCGTCGCGACGCGAAAGGGGCAAGCCGTTGCGCAGGTAGGGCTCTCCGATCTCACCGAGGCCGAGGTCCTCGCTTTCCTCCGACACTGCGAACAGGATCGCCACGCGTCGACCGGCACGCGTAATTGCCGCCTCGCGGCTCTTCGGGCGTTCTTTCGTTTCGTCGCAGATCGCGAACCAGCGGTGGCCGCCGACTGCGCAACGATCCTCCGAATTCCGACGAAGCGAGCATCCAAGCCGGCCTTGTGCTATCTCGACCCCGAGGAAGTCACCGCGATCCTCAACCAGCCCGATCGCGCAACGGCCGAAGGCCAGCGCGACCACGTGCTCCTCTCTTTCCTCTTCAACACAGGGGCGCGGATTCAAGAGGCGCTCAACGTGTGTCCCGGCACGCTCCGGCTGGACCCGCCGACGCAGGTCCGGCTCTTCGGCAAAGGACGCAAGGAACGCATCTGCCCGCTCTGGCCAGAAACGGCCGATCTGATTCGTGCGCTGCTTCGGCGGCAGCCGCGAGCCCCGAACGAGCCGATCTTTCTGAACCGGTTTGGTCGCCCACTGGGTGCCGCGGGAGTGCGCTTCAAATTGCATCACTACGTCGAGGCGGCGGCACGGCACGTGCCTTCGCTCCAATCAAAACACGTCTCGCCTCACACCTTTCGTCATTCGACTGCGGTCGCCTTGGTATCGGCTGGCGTCGACGTGACCGTCATTCGAAGCTGGCTGGGCCACGCGCACCTCGATACGACGAATCACTACGCGCGCGCCAGCCTGGACACCAAGCGAGAGGCGTTAGCTCGCGTCGACGCGAGCGCGAGGCCGGGCAGGCCTCCGCGCTGGAAGCGCGACCCGGAACTGCTAGCGTGGCTCGACGCACTCTGACGAGAGTGCCCGAATAATGACCAGGTACGATGGCCCATTCGGTCGAGAACATCGCCGAATGGGCCGTCATCTTCGCATTACGGGCATCTGACGATTAGCCCGCACCCTCGTCTACGACAATCTCCGCAGCGCCGTGCTCGAGCGCGCGGGCACCGCGATTCGGTTTCATCCGCGGCTGCTCGAGCTCGCCGGCCACTATCACTTCGCGCCCCGGCCCTGTACGCCCGGCCGGGCCAATGAGAAGGGGAAAATCGAACGCCAGATCCAATATCTCCGTCACGCCTTCTTTGCCGCGCGCACGTTTGTCGATGTCGAGGATCTGAATGCCCAATTTCGGCGCTGGCGGGACGAGGTCGCGCACAGGCGCCCGCACCCCGATCAGCGCGACCGCACCGTCGCCGAGGTCCTCGCCGACGAGCAGCCGCGGCTCTTGCCGCTCTTCGCGCATCCCTTCGAGACCGAGGTAATGCGCACGGTCATCTCCGGCAAGACGCCGTACGTGCGCTTCGACCGGAACAGCTACTCGATTCCGCACACCCACGTGCGTCGGCCGCTGATGCTGCTCGCCAGTCCGACCACGGTGCGCGTCCTCGCCGGCACCGAGGCGATCGCGCGCCATGACCGTAGCTACGACACCGGCCAGGTGATCGAACAGGCGTGGCATATCGCCGGCCTCGTCGCCGCCACCCGCCAGGCGAATCCCTCGAGCGCCCGCGACCGGCTGCGGCTGGCCGTGCCGCCAGCCGCCACGCTCCTGGAGCGGCTCGCCGCGCGTGGCGAGTCCCTGCGCTACCAGATCACCCGCTTACTCGCGCTGCTCGATGACTACGGCCCGCAGGAGCTCGCCGCCGCGATCGACGGCGCGCTTGAGCGGGATGCGCTCGGCGCCGGCGCGATCGCGCACATCCTGGAAACACGCCGCCGGCAGCGCGGGCTGAAGCCACCGATTCCGATGGCGCTCCCCGATCATCCGCGCGTCCGCGATCTCGATGTCACGCCCCATCGCTTGGAGACGTACGATGCCCTCACCCGACCCGATCCCACCGACGCTGAGTGATCAGCTCCGGCAACTCGGGCTCGTGCACACCGCCACCGAGCTCAATGACTTCATCGCCCGCGCGACGCAGAAGCGCTGGAGTCCTGTCGTGCAGCTCGAACGGCTGGTCCAGGCCGAGAGCGAGGCGCGCCGGCACCAGCGCGTCGAGCGGCGGCTCCGAGACGCCCGGCTCGGCCGCTTCAAACCCATGGCCGATTTCGAATGGCCGTGGCCGAAGGCGATTCACCGACCGACCGTCGACCGCGTCCTCACGCTGGACTTCCTCGCCCAACGCGAGAACGTGATCATCGTGGCGCCGCACGGCCTCGGCAAGACCATGATCGCCAAGAATCTCGTCCACGAAGCGATCCTCGCCGGCCACTCAGCGCGCTTTCTGACCGCGCCCGATCTGATCCTCGATCTCACCCGGCAAGAAACCGCCCGCGCGTTGCAGCACCGCCTTCGGAGCTATGTCCGCCCCAGTCTCCTCGCGATTGACGAAGTGGGCTACCTGGCCTATGACGCCCACGCCGCAGACCTCCTCTTTCAAGTCGTGAGCCGACGGTATGAGCAGAAGTCAATCGTGATCACGACGAACTTGTTATGCGGTGCACCGCATAAGCGATTTAATGCGCAGCAAATTGTTATGCGGAGCTGAATCGCGATTCCCCTCGCAATAGGCGCTGTCGATCGCGCTCGGGCCCTCGCGACTCCGCATTACCGTGATGTCCTTCTGAAAGGGGGACGTCATGCTCACCGACCTCTTCGAGTCAGTTGCGCGCGTTCAGGCAATTCGTGAGGGACCGGCTGGGACGCTGCTTGAGGCGTTCGCGCAAGGGCTGGTGCGAGACCGCTATGCGGCGCTCACCGCCCGTAGACATTTCCGAGCCGCGGAGCACTTTGTCCATTGGGCGGACCGCACGGGAGTTCCGATCACTGGTGCGATCGGGCCGGCGTTGGAGCGATTCGGCCGTCACCTTCAGCGACCCGGTCGGTGCCCGCACTTCGGGCATACGTTTCGATTGGAGATCCTGCACGGCACGCGCCTTTTCCTGACACACCTCGAGGACGTCGGCCTCATCGACCGTCCTGCCGTCGAGCGCACGATTCCGCCGCTGATCACCGAGTTCGGTCAGTGGATGCAGCAGCAGCGCGGGACGTGCACGAGCACCCTGTCGAATTACGAGGTGCATATCCGCGAGCTCCTCAGACGAGTCGGCGATCAGCCGGGCACATGGGACGCGCGGAGCCTGCGGGAGTTCGTGCTCGAGGGGAGCCGCACGTGCGGGTGGGCGGCCGCCAAGAAGCGCACGACGGCGCTGCGGATGTGTCTCCGGTTCCTAATCGCCGAAGGCCGGTGCGCCAGTGGCTTGGATGGGGCCATTCCCGTTCTCGCCCACTGGCGCCTGTCGTCATTGCCACGCTACCTGCCGGCCGACGATGTCGAACGCGTGATCGCCTCCTGCGATCTCACCTCGGCGGTCGGGAAGCGTGATCGCGCGATTCTGCTGCTCCTCGCGCGCTTGGGCTGGCGGGCTGGCGACATCGTGCAGTTGCGGTTCCGCGACATCGACTGGAAGAAGGCGTGGATTCACGTGTCAGGCAAGGGACGCCGCGAGACGCGCCTGCCGCTCACCCACGAGGTGGGTGACGCGCTGGTCACGTATCTCACGAAGGGCCGCCCGCCCACAGACACCGATACCGTCTTCGTCCGCAGTCGGGCACCGTTTCGCGCCTTCGGCTCGCATTGTGCCGTGTCGGTGATCGTCGATCGCGCGCTTGCTCGCGCCGGGGTGACCCGCCCCAGCCGCGGCGCCGCCCATCTACTGCGGCATTCCGTCGCGACATCAATGCTCCGGCATGGTGCCTCACTGCAGGACGTGGCGGCCCTCCTGCGCCATCGCTCGGTCACGACGACCGAGATCTACGCCAAGGTCGACGTCACCGCACTCCGTCGGATTGCCCAGCCGTGGCCAGAGGTGCAGCCATGTTAGCCCCAGCCGTCGCGTCGTACGTCGCGGTCCGGCGTGCGGCCGGCTTCGCGTTCCGATCGGAAGCGAGGTCGCTCGAGACCTTCGCCGCGTTCTCAGACGCGAGGGCGGAAGCATATGTTCGTGCGTCCGTGGCCATCGAATGGGCGGGACTCGCGCGATCGGTGCCGCAGCGCGCCCGCCGGCTCGGCCACGTGATCCGACTCGCCCGGTACCTCCGCGCGGAAGACGCAGGTCATGAGGTGCCGCCTGCTGTCTTCGGTGCAGAGAAGCGCGCTCGTCCCGCGCCGTACATCCTCTCGCCCGATCAGATTCGACAGCTCGTCTCCGCTGCCGCTCGCTCCGGATACCGGACACTTCGGCGGGACACGTACAGCACGCTCTTTGCGCTGCTGGCGTCGAGTGGAATGCGCGTGTCCGAGGCGATTCGTCTCCGATTAGACGACCTCACGCCCGACGGGCTCGTGATCCGAGGTTCGAAATTCCACAAGAGCCGTCTCGTTCCTCTGCACGAGACCGCCCGAGCCGGGCTCGAGCGATACCTGCAACGGCGACTGCCGTATGCGCCCACAGAGCCCCACCTCTTCGTCTCGATCCGACGCAAGCCCCTCTTACTGCACGATGTCGAGGTTGCCTTCCGGACGGCGGCGCGCGCCAGTGGACTGCCGGACCGACCCCGTGCTCGACCGACGCCTCATTCGCTCCGTCACACCTTCGCCGTGAGGGCGCTGCAAGCCTGCCCCGATGGCCGCGACGCAATTACGCAGCACATGCTCGCGCTCTCGACGTACCTCGGTCATGCCAAGGTCGCTGACACCTATTGGTACTTGGAAGCGGTGCCGGCGCTGATGACGGACATTGCCGACCGCTGCGAGCGCTTCCTCATGGGAGAGCGGCCATGACACCGCTCGCGCCACACGTCACCGCGTTCTTTCAGCAGCGACTGCCGGTCGAGCGACGCGCCAGCAGCCACACCTCGGACTCCTACGCCTATGCGTTCAAGCTGCTCCTGGAATTCGCCAGTGAGCGCTTGCACGTCCCACCCTCCGCCTTGCGGCTGGAGCAGATCGATGCGCCCCTCGTGGTCAGTTTCCTCAATCATTTGGAAACGACCCGTGCGAATCGCCCGAGCTCCAGAAACGTACGCCTGGCCGCGATCAAGTCGTTCATGCACTTCCTGGAATTCCGTGAGCCCGCCGCCATCGACCAGATTCGGCGGATCCTCGCGATCCCGCCGAAGAAGACCGACACGCGGTTGGTCCGACACCTGACGGTCGATGAAATGCAGGCAATCCTGAATGCGCCCGCGCCTTCCAGCTGGGACGGCGTTCGCGCCCGCGCCATGCTTCACCTCTGCTTCGCGGGTGGGCTGCGGGTCTCAGAGTTGGTGGGCCTGCAGCTCGCCGATGTGACGCTGCATCCGCAGGCGAGCATCCTCGTGCACGGCAAGGGTCGACGCGAGCGCTGCTTGCCCCTGTGGAAAGTTACGACCACCGCCCTGCGCGCATGGCTGGCGATCCGTGGCACCATGCCCACGCCTGAAGTCTTCGTCAATGCTCGCGGCCATCCCCTGACCCGCTCCGGTTTCGAGTACGTCCTCGACAAGCATGTCCAGACGGCGGCGATGTCCTGCCAGTCATTGGCCGCCAAGCGCGTCTCCCCGCACGTCCTGCGACACACGTGTGCCCTGACCGTGCTGCAGGCCACCAAGGATCTACGAAAGGTCTCTCTCTGGCTCGGACATGCCCACATGCAAACGACCGAGATGTACACACGGGCGGATCCGTCGGTGACACTGGAAGCGCTCGAAGCGATGATTGCGCCGAAGCGGCGATCGGGCCGCTTCAAGGCGACCGACAAGCTGATCGCAGCACTGACATCCCGCTCCGTAATGCGGAGCACGACGCCGTCTACGTGATGTTTTTGCGGGGCCTCGTCACGCGAGGCTCCGCATTACCACCGGCTCCGCATTAAACTTGCCCTTTAAACAATGGGACACCGTCTTTCCCAACGCGGCGTGCGCCGTCGCCCTGATCGATCGCCTGACCCATCACGCCGAGATCATCTCGATCGAGGGCGAGTCCTATCGCAAGCGGGAGGCGGAGGAGGCGCAGAAGCGCAAGCAGGAGCAGAAGCCGAAGCGCTAATCACCGACCGCCGTCCGCATCGACGTCGGTCCAGATTTACGCGGTTTTACATGAGCGGCGACATCGAACCACTCGCCAATGCCTGCCTCGCCGGTATGAATCTCCTGACCGCCGCCGACGAGACAGATCACGACGGCCCACGTATCGTGCCGGTCGAGGTACGAGATGAGGAACTCTGGTTCCGACCGATTAAAGTTCGCAATCTTCTTGCGGCGCTTCATGAAGTCGGCGGTTTTTACCTGCGTCCACGCACGCTGCGCTTCGTCGAAGATGACGACGTGGTCATAGGGAGCGCTCGTCGTGCGTACGCCTTCGTCTCGGAAGTGGTGGACGTTCTGGATGAAAGGCTTCACGCGCTGCCGGACCACACCCTTCCGTTCGGTGTTGCCGATGCGCGCCAGTTCGTCGCGCGTGAGCGCTTCCTGAAGAACCGCAACAAGCGGACCGTTTCCCGACAGATAGACGGCCCGCGCCTCTCCCAACGTCCGCCTGCGTGTTGCCACGTTCAGGCCGACGAGCGTCTTCCCGGCTCCCGGTACGCCGGTGACGAACACGATGGATTTCTCGCGGTGCGCTCGGGAGTGCTCGATGATGTCCTCGACGCCAACTGACGTGATGCGGAGGTTCTTGGCGCCCGCGTCGCTCCGCGAAATTGCGTCGACCGAGTGGCGCGCGTACAGGGCCCGCGCCGCCTCGATGATGGTTGGCGTCGGCTGATATGGTGCGGCTCCCCAAGCCTCGCCGTCGATCGGAGGTCCGTTGCTCAGTGCGAGACCACCTTGGAGGACATCGCGGAGGTGGCGAGCGCCGTAGCGATATGGCGGCCGGACGTCGTCGGGGTAGGCGGCCTGCCAGGCTTGGTCCGCTGTTTCAGCTTCGGTAGCGACGAGGATCGGAAGGATCGGCGCCTCATGACTCGCCGAGTGAAAGTTCTTCAGATCCAGCGCGTAGTCCCACGCTTGGTTGTAGTCGGCTAGACGGAACTGGCGCTCACCACACTTGAACTCGATTGGGAAGATCGCAGGGCCGGAAACCAACACTGCGTCGATGCGACTGCCAAGGCGCGGGACGTCGAACTCAAGATAGAGCGTGCCAGTAAGCCCGGACAGAGCAACCTTGAGTATCCTCAATTCCTCTTCCCATGCCTGACGCTGACTGACCCTTCAGCGCTCGCGAGAATTGACCCGCCTTTGCTCGCGACGAATGGACCACTCGGAAATCAACGGAGTCCCTGAAACCCGGCCGCCTGCGCGGACCGCATTTGGGTGGGCGGTCTGCTCGGCGGCCTGGACAGGGACGCCGAGCGCACGGTCGGCCAATCTTCAGAAGGCGGAGACGCGTCATCTTCGGTCTCGAGTCACGACGCAGCCGTACAGAGACGATCGCGGTTTGGCGCGCGCCAACGGAAATTTCGAACAGCGAGATCTCCTTCGCGATCAGCACGTTGACGATTCGTTCTTTGTTCTCATTCGCAGCATGTTCGGTGATTCGCGAACGCTTCGCCGTGAACGACGGATGAATCGGCCCCAGCACTTTGCAGCTCGATACTGCCAGCCGTGGAGGCGCGCCGAGATTCGCGATCGCGGACGCGGAATCGGTTCTGAGTTTCAAATCGTGTTTCGCGTGTGGGTCAATTCTGACGAGCGGAAATGGGTCAATTCTCGTGAGCGCCGAGGCTTTTTTTTTGACCTCGAGATCGTGCGTGTGTGATGCCGTCAGCGCACCAAGAAGCTCGTACGGATCGGGGGCGAGAAAGAAATCTACGGGTCCGGAGTAGTACGCGGACGCGCGGGGAGACGAATTGGTCACTTCTGTGCCAAGAATAACGGAGGGCCCGATTGGAACCGCCTCTATCGACACCCATACAGGGGCAAACTCTTAGTAAAGGTGCGTAATGTTTAGATATATATCGATATATATCGCAAGATAACATATCACAACGATAGAGCTCTGCCTATCACGATTTCATCCTTTTCTTATTGCGGTAATCAATCGGATCGTTGTACCTTGCGCGTCGTGCCGCGACACAAGGGATCATCGCGTTCTACACGTGAAAATAGCGTTTTGCGGAATGCTAGGCTAGAAGAGAAGGGGTGGAGCAAGGAAGAGCTCGCGCGACGGGCAGATGTGTCCGCTCAGACCGTCCGCAAGGCGGAACGCGGCGAAACGGTGTCGGAGACGAGCATGGCCCGGATTGCGAGGGCACTCGGAATGCCCATGGCGAAGTTGTTTCCTGGCACTTCGGCCTGACTGGGCCGCCATGGAATCCCTTGGTTTGACCCCGTACGCGGATTCAGGAAAGAATTATGGTTTGCCCCTGTTCGCGAAAGCGACGAGGAGGCTCTGATGACCGGCTCCAAGACAGCTTCAACAACACCGGTGACCGAGGGCCAAGTGCTTGATCGACCCGTCTCGACGACTGAGAAGCCGTCCGTACAACCGCCAACGTCCGATTGGCGTACAACCGCGGACGAGCTCATTGAAGAGGTCCGCCGATCGGAGATTCTGACGCGCGAGGACCTTGCCATTCGCATAAACGCTCGCGATTGACGCGATCTGCCGCAGGGACCCCGTCCCTGCGGGCAGCTCCGCCCGCAGCGTTCTCCGATACACAAGACGTCGCGTTCTGAAGGATGGGATGGCTCGCATCATTCCGTTTGCTCCTACGGATTCTCTGACCGCGATTCTCGAACTCGAGCCGCCCGCGTTCTCCCGCGCAGACCCCTTCCGCCAGCTTCGTTACATCGCCGATTACGTGCGCAGCCTGGAGTGTCGCTCGCTTGTGATCGAGGACCATTACGTCGATCGCGATTTCATCGAAGACTACAGTCTCTTCTATTCGCGCAACCTCCAGGCCTACCCAAACTTCTGCCAACGTGTTCATTTCTTCCGATGCGAATCGGATCAGACCGAGGCGGAGCTACATCGACTGTTGACGGACCTTCGGAAATACCCCGCCGAATTCAAGGAGCGAGCCGCGGAATTCTCGAGGGACCGATACCTCGGATTCACCGTGATCAAACCTCTGAAGGGATCACCAGTTGGACGAACCGTTCTGAGTCGCTACCCGGCACAACCTGCGGATCTCCCCGATCAGGAAAGGCACTTCTCAGGAACTCGATCGTACACCGTACACCTCGGCCCGGTGACTCTGTCGGTCACCGGCTTGGCTTTTCAGCAGCAGGATGTGGGCGTCAGCGCGTGCGCTACGACAGCTCTGTGGTCAGCGCTTCACAAGGTTCGCGACTTCGAGGAAATCGGGGCACCGACGCCGGCGCAGATCACCACACTCGCTACACGATACTCGTTACCGTTCGGCCGACCCATTCCATCGGACG
>Ga0194131_10007903_pt1 | contig 14103 bp, 14 predicted proteins | sample TA2KigO120mmetaG_FD_148631 | JGI IMG/M metagenome (GOLD analysis project Ga0194131, IMG submission 148631) | Freshwater microbial communities from Lake Tanganyika, Tanzania - TA2015053 Kigoma Offshore 120m | ecosystem: Environmental > Aquatic > Freshwater > Lake | place: Tanzania: Lake... | reverse complement strand
GTGGTGGAGCGTTCCTTTGCATGGCTGGAAAAATGCCGACGCCTTTGGAAGAATTGCGAGCGCGACCTCAATACCAGCCTGCACATGGTCGTCCTGGCCTTCGCCGTGTTACTCCTCAAAAGATTCTAAACAGGTTCTAAGAAGAACCACTCACCCAAAACGAAGATTACCAGCAGACCAAAGCTCATCCCTATGCGGCGCAAAGTCAGCAGGAAATCCTTAACTTCGTCTCGATTATCAGCCAAGGACTCGCTCCAGTAGAAACTAGCGGGGGGCAGGCTTCAAACCTGCCCCCGTCGTCATTCCCCCTTCTACCCCACCAGCGTCTGTTGGATGGCCCCGGCCAGGTCCGCCACCTGGGCAATGTCCTCCCAGGTGGTCATGGCCTGGTCCACCTTGTCCTGGGTTAGCGCCAGTCCCGCGTTGACCCGGAACTTGCCCTTGATGTTCTCAATGCCCCAGGGGTTTTTCTGTCCGCCCAGCACCATGTCCCGGCTGGTCACGTGCTCAAAGGTGCGCCCGTCCTTAAGGGTAATGCGCACCGGCACGCCCCGCTGGAACTCGCCGGAGCCTTCCTCCCACTTGGACAGCACCCGCGTCCGCACCTTGCCCATCATCTCCTGCACCTGGGGATCGGCAATCTTGTCATCGCTGAAGGTGTCAATGCCAATCTCGCCGTCCATCAGGGCCGCTGCCACATTGTACTTGGCGCTGAACTTGCCCTTGAGGGGATCGTCCGGCTCGGTGTAGAGCATCACCACCGACACGTAGGACTGGTCCACCTCGGCGGAGGCCACGTCCTCGGCGGTGAAGTTGTGCTGGCGCATCAGGCTGAACAGGCTGTCCAGCATGGCGTGATTGCCGCCGCAGCAGGGGTACTTCTTGATAATCAGGGCGTCCTGCACCCGGAAGGGCTTCCCCAGATTCTCGGCCATGTGCTTCAGGTCGTAGATGCCCTCGCCCAGCACCGTGGCGGCGAAGCCCACCGGGTGCTCGATGACCTGCTGGCCGGCGGTGAGGCCCCGCTGGGCTAGCTGGGCGGCCATCACCCCGTCGCGGCAGGTCAGCCCGGCGTGCAACGGCTTGGTCATGGTGCCGAAGTTGTGAATCAGCCCGCTGGCCATGGACCCGGCGATGCCCAGGGCGGTGGTGGTCTGCTTTTCGTCCAGCTTCAGCAGCTTGGCGCAGGCGGCGGCGCAGGCCAGGCGGCCAATGACGCCGGTGGAGTGGAAGCCCCGCAGCATCTGGTTGTACTTGGTAGTGTGCTGCAAGGCCAGGCCCACCTCGCAGCCTACTACGTAAGCCTCCAGCAGGTCCCGGCCCGTGGCGCCCATTTGCTCCCCCAGGGCCAGCAGCGCCGGGAAGATGGCCACGGTGGGGTGGCCGAAGCCGCCGAAGTCGTCGTAGTCCAGGGCGTGGCCCATGGTGCCGTTGGCCAGGGCTGCATTGGGCAGGGAGGTGCGCCCGCCGCCGGAAAGTATGGTGGCTTCCGGCGCACCGCCCAGGTCGCCCACGTACTGCTGGATAATCTGGCCCACGGGCTGCACCGACCCGGCCAGGATTACTCCCAGCAGGTCAAAGCACGACTCGTTGGCGACGCGGATGGCTTCCGGCGGGATGTCCTCATAGCTGGTGTTGACAATCCACTTGGCTACGGTCTCGGTGACGCCCATATGGTGCCTCCTTATGTTATTTGAGGTTGCCCCCATTATATAGTGGGGCAAGGCAGAGGCAAGGGGCGGCGCAAACATAGCTAGAGCGTGTGCTATATCTGGGCAGTGGAAGGAAATGGCTACTCCAGCAAATAGACCAGCTAAAGTGCCACGCCGAAAGGCCAAAAAGGCTGAAGGCGTCAATATCCTGCCTCAGGAAGTTGTTGACCGCTTGGAGCACCTGGCTACCCTTCCCCCAGACTGGGACAGCTATGGCGCGGTGCCTATCAAGCCAGAGGCCATTGAAAAGACCAAAGCTATGTTCAAGCAGATTCTCCCATTGGTACGCAAAGACGTTCCATTGCCCTTCATTGCACCCTCACCGGATGGAGGCGTCGAGTGGGAATGGACGGTGCCGTCCGGCAAAGAGTTGTTGTTAGATATTCCACCGGATGACAGGCCTGTCCCGTTCTTGCTGGTGGAACTCTCAGATTCTGCTGAGGAAGTGGAGACCGAGGGAACTCTTGGTGACCCCTTAGCGCTGGAAGAGGCGGTCAAGCGCTTACTGTCGAGGTAGGAGTTTGGCTACATCGCACCAAGATGAAGGATTCGCGCCCGGCGATGAGTTCTTCAGAAGGTTTCCCCCAGAGCCCGAATACATCAAACAAGACGGTACATTGGCTTCCAACGCTTTCTCCGACACCACCGGTACAGACCGGATGTCAGTAAACTGGACTGCCTTGTCATTCGGTGGCTGACACGCTCAAAGGTTATGAAGGGCATGGCGTGGCCGTCATAACGGTAGAGCTTTGTTGGAGCCTCAACCAGCGCATAGAAAGGACTCCCCTGCCAGATAACGCTGCCCACTGTGACGTGGTGGGCCACAAGACCACATCGATAAGGCGTAAGTTTGCCCGGGCGGCCAGAGTAATTCGGTTGCCTGGAACTCCGTAGACAAGCCAATAGGTGTTCGTATCCCTCCCTCAACGGTCCGCACGTCTCCAGTTATCCCGTCAGAACTTCCTCAACCCCTTCACAACTCTTTCACGCCATTCGTGAGGATTTTCACAACCCTTTTATGGCCGCCATTTATCCTCTTTGCAGCCTGGTAAAGGCGGAGAGGGAAAGGAGCCACATGTGAAAAAGGACCTGGTGGCGGTAGCAATACTGTGGGCCGTGTTGACGCTGGTGGCGGAGGCAATGGTCTTAGGCTGGCACGTGTTGCCCATAAACGCCTCGGAAGAAGGGCAGGTGGTGGATGACGCTTACACCCTGCTGACCATTATGGCAGCGCCGGTGTTTGGATTTGTCATCGCCACGTTAGCTTATTCCGTGTTCCGTTTTCGCCGCCGCGGCGTCCCCGATGGAGATGGCCCACCCATGATGGGCAGCAAACGCGTGGTGCTGGCCTGGGTGGCCGTCACATCCGCGCTGACGGTGCTGGTAATTATTCATCCTGGAATCACCGGCATGCTGGAACTGGGCCAGCACGCCCAGGCGGCATCGGACCTGGTGGTCCAAACTGAGGGTTCCCGGTGGGCATGGAAGAGCGCCTATATCCAGCATGGCGTGACCAGTTACGGGGAAATTGTCTTGCCGGTAGACCGGCGGGTGCGTTTTGAGGTCACGTCCACCGACGTAGTTCACTCTTTTTGGGTGCCCGCCTTCCGAATGAAGGTGGACGCGGTGCCGGGCCTCACCACCACAGTGTACATCACGCCCAATCGGACGGGCTCGCTGGCCGATGATAACGGGTTCCGCCTGCAATGCGCCGAGCTGTGCGGCTTTGGGCACTACGTGATGGGCGTGCCGGTGCGCGTAGTTGAACAGGGGGAATTCGAGGCCTGGATCGCCCAACAGGGCGGCCGGTAAGCGGCTAGAGGCGTGAAGGGAGAATAGTTATGGCATTTCTGCCCTTGTTGCGGGGACTTGCTTTTGGAATCATCGGGTTCCTGATTGGCGCTGGACTGGCTGCGGGAATCCGCGTGTTGCTGTGAATTGATCCCTGGGCCATGGAGCCCCTGGTCACGGTGGGTTACGCACTAGGCCTGGCCGGGTGGCTGCTGGGAATAGGCCTTTGGGGCACATGGGCCAGGGAATGGTTTGGCCTGGCCGCGCGGCCTTCTGCGGCCACTGGCTGGCAGCGCTACTTCAGTTTCTCCACCGACCACAAGGTCATTGGCCTGCAATACCTGGTGACCTTTGTGGTGGTCATGCTGCTGGGCGGCCTGATGGCGGTGGTGTTCCGGTTGGAACTGATGGACCCGGACCCCAACTTCCTCAGCATCAACGGGTTCAACACTATCATGAGCCTGCACGGGATTTTCATGGTGGCCGTGGCGGTGGCTACCATTATCGGCGGCATGGGGAACTTCCTGGTGCCATTGCTTATTGGGGCCGAAGACGTGGCTTTCCCCAGGGTCAACGCCCTGAGCTACTGGATAATTCCTCCGGTGGCGGTCTTGCTGCTAGCCACGCCCCTGGCTGGAGGATTTGACTCTGGGTGGACTGCCTACCCGCCTTTGAGCGTCCTCAACGTTCCGGACAGTTGCTCTTTTTGCTGGCCTTCCTCACCTTCGGCTTCTCCTCCATCCTGGGCGGGCTGAACTTCATCACCACCATCGTGCGGCTGCGGGCGCCGGGGATGACCTGGTCCCGAGTGCCCATCTTCGTCTGGTCTGTCTTGGCCGCCTCTCTTATCAGCCTGTCAGCCACCCAGTTTGTGGCCTACGGCTTGCTGATGGTGATCCTGGACCGGGTGGGCGGTACATCTTTCTTCAATGCAGCCCAAGGCGGCAACGCCCTGCTGTACGAGCACGTTTTCTGGTTCTACTCCCACCCTGCGGTTTACATCATGATCTTGCCCGCCTTTGGCATTGTGCTGGAGGTGCTGGCCCATTTCTCACGCAAACCGCTGTTTGCCTACAAATGGGTGGTGGCCTCTTTTATGGTGGTGGTGGTGCTCAGCATGTTGGTTTGGGCGCACCATCTGTTCACCAGCGGCATGTCCAGCTACTTACACATGCCCTTTATGATTACCACCGAGCTTATCTCCATTCCCACGGGCATGGTCTTTCTGGCCGGGCTGGGCACCATCTGGCAGGGCCGGCTGTGGCTGACCACGCCCATGCTCTTTGCCATGGGGTTCCTGTTCAACTTTGTGGTGGGCGGCGTGACCGGCATATTCCTGGCTGACGTGCCCACGGATATCCATTTGCAGGACACCTACTTTGTAGTGGCCCACTTCCACTACACGATTATGGGCGGCGAGATTTTTGCCATCCTGACCGGCATCTACTACTGGTTCCCCAAGATGACCGGAAGGATGTTCAATGATACCTGGGGCAAAATCCACTTTGGCTGGATAATGATTGCCTACACCGCCACTTTCATTCCCATGTTCTGGGCCGGGCTGCACGGCATGAACCGGCGCAACCCCCAATATCCGGCGGACCTTACGGACATCAACCAGCTAATCACAGTTATGGCGCTATTGCTGGCCGCCAGCTTTGTGCCCTTTGTGGTCAACCTGGCCTGGTCATGGTGGCGCGGTCCGGCCGCCGGGCCTAACCCCTGGCGGGCCAAGACCCTGGAATGGCAAACTTCTTCCCCGCCTCCGGTGACCAACTTTGCCCACCCGCCGCAAGTGGTGGGTTCACCTTATGGGTACGGCATCCCCGGCTCCAGCCACGTGGCGGCCCCGGTGGCGGGCGCGGCCGATGGCGATTCGCATTCCGGTAAATAGAACCTGGCTGCTACAGCAGATTTTCCCTGAAAGAGGTGTCTGGTGGAAACAAGCGGACTGAAATTAGCCCTGCGGCGCGGTTGGTGGGTGTTTCTAGCCTTGCTGGTCCTGACAGCAGTGGAGTACCTGGTGCTTCTGGTAATGCCTGCGGGCAACCTTATTTACATGATTATCATGAACCTGGTGGATGCCGCCTTGATTCTGTATTTCTTCATGCACATCGGCCACCTTTGGCAAAAGGAGAGTCACTAAATGGCTGCTGCCGCACATAGCGTTGCCACAGGCCACGGCAACGCCGCGCATCAACGGGAAACGAACCGGCTGGGCCTGTGGCTGTTCATCTTTTCTGAGACCTTTCTGTTCAGCGCCCTTTTGTCCAGCCGCTATTACTTGCAAGGGCTGGCGCGCCCCCACGAACTCAACCAGCTCTTGGGGTTGGGGATTACCGTGGCGCTGTTGCTCAGCAGCCTCAGCGCCTACCGCGCCGAGATGTGCGCCGCCCACGGCAACCAGAAGGGGTTTGAGCACAATCTACTGTTCACTGTGGCCATGGGAGTCCTGTTCCTGGCGGGCGTGACCATTGAGTGGTATGAGGCTGCCCATTACTTCCCGCCTAAAACCGGCTTCGGCACCATCTTTTTCACCACCACTGGCATCCATGCCTTTCACGTGATTACCGGCTTGATAGCACTGCTGGTGGTATATGGCATGGGCCGCAAGGGGCGCTTTACCCAGGGCAATTACTGGGGAGTGGAAGGCGTGGTCAAGTACTGGCACTTTGTGGACGTGGCCTGGGTGTTCATTTACCCCACGCTGTACCTGGTAGGATAGGGAACGGGACGTGTCCAGTGGTTGACCTCAGAGAAGCCCGTAGGGGCGAGTTTGAAACTCGCCCCTACTTGGTATGGCCGCACTCTGCCATATTCACAGTACTCTATTCAGGGTACCACACTTGCTGCTTCATGCTTGCCGGGCCGCACTGGTCTTCCCCCTCCCTATCCACTTGGTAAGCTCCAGCCAGGAGGGGAGAATAACCGCCGCCGCCAGCGCCACAGCCCAGGCCGCGCCGGTCAAGGGCGCCAGGTGCAGCCGCTCCATCAGGAAGGGCACCGATAAGCCCAGGGCCAGCAGCCCCAGCGCCGCCGCCGACCACACCAGGAAGGGCCGGTTGGCAAAGGTACCACTGCGGAAGATGGACTGCCGCTCCGCCCGCATGTGGGCCGCCAGCACCAGGTGCCCCACCATCCAGGTGGCAAATGCCACAGTCTGGGCGGCAGGCAGTTCCATTCCTTGGCCCACTGCCCAGGCAAAGGCCAGAAACACCGCCGCGCCCAGGGCTATCCCTCCGCCGAAGATGCCCAACAACATGGGGCGATTGACGAACCGTGCTTGACTGGAACGGGGGCGGCGGCGCATCAGGTCTCCCTCGGGCCGCTCTGCGGTAAAGGTGACCGAGGCTCCTAAGTCCATGAACAGCTCCAGCACAATAATCTGCACCGGGGAGAAGGGCACCGGCAGGCCAGCCAGCACCGCCACCAACGCCGCCAAAATTAGCCCTACCTTGGCGGCCAGGTAGTAGCGTACCGCCTTGTGCAGGTTCTCATAAAGCAGGCGTCCGGCGCGCACCGCCGCCGCTACCGTAGCCAGGTTGTCGTCCGCCAGCACCAGGTCGGCAGCCTCCCGGGCCACGTCAGTGCCGGCGCGGCCCATGGCCACGCCAATGGAGGCTTCCCGCAGCGCCGGGGCGTCGTTCACACCGTCCCCGGTAACCGCCACCACTTCGCCGCCGTTCTGCAGAGCGCGCACCACCCGCAACTTGTGCTCCGGCGTGATGCGGGCAAAAACCGAGGCTCCGCCGGCCTTGTCCTGGATTTGGCTATCAGAAAGGTTGTCCAACTCGCGGCCCACCACCACCGGGCTGGCAGGTATGCCCACCCGCTGGGCAATGGCCTGGGCGGTAGCAGGGTGGTCGCCGGTGAGCATCAATACCCGTACTCCCGCGTCCTGCAACTCGGCAACGGTGGCGGCAGCTTCGGCTCGGGGCGGGTCTTCCAACCCGGCCAAGCCCACCCATTCCAGTCCCTTTTCTACATTTTCCAGGCCCAAAGATTCTTCTGGACTCAGGGCGCGGCGGGCAAAAGCCAGCACCCGCAGCCCACGCCCGGCCATTCCGTCGGCCACTGCCTGCAACTGCTGGCGCAGAACGTCATCCAGAGGGACTGGACTGCCGTTGCTCCAGGCGGTGGCGCACACTGCCAGCACCAACTCTGGAGCGCCCTTGACCGCCGTCCGGCGCTGGTTGTCCCGGACATAGACTACCGACATACGCTTCCGGGTATCGTCGAAGGGGTACTCTTCCAGAACCGGGGACTGAGCACGCCAGCGGGTGACGGCATCAAATCCGGCGGCCGCCAGCAACGCCACTTCCGTGGGATCGCCAGCTAGCTTGCCCGATCCCTGCGAGTCCACTATCTGGGCATCGTTGGCCAGCGCCCCAATCTCCAGGGTCTGGAGCGCAGCCGCTGGCATGGCAGACCCTTCAAGCCCATGGCTGGCGCCGTCGGCAAAGACTTCTGCCACCCGCATCCGGTTCTCCGTAAGCGTACCGGTCTTGTCGGTGCCCACCACCGAGACACTGCCCAGAGTTTCCGCCGCCCGCAGGCGTTTGATGATGGCGTGCTGCCGGGCCAGCCGGTAGGCGCCAATGCCCAGCACAATGGTAATCAGAATCGGCAATTCCTCTGGGATGGTGGCAAAGGCCACGGTCAGGCCGGTAAGCAGCATTTCCCGCCAGGGGCGGCCCGCCACAAAGAACCCCAGCACCGGCACCAGGATGCTGAAAGCCACCGCCACCCACAGCAGGACGCCCGCCAGCTTGCGCATTTGAACCTGGAGGGGCGTGCGCGGCTCACGGGCCGATTCGGCCAGGCTGGCGATGCGGCCCAACTCGGTGCTGCGGCCAGTGCCCACCACCACGCCGCGGCCTTTGCCGGCAGTGATTACGGTCCCTGAAAAGACCAGGTTGTGCCGGTCGCCCAGGGCCGCATCCAAAGGAACCACCGCCTCCGCAGACTTGACCACTGACACCGACTCCCCAGTAAGGCTGGACTCATCCGCCCGCAGGGCTGCTGCTTCGGTCAACCGCAGGTCCGCCGGGACCCGGTCTCCCGGCTGGAGCAGCACCACGTCGCCGGGCGCCAGGCTGGCGGCGGGCACCACCGCCACCTGGCTGTCCCGGATGGCGTTGGCGTGGGGAGCGCTGAGGGCGCGCAGCGAACCAATGGCCTTCTTGGCGCGGCTTTCGTTAATCATCTCCACAGAAGCCACCGCCAGGATGACAAACAAAATGGTAATGGCATCGGCCAGTTCGCCCAGCACACCGTAAAGCACGGCTACCGCCAGCAGCAGCAGCACCAGCGGCTCACCCAATGACTCGAAAATCTCCTCCCGCCACTCCTCTTTCTTCCCTGAGGAAATTTCATTGGGGCCATGCTGCTGGAGCCGCTGGGCGGCTTCCTGGGAAGTGAGGCCCTGAGCCGGGTTAGCCCCGGTCTGGGAAATGGTCTCGGCGATGGACCGGGCATGCCAGGGTTGGGCCGGCGGGGGCGGGGCTTTAGCGGTTTTGTCCTTGGCTTTCATGCAGACCCCTATGACGGAAGCTTGCGGCGCTCCGGGCATCAGTTGGGGCCATATTAGCAGAATGGATGTCCAATGTCACTAACGTTACAAATTAATTAGCGGCCCAGTTTGCAGTTGCATGAGATAAGAGGTATATCCGTCACACCGGCTTCTGCCGGTGTCCAGGAATACGCCAGGATGATGTACTTTGCCGGATTCCGGCGCAAGCCAGAATGACAAGACCCAGAATGAATCAGTACCATAAACAAGCATTCCGCAGGGTAATCGCATGTTATTCGATGACGGAATGCAAATCCCCCCAACCCCCTTTATCAAAGGGGGGCCAGGGGGATTTTTCTCTGTGCATAAATAAGATGGCATTACCCTGAAGTATTCCCAAGGCTCCGCTCATTGCTTGAAGGGTGCATTATAATCTCCGGAGAAAGAGGCAAAAACGCCTGAGGAGACCACCTGGTGTCTGAACTCCAGCAAGATGCAAAACCGCTCCGCTGGCTGCTCTTTATTTACAAAGTGCCCCAGGAGCCTCCAGGCAGGCGCACTTATGTGTGGCGTGCGATGCGGCAGATGGGAGCGATATACTTGCAACAAGCGGCAGCTATTCTGCCGCATCGGCCGGAATTGCATGATGCCCTCACCCGGCTGGCCGCCCAAGTGCTGGACTTCGGCGGCGAAGTGTCGGTGCTAGAAACGGTGTCTCCAGACGCGGGATGGCAACAACGTCTAGTGGAGCAATTCCTGCAAGCCCGTTCCAGAGAATACGCTGAAGTGATGGAAAACTTGGAACGGTTTCAGGCTGAGATTCGCAAGGAGACCCAAATGGGTAAATTCACCTTCGCCGAACTGGAAGACCTGGAATCGGACTGGGAAAAATTGCAGCGCTGGCGTGAACGAGTGGAACGCAGGGACTTCTTCAACGCGCCAAGTCGCCAGGAAGTTGTAGAAGCCTCGGAACAGGCCAGGACCGCGCTGGAAGGGTTTTCGGCAACGGTCTACGCATCGGAGGGAGTGGAAGCGGCAGGACAGGATATTCAGGCGTGAATATCTGACTGTGGAAATAGGCCGGAGAGACTATTACAGCTTGTCTACTACTATTAACCCCGCACGCCTCAACCAGACCCTGGCGGGACTGGGCCGCATTGGCGAAACGCCCCAGGGCATGGCGCGCCTGGCCTTTTCCCCCGCGGACGTAGCCGGGCGCAAATACGTCATTGCCCTTATGCAGCAAGCCGGCCTGGCCGTCAGCATTGACCCGGCAGGCAACATCATCGGGCGCAGGGAAGGCGCAGACCCCGCTCTGCCTGCCATCGCCCTGGGCTCGCATACTGACACGGTGCCCCAAGGCGGCAAGTACGACGGCGCCCTGGGCGTCCTGGGGGCAATCGAGGCACTCCAGACCCTGGCCGATGCAGGCCGCGCCCTGAACCACCCGGTGGAAGTGCTGGTCTTCACCAACGAGGAGGGCACGCGCTACCACCGCTGGCTCTTTGGCAGCCGGGCCATGGCTGGCCTGCTGGAGCCGGAAGACCTGTCGGCGGTGGATGACGAGGGCGTGCCCTTGGGGGAACGTCTGGAGGCCATCGGCGGCGACCCGGGCCATATTGAAGAGGCCCGCAGGCCGCCCGGCGACCTGGCCGCCTATCTAGAACTGCACATTGAGCAAGGTCCGGTGCTGCACCAGTGCGGCATTCCCATTGGCGTGGTCACCGGCATTACCGGGCGGGCGGTGTACCAGGTGGACATCCAGGGCACACCCAACCATGCGGGCACCACGCCCATGTCCCACCGCCATGATGCCCTGGCCGCCGCAGCGCGGCTGGTGCTGGAAGTGCAAAGGCTGGCCGGGGAACTGGAGATTTGCCGGGTGGCCACCGTGGGTACCCTGCATGTCCAGCCTGGCGCGGTCAACGTAGTGCCTGGACAGGTCTCCCTGGGAGTTGAATTCCGAGACGTGGACATGGCGTGCCTGGAGGGCGCTGAAGCCTCCTTCCGCCGGTTTGCCCTGGAAACCGCCAGCGCTGACCGGGTGAAGATAGACATCCATCGGCTGGAAGCCACTCCCTCAGTACCTATACCGGCCCACATGCAGGAACTGGCGGCCCAGGCCGCCGCCACGTCGGGCCTGGAGACTCTGAGGCTGCCCAGCGGCGCAGGCCACGATGCCCAGGCCATGGCGGTAATTGCTCCGGCGGCTATGATTTTTGTGCCCAGCGTGGGCGGAATCAGCCACTCGCCCCAGGAGTTCTCCACACCCCAGGACTGTGCCAACGGCGCCCAGGTGCTGCTGGACCTGCTGCTCCTGGCCGACGACAAGCTGTGAATGCCAGAGAGGGACTATGAAGTTTTCCAGCAACTACGTTTTCAACGCCCCGGCCGCCAAAGTGTGGGGAGCGCTCATGGACCCCCAGGCCCTTGCCCGTTGCATTCCTGGCTGTGAAAGCCTCACTCCCGATGGACCAGGCAAGTACCGGGCGTCAGTCACTGCCGGCATCGGCCCCATTCGCAGCCGATATAACGCCACCGTGTCGCTGGCTGACCAGATGCCCCACCAGTCCTACCGCCTGACCATTGAAGCCCAGGGGGCGATGGGCTTCGGCAAGGGCCAGGCCCAGGTGACGCTGACCGAGCAGGGCGGCAAGACCACGGTGAAAGTAGATGGCGAAGGCCAGGCGGGCGGCGCGGTGGCCCGGGTGGGACAGCGGCTCATGGACGGCGCACTGCAGAACATGATGGAGCGATTTTTTGGCTGCCTCCAGCAGTCCATGAAATAAATGTCCTTATTTGCCTGGCTGGCCCGTGTCTGATATTGTGTCCCCACCTGGCTACTTTCATGAACCTACAGGAGCAAGCCAATGGAGCGACGCATACCTTCCAAGGCCGACGTGGCGCGCTACTTGAAAGAGGACTCCAACTGGGGCCGCTGGGGCCCCGACGACCAGATGGGGGCCATGAACCTGATTACCCCGGAGAAGCGGGTCGCTGCCGCGCGCCTGGTGCAGACCGGACGGGCAGTCTCCCTGAGCCGGGAATTCCCCAAGACGCCAGCGCCCAACAACCCCACCCCCGCCCAGCATTTTATGAAGCGCGCCGTCCGCGGCGAGACCGGCGGCATGGCCACCGACTACTACGGCATTGCCTACCACGGCCAGGCCAGCACCCACCTGGACGCCCTGTGCCACGTTTGGGATCACAATGGCATGTGGAACGGCCGCAACCCCGACGACGTGATTACCTACGATGGCTCTACGTGGGGTTCGGTGGAGCACTGGAAGGACGGCATCATCACCCGCGGGGTGCTGCTGGACGTGCCCAGGCACCGGGGCCAGCCCTTTGTCACCCTGGACAAGCCCATCCACGGCTGGGAACTGGAGGACATCGCCCGGGAAGAAGGCATCACCCTGGAGCCGGGGGACGCCCTGGTGGTCTATGGGGGCCGGGACCAGTGGAACCGGGTCAACCCCGCCTGGGGGTCAGACCCCAACGGGCGGCCGGGCCTCCATGCTTCCTGCCTGCGGTTTATCAAGGAGTCCGACTGCTCCCTGCTGGTGTGGGACATGATGGACTTCATGCCCAACGGCTACGGCGTGCCGTGGTCGGTGCACGGGGCCATCTTCGCCTACGGCATTGGCCTGCTGGACAACGCCCTGCTGGAACCGCTGGCGGAGGCCTGCGCTGCAGAGGGCCGCTACGAGTTCATGCTGACCATCGCCCCGCTACGGGTGGTGGGCGGCACCGGCTCCCCCGCCAACCCCATTGCTTTGTTCTGAGGCGCGTCTACCAGGAGACAAAAATGGTAGGGGCGGGACTTAATACCCGCCCCGGATTCTTCATTTCGCTCAGAGTGACGTGCTTGTACAACCTCTCAGTACCAGACTCCTTCGCCTCTGGAAACCCAACGGTATCAGGAAAGAACCAGATCTGGGAAATAAGTTCGATAGTACGCCCTGTCCCTGCTCAACAGCCGGTTGGCATGGGTGATGGCATGTGCTCCAATCACGAAGTCTGCCACAACGTGCTGGCGCGGCAGGAAGCGGGCACCACATGCGGTACATTCAAATTTATGTACGGTCCCGCAGGCAGGGCAAACCAGCGCGTTGGTGCGGCGGCGCAAATAGTCCTGCCATGCTCTTCCCGCCAGATAAAGGACCTCCGCGCCAGAAGGCTGTAACCTGATGCCCGTTTCCTCCATGAAGCGGGCTAGTTCTGCACTGGCGGAAAAACGCCCGGCTAGCTCTGCATAAACCGGTTCAGCAACGATGACAGGGCCAGACCGCAAGGCTTGGGCCAGGGACTGCTCGGAAGCCTCCGCATAAGCCTGGCCGGGGACAAGTATATCCAGCAGGATATTGGTGTCCACCGCGGTAATCATTTCCCGCGCATTTCCTGGACCAGTTTGTCGGAGTCCTGCCCAGCCCACTCTTTCAGGTATCCGCGGTACTTCTGAAGCACCTGAGGGACAACCCTCTTTTGGAGGCGGTACGTCCCATCTTCCTCGATGAACTCCACCTCATCCCCTGGGCGCAGCCCCAGCCGCTCCCGGACCTCTTTGGGGATAGTGACTTGTCCTTTAGAAGTAACTCGCGTCTTCGCCATAGCTGTATCAAACGGTAAGAATTCAGCTCCTTACTTAATTGTAAGGAACTGTTGGCTCAAACACAACTGCTGTACGAAAAGCTCTTTGAGGGCGGGGGCGGAAAGTCCGCCCTAATCATGCGCTTAGGCCTGAAGATCGAATGATCTGACCAGTGTCTGCGGAGCAGATGGCGCCTGGTGAAGGTAGGTTAAGGAGTGGATAAGAAGAGGGAATGCTAAGTGGTGGGCCTGGATGGACTCGAACCAACGACCTCGGTCTTATCAGGACCGCGCTCTAACCACCTGAGCTACAGGCCCGCTCATAGGGGACATCTGCATTATAGCTGGTGTCCCCCAGGGTATCAAGAAGCCGTATTCACTCACCTAAAATGTTACCCAAAGGGGTATGGTTCCCTCAGCTAGAAATGTTACCGAGGGAATCATGGCGAGTGAAGAGAAGATGACCGTGGATGAACGGCGCAAGTACCTGAAATTGAT
>Ga0194131_10007900_pt1 | contig 14107 bp, 16 predicted proteins | sample TA2KigO120mmetaG_FD_148631 | JGI IMG/M metagenome (GOLD analysis project Ga0194131, IMG submission 148631) | Freshwater microbial communities from Lake Tanganyika, Tanzania - TA2015053 Kigoma Offshore 120m | ecosystem: Environmental > Aquatic > Freshwater > Lake | place: Tanzania: Lake... | reverse complement strand
ACACCCGCCGGCCCCGGCCAGGTGCTGCTGGCCTGCGAAAGCGGCGGGGCAATCTACCTGGCCACCCGCTTCCCGGACCGCCAGCAGGACCAGTACCTCACCCGCGGGGCCTTTCCCTCCCTGGCCCTTGGCGGTGGTCGGCTCGCCCTGGCCTGGATGGAGGGCGGGGTAGTGCGGGCCTATGTGGCCCCACGGCCCGGGCCCTGAGCTGAATGTTGCCCGGGTACATGAGGAAACCGCGCTCCAGAAACTGCCCCAGATCGCCCTGAGCGCGGCGATTTTTCGGGAGCGCCACGCCTATCACCTACCCGGAGACCTGCTTGGCTGGCGCACCGTGCCGCCCACCATCCGGGGTGATCTGCCGATCCTAGCGCTGCCTTCTGCCCTAGTCTTCACCCCCGTACATCTCGGCCTGGATCACCACGTGGCCCATGCCAAGGTGCTCCCAGAGCCAGGCCTCGGCTCGGCGGCACAAGAGGGTGCTATCGCGGAAAGACATGTCCTCTAGCCAGATGCGTGCCGAGCAGCAGACAAACCCCGAAGTCAGCTCCCAGATCCTCACCTCACTGACCCTGCGGATAGCAGGGACCGCTTCCTTGAGTTGGGCCTCCACGGCCGCGGCACTCGTTGACCTGGGAGCGCCCTGGAGCAGGATGCGCAGTGATTGCCCCAACAGGTCCAGCGACCACTTTAGGGTCAGGGCCGCCACCAGCAGGCTGAGCAAGGGATCGATGATGTACCACTGCGTCCAGGCCATGACGGCGCAGCCGACAACGATGGCCACAGAGGAGATCAGGTCGGCCAGTAGATGCAGAAAGGCACTGCGGGTGTTCAGATCCTCAGTCCCCCCCTGGTGGAGAATCAGGGCGGTGACCAGGTTCACGACCAGGCCGAAAAGCGCCACCCAGATCAGCTGGGCTGGATCGATGGAGAGTGGTGAGCGCAGGCGCGCTGTTGCCTCCCAGATGATCCAAGCGCTCAGTCCCAGCAGCAGCAGACCATTGAACTGCGCCGCCACGATTTCAACGCGATGCCACCCGTAGGGGAACCGGGCCGATGGCCCGCGCCGCGCCAGGAGGATGGCCAGCAGACTCACCCCCATCGATACCGCGTGAAGGCTCATGTGGACACCATCGCTGATCAACATCAGGCTGTTGGTCAGGTAGCCGGCCACCAGTTCGATCAGCATCGCCGAATGGGTCAGACCCAAGCACCACCACAGCGCCCGACCCTGGCGGGGACGGTGCAGATGGCCGCCCAAAGCGCCGCATCCCTCTCCGTGCTGCCCATGGCGGTGATGGGTGGTGCAGTGCCCATCGTGCAAAGGGTGCTCGGTCATACCTCACTCCTTTCCCTGTCCAGGTTGCGGAACACCGCCACGCTTCCCGCTTCCGTACCAACAGCCAGCAGGCCTCCGTCCGCAGACCAGCAGAGCTGACTGATCCCCGCCGGGAGTAAGGCCTTGCCCAGCAACTGCCGTCGACCGACGCTCCACAGGCCAATCACCCCAGCCCCACACCCAGATGCCAACAAGGGTCGCCGCGGATGAAAGGCCAGGGCCGAAACCGGCTCGGCATGGACGTCCAGTTCGATGGGCCGGGACCCTGCTGGCCCCTTGCCGCCACAATCCCACACCGTCACCCGCCAGCCCCCCCCGGTGGCCAGGTATCGGCTGGCCGAATCCCAGGCCAGTTCCCGCACCTTTTGCGCATACCCCCACATCTGCAGGTCGCGACCGGTCCTGGCAATCCAGAAGTGGATGGTCGCATCCTGCTCGCCGGTGGTGACGAAGCGGCCATCTGGGCTCCAGACCAGCTTCAGCACCGCCCCCTTCCACTCAAACCTCCGGACCGCTTCGGTCTGGTCGGGCTGCCAGAACCTCATCTGGCCGTACGCCGCCGAGGCCAGCAATGGTTTCCTGCTGGAGGGGCACCAGCCCAGATCGGCCACGGTGGAAGCGTGTTCGGGGGATTCGTACCAAAGCGAAAGTCCGCCTGCCGGCTCATGGCCCCACATGCGCACCCGCCGCCCAGCGGCACTGGCCAGCCACTTGCCGCTCCCGTGCCACACCGCCCGCTCCACCCACCCGGCACCTCCAGGAAAGGCGCCCAGCTCCTGCCCCTCTTGGCCGTCCCACAGCCGGATCTTCCCATCTTGGCCACTGCTGGCCAACAGCGGCAGTCGCGGATGCCAGGCCAGGGATAGGGTCCCCGGCGGGTGTCCCGACAGGCGATGGCGACAGGAGCCGGTGTCAATGGCAAAGACCTTCACGGGACCACTAATCGATGCCGCTGCCAGCCACCGCTGATCCGCCGAGATCCCCATGCCGATCACGTGGTCACCCACCTCCCCGGCCCATACCAGCGCCAGTTCGGCCGCCCTTTCCAGCCTGCTCAACACAGACATGCGCCGAACCCCTCTACTAGCTCCTGGCGGTTCAGGTTGCGCCCGATGAAAACCAGGGAATTTCGGCGCTCCTCTTTGCCCCACGGGCGGCCTGCCTGGCTCTCGAAAAGCATATGCACCCCCTGAAATACCACCCGCTCCTTCTCTCCCCGCAGGCTGAGGATGCCTTTCATGCGGAAGATGTCCTGACCCTTTTCCCTCAGCAAGTTCCCCAGCCAGAGGTCAAAACGCAGCATATCCAGGTCTCCCGGCAGGGCAATTCCCACCGAACCCACCTCGGCGGCGTGTTCGTGGTTGGGTTTGAACGCCCGTGCCAGCACCGGCTGCAGCAACCGATCGTCCTGGGTGATGGTGAGGGCAAACTCCTCGGGATGGTGTTGGGTGAACAGGGCATAGCTGCCAGCCGCTCCGATCACCGCCCTCAGACGGGTGGGTCCGGCGGCATTGAGGTGCACCTTATGCCGGGTACGGCCCGGCTCAAAGCGTTCACCCTCCCTCCAGGGATGGGGCTCGCCGGAAAAGCTCAACCCCGCCTCCATTATGCCTGCTGCCAGCGCCGCCTCGTTTTCGCCGCCCAAAGGCATCAGGACCAGGTCCATGGTCGGGTCCGGCCCGGGTTGGAGGGTCAACTCGCTCCTGCCCGCTGCGAAGGCGAAAACCCCCGCCCACTCGAAAGCGTACTCCGGCTCCATGAAGCCGGGATCAACCGCCAGGGCGCGCTCCAAGTCAAAAGCACCCAGGCCGAGCACCTGGTCCAAATCGACGGCGGCATCCTTGGTCCGCTGGATCCGGGCAGCCGCATTCATGCCGCGCAACCGCGTTTCCAGCACCGCCAGCTGCTCAAAGGTAACAAGATCGATCTTGTTGAGCAGGATCAGGTCGGCAAAGGCGATCTGTTCCTGGACCTCGCGGCTGTTGTCGAGCTGCTGGAGGAGGTGGTGGGCATCCACCACGGTAATGATGCCGTCGAGTTTCAGGCACCTCTTGATCTCGGGGTCGACGAAGAAGGTCTGGGCCACTGGCCCCGGGTCGGCCAGGCCGGTGGTCTCGATGAGGATATAATCGAACTTGTCGCGGCGCTTCATCAGATTGCCCAGGATGCGGATGAGATCCCCGCGCACGGTGCAACAGATACAGCCGTTGTTCATCTCAAAAATTTCTTCGTCGGCACCGATGACCAGTTCGTGGTCGATGCCGATCTCGCCAAACTCGTTTTCGATCACGGCGATGCGTTTGCCGTGTTTTTCGGTAAGGATGCGGTTGAGCAGGGTCGTCTTGCCGGCGCCGAGAAACCCGGTTAGCACGGTGACGGGGATAGGGGCACTGGCCATGGCCTCTCCTTTAGATGGCATGGGGTTCAGCGGGCTTTCTCTAAAAAGGTGAATAGCCGGTAGGGTGCTCCGGTGGTATTAAATACCGGGGTAGGTCTGGTTTTTCCGGTCTTGGGGTCGAGGGTGAAATACCCGGTTCCCTCGGCGGTGTTCATGCCCCACACGACGAGGTCGCCAAACCGGGTCAGGCAGATCGACCTTCTCGAAAACGTGGTTGTGCAGATCGCTCCTGAAGGGCTGGTAGTTCCGATCGTTAACGTAATCGGGGGGATTGCTGGTGTTGGCCGGGATGTTGAGAAAGCCGTAGATCACGCCCTTCCCCCAGTAGGTCCGGATATCCTGGTACGAGGTGTTGTTGCCCGGGACGTGGGAAATGGTCTTTTCTTTGATTGAGAAGAAGTAGGTGGGATCGAACTCGTCCTCCCCTTTCCTAATGCTCAGGAAGCCATCCAACACGGTGCTGAATCCCCACAACCCGTACCCGTAGAGGTAGAGGTCGCCCTTTTCGTCCACGCAGGGACTGTCGGTGGTGCCACCCCCGTCGATGCTGAGGGTCCGCGGGTCGCTGATCGCCTTGATCACCGTGTCGGCGGCGGTGTCAATGATGACCACGTGGGCCCCAGGATGGGGGTTGAATGCCGAGATCTCCTGCAGCAACGCGGCGTAGCGCTTGCCGTCGCGCAGGATGGAGTTGGCGGGCTCCGGGTTGTTGTCCCCGTCGCCCAGCGTATAGATCACCAGGTCGATGCGTTTGGTTTTGGTCATGGTGTCCAGGTTGATGACCACCGCGATGCGCTTCCCCTCCAGGCAGTGGATCGAAAGGGTCGCCTTGCTCCCCATACCGCCCTCCTCGCGGTTCTTAATACCCGTGACCCGGGTGAGCAGTTCGTTGAGGTCCTTAGACCGCCCCTGGTATTCGCGAAGCTCCAGCACCGCCACCGGCATTGGCAGCTGGCGGATGGCTTCTGCCTCGCATGCGCTTTCGGCGGTCACCCCGAGCCCCGCCAGCTGGATGACGGCAGTCTGCAGGGCCAGGTCGGTCTGGTCTTTCTGGCCCTGCGCCAGGACCATCTTCACCGCCTTTTTTTTCGTCGAGGTGGCTGGCCTCAAGGAGGTAGGCGCTGGCGGGAATGCCCGTGGTCCGGCACCCCCTGGCGCTGTCGGTGGCCGTCCCGCCCTGCGTTCCGCTCAGGGTCAGGTTCACCTTTTGCAGCGACCCATCCGTTTCGGCGCTGTTGATGGTGCCCCAGAGAAGGCCTTCCACTGCGGCCCAGACCTCGCCGGCCCAAAGGTGCCCCAACGCGAACCCCGCCAGGATCAGCCCCTGCAACCCTGCTGCTGCCTTTGCTCCCTTGCCGTTCATCGTCTTTCCCTGTTTTCGTGGGAGTGTACTTCGTGTCTGCGGTCCTCGCACCCCAGACACTCGCCGAGCTGGGCCATCAGGGTGGCGAGGGTGCCGGGCAATGCTCGGCCCTCCTCCAGCCAGCCCCGCCGCCGGGCCTCAGCAGCTAACTCGGCGAGCCAGGGCAAGCGCAGACCGGCCCCTTCCAGCAGCGCTGCGTCCGCCAGAATGGTCTTGGACTCGCCCTGGCACAGCGCCCTACCCCGGCTCAGCACCACCACTTCATCAGCCCAGGCGAAGGCCAGATCCACATCGTGGGTGGCCATCACCAGCGCGGAGCCACCAGCCTTCCTTGCAGCCAAGGTTTCCATCAGCTGCCGGGTCGCCCGGGGGTCGAGGCCAGCGGTGGGTTCGTCCAGGAGCAGCACCTCCGGACCCATGGCCAAGACCCCGGCCAGGGCCACCCTCTTCTTCTCGCCAAAACTCAGCTGGTGCACCCCCCGGTCGCTGAGGTGGCCGATACCCACCCACTCCAGGCTTGTAGCAACACGCCGCTGCACCTCCTCCGTTGCCAACCCCAGGTTCTGCGGACCAAAGGCGACGTCCTGGTACACCAGCGGGCAGGCCACCTGGTCGTCTGGGTCCTGGAGGACGAGCCCAACCCTGTGGCGCCACTCCTTCAGCGCCCGCCATCGGTAGCTGACCGGTACGCCGTTGAGGTATACCTGGCCTGCCTCGGGCTTGAGAGTGCCATTGAGGTGCAGCAGGAGAGTGGACTTTCCCGACCCGCTCGCCCCCAGCAGGGCCAGGCAGGTCCCCTTCTGCACACGTAACCTCACTCCCTCCAGCACTAAGGGCCCACGCCCCTCATAGCGGAACCCCAGGTTTTCCGCCGCCAGCGCGACACTCATCGGTGCCCCCACCAGGCGATGGCCGCTGCCAGGATTCCCACCAACCCGAGGAAAGGGGCCGACAGTCGGTAGGGCACCGGCCTGGCCCGGTAGGCCTGGCCGCCGTTTCTGGCCGCCAGCCCCCACTCCAGGCGCTGGGCCCGGGCCAGGCTCTGTACCAGGAGAGCTGCCAGCATGAACCCCAGCGAGCGGTAGGCGCGGCCCGGATTGCCGTAACCAAGGCGTGACACCTGAGCCCGCTGCAGGGCGCGCGCCCTCTCCCAGGCGACGTGGATCAGGCGGTAGACCGTCAGCGCGACCTCGACCAGTACCCCGGGCAGGGGCAGCACCCCCAGTAGCTCGGGTATGGGCGTGGTCATGGCGATGAATGTCAGACATGAACAGGCGGCCAGCGACCGCAGCGCCTGCCATGCCGCCGGCTCCAGGAGCTCGGGGAGCAGGACCAAACGGAGTGGCCCTGCCTCCGCGCGGATCCCCAGGCACAGCGCCAGCACCCCCACCGCCAAAAAACCACCGGGCAGGACCAGTACCCGCAGGTACGCGCTTAGAGGCACCCGCGCCCCCAGCACAGTTAACCCGGTCGCCACCAGCAGGATCATCAAGCCTGCCGGCCACGCGGGGAGCACGAGAGCCAGCCCCAGGAGACTTCCCCCCAGGGCCAGTTTTTCCAGCGGATGCCGGCTCCGCCAGGCATTGGCAAAGGCCCAGTAGTCAAGACTCCGCATCCTTGTTCCTCTCCCGCATCACCCCCAGGAAGTAACCCAGCAGCCCGGCGCCCAGCGCCGCCTGCACAGCGAAGAGCAGGCTCTCTACCTCGGCCCCGGGGGGTTGCCACAGCGGCTGAATCCAGGGCTCGTACTCGGGCCTCAGCCGGGCGATCTCTTCCGTGGCCTGGCCATCGGTGCCGGCGAATCCATCTGCACCCTGCCGCGCCGGCCACCACAGCGAGAGAGACACCAGTCCGACCAAAACCAAGAGCAAAGACAGGTTCTGCATTCTCATGCCAGTTTGCCCCCTTCACTTAGGCCCCGCAATTGCGGGGCGTTGTGCGCCAGCAGCACATTGACCATCAACACGCTGAGGACCCCTTCCCCCACGGCCAGGGGAACCTGGGTCAGGGCATAGATCCCGGCGAATTTGGCAAACGCCCCGATCCAGCCGCTGTGGGGATCGGGAAACGCCAGCGCCAGCTGGGTGGCTGTCGTCAGATAGGTGGCCAGATTCCCCAGCGCCGCTGAGAGGAAGACCGCAGTGGGGAAGGACCAGGACCGCAGTAGGCGGAAGACCGCAAAGGCCACCCCTGGTCCAACCACGGCCATCGAAATGACGTTGGCCCCCAGCGTGCTCAGACCGCCATGGGCCAGCAGCAAGGCCTGGAAAAGCAAGACCACCATTCCCAGCACACTCATCGCCGCCGGCCCGACCAGCAGCGCCCCGATGCCGACTCCGGTAGGGTGTGAGGAACTGCCCGTCACCGAGGGCAGCTTGAGGGCGGAGAGCACAAAGGCATAGGCCCCGGCTACCCCCAGCAGCGGTTTGCGTTCTGGATGTTGGCGCAGGATGCGCTTGATACTGCCCAGGCCCACAGCAACAAAGGGCAGCGCCAGGGCCGCCCATCCCGCCGCATGGGCCGGGGGCAGGAACCCCTCGGCGATGTGCATGCTTAAACCTCCACCTCATGTGCGGCTGCCGCTGTCCCCTCCTCTCCCTCCCACTGGGGCCAAGGGTCCTCAAAGACGCCTCCCCGGCGGTATTCCTCCATCTCCTCAGGGGTAGACAGGCACCCCTCCAACTCCCGGCGGATCGTCTCAACAGCCATGTCCTGGCCGATGAAGACCAGCTGGTTCTTTCGATCGCCAAACTCTGGGTCCCATCCACTGGTATCGAGGCTCTCCTGCTGACTCGCGTCCGGGTCCTGGGCTCGTTCGGCAGCGCTCAACCCTGCCCACCAGCTTCCGGCCACTTCCATGCGCAGTGAATGGCCGGCCTGGTTCCAGCCAAAGGCGAGGCTGGGACGCGAGGCCAGCCAGAATACCCCTTTGCTGCGAAAGACCGCGGGGTCGATCCCCTGGTGCACATAGTGCCACAGCCGCGCCGGATGGAAGGGGCGGACCTGGGTGAAGGTAAACGAGCTGATGCCATAGGTCTCGGTTTCGGGGACATGCTCCGCCGCCAGGGCTGTTTGCCAGCTGGTAGTTCGGGACATGCGGTCGAAATCGAACCGGCCGGTATGCAGGACCTCCTTGAGGTCCACGCGGCCAAAAACACCGCGGATGATCCGCGCACCTGGATTGAGTGAGCGGATGATCGCCTCCAGTTGCTGCGCCTCCTCTTCATCCACCCGGTCCACCTTGTTGAGCACTACCACGTCGGCACATTCCACTTGATCGGTCAGCAGATCGACGATCGCCCGGGTGTCCTCTTCGCCGGCAGCCAGGCCGCGGTCCGGCAGGTGGTCGTCACTGCAGAAATCGCGGAGGAAACCGCTGGCGTCCACGACGGTGACCAGGCAGTCGAGCCGGCTGAAACGCCCCAGGTCGATGCCCAGTTGCTGGTCGGTGTAACAGAATGTCTGGGCCACGGGAAGGGGTTCCGAGATGCCCGTGCTCTCGATGAGCAGATAGTCGAAGCGTCCCGACTGAGCCAGGCTTTCGACCTCCCGGATGAGATCCTCCCTCAGGGTGCAGCAGATGCACCCATTGGTCATCTCCACCAGCTTCTCCTCGGTACGCGAGAAGGCATGGCCCTGGCGGACCATTTGCGCGTCGATGTTGACCTCACTCATGTCATTGACGATCACCGCGACCTTAAGCCCTTCGCGGTTGTGCAGGATGTGGTTCAGCAGGGAGGTTTTGCCGGCACCAAGAAAACCGCTCAGTACCGTAACCGGCAGTCGGTTGTCAGCCATCGCTTTCCTTTCAGGAGGTCTGTACTTTTCAGCGAGCACAAAAAGGGCCAAGGCGGGTCTGCACTCGCAGACCCACACGGCGCTTTCTGTGCTGAGTTCCGGCCGGCGGTGCTGGGCTTCGCGGGCGCACACCCCCGGCCATTTTCCTGCCCCGGTCCAGACCAGGTCTGGACCGGGGTTTCTGTTAACCCACCAAGGCTGCCCTCAGTTGGTGATCACCACCGGGAAACTTACGTCGATGTCAGTATGGTCGCTGCGGTCCTTGCCGTTTTTCGGGGCGTCGGCGAAATGGCTGAGCACCACGTTGAGGGCGGCCGCGCCGCTGCCTCCCGCACTTACCCCGAGGGTGAAACGCAACCCCACGGGGTGGTCGGTGCCGGTGTTGGTGGTGTAGTCGGATTCCTTGTCCGCTGCGCTCACGCTCAGACGGCTGGCGGCAGCTCCCTGGGCCGTGAAGAAGAACTGATGCACCTCCGCCTCCCCGGCCACCTCGGCGCCGATATCCTCGTTGTTGATGCCGTCGAAGAGTGCCACCTCACCGCGGTACTGGGTGGCGGCTTTCACCATGAGGGTATCGATCTGGTCCAGTTTCCCGTCCCCCTCATGGTCCAGGGCCCCCACCACCACCGCCGCAGCAGCAGGCTGGCCGGCATCGTCCAGCGGGGTTAGGTTGAGGGTGATGCGGGTGATCAACTCCTGGGGGTTGACCGCCTCCGGTTCGGCCGGGTTATCGCTGCCACAGCCGGCCAACAGGCCCAGGCAGACACTCAAGAGCCAGAGAGACAACTTTTTTTGCATGGATCCGCTCCTTTGTTGGTTGGTTGCCGGCGCCCGGCCCCATAGCCGGGCGCCTTGGTTCGGGGCTTTGCCCGTCAATCATTTGGTCGCCTCCGATTCGCGGCCAAAGGGCAGTTCGAGCCGGAGGGTTAGGTTGCGCCCAGGATCGTGGGCGAAATAGCGGTACCGGCTCAGGTAATCGCGGTAGAGCCCATCGGCGAGGTTTTCGAGCTCCACTGACCAGGCCAGAATCTGCCCCCGCCACCTACTGCGGCCGCCCAGGCGCACCCCCAGGAGCAGGTACCCCCCGGGGGGCGGGGCATAGTCTGCCGCCGGGGCCCGCTGCTGCCGCGCCACCGCCTCAAGACTGAGTTCCAGATTCAGCTCCCGACACCAACCCGCATCGGGCCAGCCCACCCCAGCCCACAGGCGGGTCCGGTCAGCGGGCATGGCCCCGAGTGCCTGGCCCCGGCTCAGGTCCCGACCCCGCACCAGGGTGGCCGAGACCCCCAAGCGGCCCCGGACGAGGGGCCGGTACTCCAGCCAGGCCTCTATCCCCCGGATCAGGGCGGCGCTTTGTACGTAGCGGAAGGTGGGAAAGGTGCCGCGGGTGGTGACCGTGGGCTGGGGATCAGCCTGTAGGAAGATGAACCCGTCCATCCGGTTCCGGTACAGGCTCAGCTCCCCCTGGGTGCGCCGGCCCTGGTGTTTAAGGGTCCAGTCCAGGCTCAGGCTACGCTCCTCGCCCAGGCCCAGGTCGCCGATCTCGTACTGCCCGGCCCCGTGGTGCACATCGCGGCTGTACAACTCGTTGACGTTGGGCGGCCGCCACGCCGTGCCCAGGGTGACCCCGCTCGTCCAGGCCGGCCCCAATCCGCCTATCAGCCCCACTGCCCCTGACAATCCGGCATAGCAGTGGCGGCGGGCCAGGACCTGCCCGTCCCGCTGGCGCACATAGGTCTGAACCCGGCGCTGGTCGAATCGCAGGCCGGTGTCCAGCTTCAAACCCCGGAGGTACCAAATCTGCCTGGCGAACACCCCCCCGCTGCGGGCGCGGAAATTGGGGATGAGGAACACGCTACCCTGCCGTACATTTCCCTGGCGCATCAGGTTGGCTCCCAAGGTTGCCGCCGATCCCCCCACCCCTTCGAGCCGGGTTTCGAGGGTGCGGGTGGTCAGGGCCAGATCGAAGGTGGGCCGGGCCAGGGCGGCAAGGGAGTCGTTGTAGGGGCGGTGGGCGTCGTACTCGCTGCGGTGGTTCTGCTGCCAGCCGTATTGGACCTCCAAGCGCCCCAGTCCCGCGAGGGGATGCCGGACCTTAGCGGCCACCAGGTCGTGTGCGATCTGTTGCCGCGGGTTAAGCACCTCGTAGCTGAACACCCCCTCTGCCAGGGGACGACCCCGGGCGATTGCGCGCAGCAGGTCGTCGCGGTTGCCTATATGCGAACCCCGGAAGATGCCCAACGCGGTGCCGAAGTGGCTGAGGTGCAGTTCAACGGCACCTGTCCCGCGGTGGTAGGCCAGGGCGGCGCTGACATTCCGCTCGGAGAAACCCGTATTGCTCAGATAGTAGGCGGTGGTGCGGCTGTTGCCGGCCCGCCGCAGACTGGTCTGCAGCCGCCAACTGAGGCCCGGCAGGCGCTCCGCCATCCCTTCCACCAACAAAGCGCCCGCGCCCTGGCGGTTGTTGCCAAAGCCGTTGAGCGCCAGCCGCCCCCCTAGCCCAGGGGTGCGCCGGAAGCGCGGGGGCACGACCCGTACGACCCCGCCGATGGCCCCGGTGCCGTACTCGACCCCCGCCGCACCTTTCAGCACCTCGACCCCGCCGGTTGCAAAGGGGTCGATCTCGGGTGCGTGTTCGGCCCCCCACTGCTGCCCTTCCTGGGCCAGACCCTGGTTAAGCACCAGGACCCGGTCGCTGTGCAGGCCCCGGATCACTGGCTTGGCGATGGCCGGACCGGTCTTCAGTAGCGCCAGGCCCGGAACCTGGGTCAGGGTCTCCCCCAGGGTCTGCCCCTGCCGGTCGCGGATCTGGGATTCGCTAAGAAGGGCGCTCCCCTGAGCGCGGTCCCAGCGCCGGTCGCGGCTGCCCTGGACCTCGACTTCGGCCACCGCGATGGGGGCCGGGACCAGCCGGACCACCACGGGCGGGTTCGCCTCGCTGGCCAGTGCCGGCAGGGTGGCCACCTCGTACCCCAGGAGGCGGAACTCAAGGGGGCCCCGCACTGAACCAGGCACCACCAGGTCAAACCCCCCGTCCTCACCCGTGGTGATACCCACCCTGATCTGGGGTGCCATCACCACCACCCCAGCCAGGGGCTGGCCGGTGGTGGCGTCGACGACGCGGCCGTGCAGGGTTTCGGCCTGGACCGGGTGCGACAAAGGCAGCAGGCCCAAAAGGGCCCACCCGGCCGCGGCAAAACGAGCAACCATGATACCTCGAGGTTACCGGTGACAGGCTCCCCTGCCGGGTCGGGAACGGCAGAGCGCAGCCAAGGGTTCCGGGCGGTTACGTTAGATGGGGATAGAGATCCCTGGCACCAACCCCTGACCTGCCCGCACCTGGCCCATGGTATAAGGCGAGGTACGGGAAAAGAGCCGGACACGGACCAGAGCGACCGCTATCCGGCAGGGCAGTGGGGTGAACGAACCTAAGGGTCAGACCCGCCCCCACGTCCCCCTAGCATGGTGCCTCGCAGCGGGAGGGGAGGTGGGGTTCAGGCGTGGGGCGGAGGGGCGCGGCAGGCGAAACGCCGGCGCCAACGACCGTAGGGGAGCGGCGAGGCGCCGGGTAACAGCAGAGCGGGGGTTCCCCGCGGGACAGGGAGGAAAACCCCGAGGAGGACGAGACCGAGGAACAGCAACGCCAGCCCCTGTTGCAGCAAATCGACCGGGCAGTCGACGGTCTCGCTGAGGCCCTCGTGGAACAACTCGTGGGCCACGGGCAGGCACATTAGGAGCCCCACCAACATCCCTAGCAGAAGGATGAGGGCAATCTTGGCGATCGATCTGGGCAACGGAGTTTTCATGGGGACCGGTTTGTGTTGTCCCGAAGTAAGATACCCGGCCTTTCGGATCTTGTCAAGCCGAGGTTCCCCGACGACCCTGCCCTGTGTATCTCCTACCTCAGGCCCCTCGCAGCCAAGCCAACCCGGGTAGTTCCATGGCTACAGATTAACAACCCCTGCATGACCAAATCCAGTTCTTTCTGACCCAGCGCCAGAACCTTGAGGCCATCTTCGATTCCGTGGCCGACGGCATCCTGGCCCTCGACCGGGGACTGCGGATCAGCAACCTCAACTCGGCGGCTCGACGCCTGCTGGACACCTCATGGCAGGAGGCAGTGGGGCGCTCCTGCCTCGATCTGCTCCACCCCTCGACCGAACTGACCGACCTGCCGCGCCAACGGAGGCCCGTGGACCGGTGCCCCCAGACCCTCCATACCGCCGGGGGCGAAACTGCCCTCTTCTTGTCCCTGCCCCCCTGGTAGATCTCCAGGGCCAGGAGCAGGGGATGGTGCTGATCCTCCGAGACCTGACAGAAATAGAATAATTTGAGATACAACTCATTGTGCACCAACGGTTTAATAGGATCGTCGGCAAAGACCACCGAATGCGCGAACTCAGACAGGTTATCGAGGACTTCGCTGACCGCGAAGCCACAGTGCTCATCCTCGGCGAGGGCGGCACGGGCAAGGAGCGGGTGGCTGAGGCCATCCACTACCGAAGCCACCGCCGGAACGGCCCCTTTGTCAGGGTCACCTGCTCGGCCCTGTCAGAGAGATTGCTCACATCGTAACTCTTCGGCCACGTGAAGGGCGCCTTCACCGGGGCCCTTCGAGATAAGGTGAGTCGCTTCGAGTAGGCCTATGGCGGCTCGATCTGCCTCGACGAGATCGGCGACCTCAAACCCAACTTGCAGGTAAAGTTACTCAATTTATTGCAGAAGAACGATATAGATCGTTTTGGAAGTGGGAAGACCTTCAAGGTGGATGCCCAGGTGATTTCCGCCACCACACCAGACCTACAACGCGCTCTGCAGCAACGGTTTTTCCCCTCTGATCTGTATTATCGCCTCAATGTAATGCCCCTGGAATTACACCCGCTGCGCCGGCGAAAGGAGGACATCCCTCTGCTGGCCGAGCATTTCATCGCCATATTCAACAGCCAAACCCAGCGCCGCTTCCTGCACCTCGACGATGCCGCCCTTTCTCTGTTGATGGAATACGACTGGCCAGGCAATGTCCGGGAACTGGAGAACGCCATCGAACATGCCCTTCATTAAATGCCGGGGAGAGGTATTGCTCGAGCTATGTTCAGAAGTTGTGGATGGCTGGGGGCAAAAAAAGAGCGTATCCTGAGTATGGCCACCATCACTCACCGCCCTTTGGCGAGGGCGAAAGGATACGCTCATGGCAGAATATACGGCAACC
>Ga0194131_10007898_pt1 | contig 14112 bp, 11 predicted proteins | sample TA2KigO120mmetaG_FD_148631 | JGI IMG/M metagenome (GOLD analysis project Ga0194131, IMG submission 148631) | Freshwater microbial communities from Lake Tanganyika, Tanzania - TA2015053 Kigoma Offshore 120m | ecosystem: Environmental > Aquatic > Freshwater > Lake | place: Tanzania: Lake... | reverse complement strand
TGGACCGCCGGAAATTGCGGCCTCTGGATTCGCAGTGGAAGACATCAACGCAGCGGGCGGCGTGCTCGGTAACCCGGTTGTCATCAACCAGGGTGACTCGGGCGACACGTCGACCGACCTTGCCAACACTGAAGTCGACCGTCTGCTTGCAGCCGGCGCGCAGGTAATCGTCGGTGCGGCCTCTTCGGCCGTGTCGAAGACCGTGATCGACAAGATCACGTCCGCTGGTGTGGTGCAGTTCTCGCCCGCCAACACCTCGCCTGACTTCACGAACTACGACGACAAGGGCCTGTACTTCCGTACTGCTCCGTCGGACTTGCTCCAGGGCCGCGTGCTCGCCAACCTCGTGATCGAGGAAGGTGCCACGACCGCCGCTGTGCTGTTCCGCCAGGAGAGCTACGGCCAGGGTCTTGCCGACGCGTTCAAGGCCAACTTTGAGTCATCCGGTGGCACCGTGAGCGAGTTCCTCGCCTACGCACCGGAAACCGACACCTTCGACGCTGAAGTCGACAAGGTCGTTGCCGCCAACCCAGACGCCGTTGTTGTCATCGGCTTCGAAGAGTCCGGCACGATCCTCTCGACCATGCACGAGCGTGGCGTTGGCCCAACGGCCAAGAAGGTCTACGGCGTTGACGGAAACATCTCAGGTCTCGACAAGCTCGTCGATGACGCGGCAATCCTCGCCGGTATCAAGGGCACCGTGCCTTCGGTCGACCTCAAGTCGATCACGGAGTTCACGGCCCGCCTCGATGCCGCAGGCGTTGACGGTGTCTACGACTACGGCGCAGAGACCTACGACGCGATCGTGATTTCGGCCCTCGCGGCTGCGATCGCTGGTTGCGCCGACGGCGTCTCCATCGGTGCGCAGATCAACGGCGTCACCAAGGACGGCGAGAAGTGCACCGACTACGCGTCGTGCCTCGCGCTCGTCCAGGCTGGCACTGACATCGACTTCGACGGTCTTGGTGGACCGTACGAGTTCGTCGATGCCGGTGAGCCCGCCGCTGCTTCGTTCCGCATCATCACTTACGGTGCGGCCGGCGCAGACACCTCGCTTGACAAGTACGTCTTCGCGAGCTGAGTTCGTCTCAGTAAAGGAAGGCCCCGCCCGGGAAACCGGGCGGGGTTTTTCTTTTGTACCCACCTCGCTGCCCCGCTCTCGCCATGCCCAGGCCTCAGGGAAGTGGGGCTCAATAGTCTGACTGCGTGGATGCAAAGCGTCTAGCGAAGGCGCGCAGTGATTTTGCTGATCGCAATCCGCAGAGTCGCAAGCACTACGACGAAGCGCGCAAGTACCTGCCCGGGGGTCATACGCGTACCGTGCTGACGCACGCCCCATTTCCGCTCACTTTTGCTGCGGGAAGTGAATCGTTGTTGCACGATGTGGATGGACACACCTACATCGACATGCTCGGCGACTACACCGCTGGGCTGCTCGGTCACGGCGACCAGCGCGTGCTTGATGCGGTGAATAGCGCGTTGCGCACCAACGCGAGCGTCGGCGGAATTCATCCAGCCGAAGCCCGTCTCGCGCGACTGATGTGCGAGCGATTTGGACTCGAGCGGGTTCGCTTCACCAACTCCGGGTCGGAGGCCAACTTGATGGCAATCACTACAGCCCTGCAAGCCACCGGTCGCAGAAAAGTGATGGTGTTCCACGGTGGCTATCACGGCGGGTTGTTGTACTTCGCGAGCGGTACCGCCCCGTGGAATGCTCCGTACGATTTCGTCGTCGCGCCGTTCAATGACGCGATCACGACGAGCGCGCTCATCACCAAACATCGCCACGAGCTGGCGGCGGTGGTGATGGAGCCGATGCTTGGCTCGGGCGGTTGCGTGCCGGCCGATGCTGCGTTTGCCCAACGAGTATTTGCCGACGCAAAGGCAGCAGGAGCCGTGTTCATCGCCGACGAAGTAATGACCTCGCGCCATGGAACAGCGGGTTTGTTCGATCTGCTCGGCGTTCACCCCGATATCTCGACGTTCGGCAAATACATCGGTGGCGGATTCTCATTCGGAGCCTTTGGTGGTCGCGCAGAGCTACTCGATCTATTCGATACCAGCCCGGAAGCAGGTCGCACGAATGTGGTGGCCCACGCCGGCACGTTCAACAACAACATCGCGTCGATGACCGCGGGCTGCGTCGTGCTGAGCGAAGTATTCACGTCGGAACTCGCTGTGTCGCACACACAGCGAGGTGATGAGTTCAGGCATTCGGTAGCTGCAGTGCTCGCCCATTCGGGCCTGCCGGTGTGCGTGAGCGGCTTTGGTTCGATGATGTCGCTACATGCGCTACCCGAGCCGCCGCGAAACGCCATCGATGTGGCTCGGCGCGACCTGGTCGTGCAGGAACTGTTGTTTCTCGGATTGCTCGAGCGTGGGGTCTACAGCGCGGCGCGCGGAATGATGAACTTGAGTCTCACCCTGACCGATGATCAACTGGCGCACGTGTTGGATGCGCTCACCGACACGCTTGCTGCACTGCGCAGCGACTACGAAGCGAGCGTGCCGAGGTAGAGCTCGATGACCTTCGGGTCGTGCAGCAACTTGTCGCCAGTGTCGGTGTAGGCGTTGGTGCCCTGGTCGAGCACATACCCGCGGTCGCAGATTTGCAGGCAGCGTCGGGCGTTTTGTTCGACCATCACTACCGACACGCCTGCCTTGTTGATTTCGCGGGTGCGCACGAACACCTGGTCTTGTAGCACCGGCGACAAGCCCGCTGACGGCTCATCGAGCAGCACCACTTCGGGGTTCATCATCAGTGCACGACCCATGGCAAGCATTTGACGTTCGCCACCGGAGAGCGACCCCGCGCGCTGGTTCTTACGCTCTGCCAACCGTGGAAACATCGTTTGCACGAATTCCGAGCGTTCACGGAACTGCTTGGGCTTCAAGTAGATGCCCATCTCGAGATTTTCCAGCACCGTGAGCGACGGGAACACGTTTTCGCGTTGCGGCACATAGCCGATGCCCCGCTCCACCAGTTCATGGGCATTTCTCCCGACGATCGACTCGCCACGAAAGTTGATGCTGCCGGACTGCACCGACAACAAACCAAAGAGTGCCTTCAACAATGTGCTCTTGCCGGCGCCATTCGGGCCGATGATGCCGACGATCTCTCCCCTATGCAACGTGAGTGAGCAGTTGGTGAGGATGTTGACCCCCGGGGTGTAACCCGCGGTGACGTCCTTGGCTTCGAGCAGCACCTCGCGTGCGTTGGTGGCGGCGTTGGTCATGTGAGTTCAACCTTTGAAAGGTCTTCGCCGTGATGCGCACCGAGGTAGGCGTCCACAACGGCCTTGTTGCTCTTGATCTCCGCTGGCGTGCCCTCGGCGATGATGCGACCCTCGGCCATCACGATCACCCAGTCAGAGATCTCCTGCACCACGTCCATATTGTGCTCAACGAAAATCACGGTGCGACCTTCGCCGGGCAGCATCTTGATGAGCTCGAGCAGGCTTTGCGCCAACGCCGGGTTCACGCCGGCCATCGGCTCATCGAGCATCACGACGCGCGGGTCGGTCATCAACGCACGGGCCATCTCCAGCAGTTTGCGCTGGCCGCCCGACATCGTGCCGGCGAATTCGTCACGCATATGCGTGAGATTGAACCGCTTCAAGATGGCGTCGGCACGTGCCTCGATTTCTCGTTCTTGTTTGCGCCACGAACCGGGGATGAGCGCGGCCCAGAACTTCTCACCCAGTTGGTCGAGTGCGCCGAGTTTCATGTTCTCAATCGTCGACAACTTCGCGAGTGCCTTCGTCAACTGAAACGTGCGCACCATTCCTTTGGCGGCCAGGCGATGTGGCGGTGTGCCCGTGATGTCTTCGCCGTCGAGTGTGATGACTCCGGAGTCGACTTGGTCGAACCCCGTCAAGAGGTTGAAGAACGTGGTCTTGCCGGCGCCGTTCGGCCCGATGAGCGCGGTGATCTTGTTGCGGCGAATCGTCACCTTTTCCACGTCGACGGCACGCAAACCGCCGAACGTCTTCACCACGCCCGTGGCGGTGATGATCGGCGTATCGGCCGACGTGGTTGCGGCGGGGTTAACGGCGGTCAAGGGCCATCTCCTCTCGCGAACCAAAGATGCCTTGTGGGCGATAGCGAGCCAGCAACAGCAAGCCGCCACCCACCAACATGAAGCGCAGCATGCCGATGTTGAAGTCCGACAACTCCACGGTGTCCTGCAACGTCTGACGCGCACCAGCGGGCAACTGGCGCAGCGTGTTTTCGACGAACACGATGAGTGTCCAGTAGATCGATGAGCCGACGATCGGCGACCACACTCGGCCTGGCCCGCCGATGATGAGGATCGTCCAGATGGTGAAGGTGATCACCGGGTTGAAGGTGTCCGCCTGTACCGACGACTTTTGAATCACCTGGATGAGCCCGGCGAGAGCGCCGATCATGCCACCGAGCATGAGCGACTGCATCTTGTAGTAATACGCGTTCTTGCCCAGTGCTCGAGCGGCATCTTCGTCTTCGCGAATCGCGCGCAACGTGCGACCCCACGGGGAGCGCATCAACTGCTGCACCATCAGGGTGACGAGGATCAACAGCGTCCAGCCGACCATCAGTACCCACACGTCTCGACCGAGGTACTTGAAGGGTCCGAGTGAGTAGAACTTACCCAGCTCGAACGGGCTCAGGTTGTAGAAGGGCTCGGCAAATTTGTCGATGCCTTCCACGCCGCCGGTGATGGGTTTCATCACGCGTGAACGCGCCAAGAGTCGGACTGTTTCGGATGCAGCGATGGTTACCAAGCCGAGGTAGTCGGCTCGCAGTCGCAGCGTGGGAATGCCGAGCAGGAGAGCCAGTACTGCGGCATACACGAACACGAACAGAATGCCGATCCAGAAGCTCCAGTTGAGCCAGAACACGGTGACGCCGACGCCGTAGGCGCCCGCCGCCATGAAACCGACTTGACCGAAGTTCATGAGGCCCGTGTAGCCGAAATGCACGTTCAGCCCCACCGCCGCGAGCGCGTAGATCATCACTTCCGGGCCGATCATGGCCGAGAACGTGCGTTCGAGGATGAAGCCCCAGTCCACGATCAGCCGATCCTTTGTTTCTTGCCGAGAATGCCCTGTGGTCGCAGCAACAGCGCAAAGATCAACACGACGAGTGCCGTCATGTTCTTCAGCTCGCTATCGATGACGAGCGTCGACCAGTTGATGGCGATGCCCACGATGAGCGCCCCAACGAGTGCGCCGAATGCGGTGCCGAGACCGCCCAAGGTGACGGCGGCAAACACGAGCAGCAGGATGCGGGTGCCCATGTCCCACTTCACTTGGTCGAAGCCGAAGAATGTGCCGGCCAGTGCGGCCAGTGCCCCACCGAAGATCCACACCTGCGAAATCACCTTCTCCACGTCGATGCCGGATGATTCGGCGAGATCCTTGTTGTCGCTCACGGCGCGCATCGCGCGACCCATTCGTGTGCGCGTCAGACCGATGCCGACGCCCACCAGCACGATCACCGAGACGAGCATCGCCAGCGCGTCGCGCGTGGTGAGCTCCATTCCCAAGAAACTGTTGGCGCGTTGCGATGCGTAGTCGCCATAGGAGCGATATCGACCGCCGAAGAAGTAGAGGTACACATAGCGCAAGAAAATGGAAAGACCAATCGTCATCACCATCTGTGCCAGCAACGACACGCCGGTGTTACGTGCCGTGCGGAAGATCACTCGGTTGAGCACATAACCGAGCACGCCACCCATCACCATGCTGAAGACCGTGGCAATGATGAAGTTGACTCCTCCGCCAAACGGCGCCGGCCAACCACTCAGGAAGCCCAGGAAGCCCACCAATCCGTAGATGTTGAAGAAGTAGGCCATCAAGGTGCCCCACGTGATGAGCTCGGCATGCGCGAAGTTGACCAAGCCAGTGGTACCGAAGATGAGCGAGAGGCCGATCGCTGCCATCGCCAGGTACAAGCCGAGCTTGATGCCTTCCAGCGTCAACTGACTCACGCGACGCACCGACCAGTTGCCTTCGCTCGCGGCCGCAGCAGCGTTGGCTACTGCACCAGCTTCGCCCGACACGAGCGGGAAGATGATTCGCTGGTCTCCGTTTTCACTCACGACTACTTGCAGCGATGCGCGGTCTGGATCGCGCAAGGTGACTCCGGCGGGCAGCGTGGCGGGATCAATGTTGATCGTGTATTCACCGGGTGCTTCCACGGGAATGCGGAAGCTGCCGTCTTTGTCGGTGGTTGCGCCGCCGACATCGTCGATGGAAAGGTCGACTCCTTCGACGAACACCTTGTTGCCGTTGGCGTCCTGGTATTGCAATTGTCCGATCACCCCGAGGTCATCAGAAATTTGCGCAGCAGCCGTCTGGGCGCCGGCAATTACGCCGAGCACGGCGAGGGCCAGGATCGTCCAGCCTCGCCAACCCCGAAATGGCACCTGCCTAGTGTGCCACACCCTTTATAGGTGTCCCTTCGGCATCATGACTCGCTCGCGCAGTGGTGAGAGATCCGAATCGACGCGCGGTCGTGGCCAGGTTGAGTGCCGCGAGCCACACGGCGATGCTCAGTGCGATGTGTACGGCCACCAATACCACGGGCACTCCCGTGAAGTACTGCAGATAGCCGACACCACCTTGCAGTACGGCCAAGAACAAGAACGCCTCAAATGCGTTCTGGAGTCTCTGTATAGCGCCATCGCGTCGCATGAATACCCCCAACACCACTGCCAGAGCCACGGTCGCGATGACTGATGCACCATGGATGCGCGCGATGTGCGAGATGGAGAAGTCGAAGCGTGGAGACGACTCATCGCCAGCGTGCGGGCCCGTACCGGTGACGATGGTGCCGGTCACGATGGCCAACAACGTGAGCAATGGGATGATGCGGCTCAACGTGGCGATTCGTCCGTCGCGGCGCAAGCCCCACGTCGTCGTGTCACATAGCGAGCGCCAGTGGCGCTGGGCATCGTATGACTGCGCTTCTGCCAAACCGCGCGGCGAGATGGCATCGACGAGCCAATAGGCCCACGCCATCAACACAACGGACAGCAAGAAGTGCCCCAGGTTCGAAGCAGGGTGCAGGCCGGTCAGCACGACGATGCCCCCCAGCACCACCTGGCCTACCACGCCGGCCACCATCAGTCCCGCGAGTTGAAGCACACGTCGCGACCGCGGGCGTGCAGCGAACGCCGCCAACATTGCTGCGATGACGCTCGCGGCGACCACACCGGTGAACAGTCGGTTGAGTTGTTCAATGGCGGCATGCGGTGACGACACATCCACGAATCGTTCCTCATTGCAGGCCGGCCAGTCGACGCAGCCCAACCCCGAACCCGTCAGTCGTACGAGCGCACCAGTGACGATGATGACGTACAGCGACACAAAGGCGATCCAGGCAATGATGCGGTAGCGCCGCATGGTGATGCCGGGCCTGCTGCGCGCGACGGTCAAGGCCATACGTACGACGCTACGCAGTCGTGGCGAAGGCGTTCCACGAGATGTAGGCGGCTCGCTGGTGAGTAATGTCACCTCGTGCACAAGTATGCATATCAGGCCGGTCGCGCGTGAAGAAGTACGCCGTCGAAGCCCGTCGGGTCGAGATTCTCGAAGCGACCTGTGAGGTCGTGATTGAGCGGGGTTTTGCCGGAACCAGAGTGGCGGATGTGGCCAAGCGCCTCAATGTGTCGAACAGTCTCATCCACTACCACTTCGACAGCAAAGAGGCGTTGCTCGCGGCCGCCTTCGAGTATTACGCCCGCAAAGATCTCGCGGAAATGGAACGCGACATCGAGCTCGGCGCATCCGCCACCGCGCAATTGTGGCGACTCATCGAGAGCTACGTTCCGGAGGGCAGCGACGACGTCGAGTGGATGTTGTGGATCGACGCCTGGGGTGAAGCATTGCGCAACCCGTTGATGAAGAGCATCAGTCAGCAGCTCGACGAGCAGTCGATCACATTTCTCGAGCGGGTGCTGCGACGCGGCAATGATACGGGCGAGTTTCGTTGCGAGCAGCCACGTCTGTCGGCGATGCGCATCACCGCAATGATCGACGGGCTGGCAGTGCAGTTCGCCGCGCACGAGGGTGTCGTGAAGCGCAAGGAGTTGATGCGCACGCTGCGTGCGCTCGCCGCCTTCGAGACGGGGCTCTCCCCCGATGACATTCGTGACGGTCGGCGTAACACCAAACCTCTCACGCCAAAGTCGGCGACGGTGGCGAACAACGCAGCGAATGCTCAGGCGACAACGGGGACGGCCCCCACCGCCATTACCGATGCCGCACTACGGCAATTGCTCGCGATCGTTGCTGACGCGCAATTGCGCGGTGACGTGTCAACCTGGCTTGCCCATTGGCTGGCCACCGGTGACTTGCAGATGTCCGACGGTTCGCATGCCAAAGGCACGGACCAACTCGCCGACACCTTTGCCAAGCACTACTCCGCCGATCGCTGGACGTTGCAAAGCCCCGAAGTGGTGTTGTTCAGTGTGGATGAAACCGCCGGCACCGCGACAGGTCGCGTCACGGTGACGGAGCGTTTCCAGCGCAAGAGCGGGGCGCTGGGGTCGCGCATCGCCACCCTGCACGATCGCTACGAACGCGGGCCGCAGGGCTGGCTTATCGCCGCGCGGCGCTACGAGGTGCTCGACTAAGCCCATCCAGGACGGTCCGCCACCGGCTGTCCCCATCTTCACGCAGGGTCGTTGAGCCATCACCCTTTGCGGGCTATGACCACTCAGAGTGTTCATACTACCTGTTTCCGTGAGATTTTTCTCAAGTTGCTCCTGTCTGGGCCGATCCCTTCTGCGGATCTCACCAAGGAGCAAACGCAATGGTTCTCACCGCAATCGCCACTTCGATCGTCATTGGTCTCAGCGCACAGGGCCTCGCCCCGGCCGCGTCAACCCCCACCCAGAAGGTCGTGGCCAGCGCCGCCGCCTCCAGCGCCCCCGCCAGTTCCCCTGCCAATACCCCTGCCAGTGGCGCACCGGTGTTTGGCGACCAGGGCGACGACGTCGTCCGCTTGCAGCAGGCGATGGTCGTGCGTGGCTTCACCCTGAAGGGTGGAGTCGACGGTGTCTTTTCACCCCGCACGCAGTCGACCCTGCGCAACATGCAAAAGGCCGTCGGCCTGCGCGTCACCGGCATCGTCGATGAACCGACCGCCCGCTTCCTCGGCTTGCTCGTCGTTGCCCGTTTGACGCCCGACACCTTGCCAAAGGTCGGCGACTCGGGCGATGCCGTGTGGTCGGTGCAACAGGCGCTGATCAACAACGGTGTCACCGTGAAGGGTGGCGCCGATGCTTCGTTCGGTGTGGCAACCGTCGTTGCCCTCGGCACCTACCAGGGTCGCAAGGGTTTGCCTGTCACCAAGACCCTCGACTGGGCAACGGCCTTCTCGCTCGGTCTCGTCGACGTGGCGCCTCCTGTGGTGGTCGCTGCACCGGTGGCCAAGCCGTCGACGGCGGTCGCCAAGCCGGCGGCACCGGTGGCGACGCCGGTTGCCGCTCCTGTTGCCGTCCCGGCGGCCGCCCCTGTTGCCGCCCCCGCCGTGGCAGCGACGCCGACCCAGCTCGATGTGAACGCGCTGCCCAAGCGCGGTGAGCGCAGCGAAGCGGTGCGTCTCGTGCAGCAGACGCTGATCAACAACGGCGTTGAAGTGAAGGGTGGCGCCGACGGAGTCTTTGGCGTCGCTACGTCGATTGCGCTCGGCAACTTCCAGTCGAGCCGCGGGTTGAATGCGTCGCAGGCCCTCGACTTCCCCACCGCGCAAGCGCTCGCCCTCATCCCATCGCTCGAGTCGCTCGGCATCCCGCAGATTGCGGTGTTTCCGGTGCAGGGTCGCTGCTCGTTCACCAACACCTGGCACGAGTCGCGCGGTTCGCGCCTGCACGAGGGCGTCGACATCATCGCGCCGAAGGGCAACCTGATTTACGCCGTGGTCGACGGCACCATCACCAAGCGCTACGACATGGCATCGCTCAGCGGCAACGGTCTGCGTCTCACGATGGCAGACGGCACGTACTTTTTCTATGCCCACCTCGACACGATCGCCCCGAACATCGTGCCGGGCGCCGTGGTGAAGGCCGGTCAGATTCTCGGCACCAACGGCGCCACCGGTAACACGACGACGCCGCACCTCCACTTCGAAGTGCACCCGCGCGGTGGCGCCGCAATCGACCCGACGCCGGTCGTGGCCGCGGTCAACGCCTGCCACATCACCGAGCCGCGTCCGCAGCCGTAAGCAAGGTCAACGAAGAGAAGTTCACCCAAGATCCGGAAACGCGTGACGACGCGGATTCGGTAGCCGACCGCGGGGCGGCGCGATGTGAGAACCACGTCGCCCCGCCGGTTGGCGATCATCGCTAGTACGTGTGGTCGGCGCTCTCGAGATGCGAATTGTCGGCGAGTCGCGTGAGGCTGAAGGTGTATCCGTCGCCGAGCTGCAACGCTTCGAGACGGCTCACCGAGGCGTGGCCGATGACGAAGCGCTCCCATTCCCACGGTGTCGGCGCCAACCCCAGCAGGTGGCAGATGAACACACTGTTCGTGCCGGCGTGGGCGACGAAGGCGAGGCGGTCGCCGGGCTCTTCGATGTGCCACACCGGAAGCTCGTGCTCGATGCGATAGATGCCGCGCTCGGCGAGGAATTCGTTGGCGCCGCGATGAATGCGTTTGGTGAACTCGCTGACTGGTTCGCCACCGTCGAGCCCGCGCCAGCGTTCGGCGGCGGGGCGGCGCTTCTCCTCGCGGTACGCGGCATCGGCCTTCTCCGCCGGGTTGCCCTGCCAGATCGGGCTACGAATCTCCTCGAGCCACGGCTCAATCACCTCGCCGCGACGTTGGGCATCGAGGATCGGTGCCGCCGTTTGTCGCGCCCGCAGCAACGGTGAGACATAGACATGGTCGAAGTGCTCGCTCTCCAAGCGGTCGGCGAGGCGGCGGGCCTGCCGATGACCACGGGCAGTGAGTGGTGGATTGTCCTGGCTCAAGCCATCGCGCACCCACTCGGGCTCGGCGTGACGGATGAGCGTAAGTTGCACGGGAGCCGAGGCTAGTTGTCGGGTGTGGTGGTGGGTGGTGTGGCGACACCGCACGATGTGAACACTTCGGTGACTTTGGCAAAGAACTGTGCGTCGTCGAGGCTCACATCCGTGACTTCGCCAAGTGTCACACCCAGTGATCGCGCCACGCACTCGGCTTCCGGAGCCAAGAGCGCCACACCGTACGTCTCGCCGAGCAAGAATCCGATGGCCTGCAGTTCGGAGCCGCTCACCACTGGGGCTTCTTCGGCATCGAGACTTGGTTCTTCGCTCACTTCGGGTAGTGGCAGCGTCGTGCCGGTGATGGCGAACAGCGGATTGCTCTCGCCCAGCGCGACTGCGCACTGTTGGTCGAAGAAATCGCGCACCTCGTCGGTGGCCTCGGCGACCGAGGTCTCGGCGAATGCCGAGCGCGCGGACGCCACGGTCGGGTCGGTGGCGGCAACCTGCGGGTTCCATGCCGTGTCGTTCAGCGCGACGACCAATTGGCCGTAGGCGGCGAGCAAGACGCCGAGCGGGTCGCGCAACTCTCGTGGCGAAATCTCACGCAGGAGCAAGAGTTGGTCGACCATCGAGGTCACCGACTCCTCGAGTTCGATCGTGGTGGTGCGATCGAACTCGGCAACCGCTCGTTCGGCACGTTGGCGCGCGGAGTCAAAGATCGGTCCGCGGGCACACACCTCGGCGGCCGACTCCGCTCCACAGGCGAGGAGCGTCGTTGCGCAGAGTGCACTGCCCACGATGAGCGCGCTCGCTCGTATGCGTAGGCGACGAGACAACATCACGCCCTCGTCGCTGTGAGCCAGGCGTCGTACATCCGTCTGTATTCTCCCCCATTGGCCATGAGGATGTCGTGCGAGCCGTCTTCGAGGATCCGACCGTCGGCGAGGAGCACCACTCGGTCGGCGCGTGCCGCAGTGCTCAGTCGGTGGGCAATCGAGATCGTCGTGCGCCCTGCCGACAGTTTGCGCAGCGCCCTGGCGAGGCGCACCTCGGTGAGTGCATCCACCGATGATGTTGCCTCGTCGAGGATCAGTACGTCGGGGTTCACCAACGATGCCCGCAGGAGGGCCACCATCTGACGTTCGCCCGCTGCCAGCGACGCACCGCGCTGACCCACCTTGGTCTCGAGTCCGTCGGCGAGGCTTGCGACCCAGTCGTCGAGTTCCAGCGATCGCACCGCGGTCGCCAACTCTGCATCGGTGGCAGTGGGCTTGGCGAAACGCAGGTTGTACGCGATCGTGTCGGCAAAGAGGAACGGCTCCTGGGGTACCACCGTGAGTCGTCGGCGCAGGTCGTCGTTGGCGACGTGCTTCACATTGACTGCACCGATCGTGATGCGACCCTTCGTTGGGTCGGCGAGTCGTGCAACGAGGCGCGCCACCGTCGTCTTGCCGGCCCCGGATTCGCCGACGAGCGCGATGTGCTGCCCGGGCGGAATCGTCAGCGTCAGTGAGGTGAGCACGTTGGTGGCCGGTTCGTCGTCACGCGGGGCATACGCAAATGTCACGTCGTGGAGTGCGACGCCAAGTCGCCCCACAGGAAGCGGCACGGGGTTGGTCGCCGGTGGCGGGCCGATTGGCGTATCGAGAATGCCGAGCACACGCCGTAAACCAGCGACGGCGGTTTGTGTCTGGTCGATCACTTCGGTGAACTCGGCAATCGGCTCGAGAAAGCGGTACGTGAGAAACATGAAGCCGACGAGCGAACCCGCGGTCAAACCGGCAGCGTCGCCGCGCCACACGCCGATGCCAACCACCGCCACCACCGTGAACACGCTGAAGACTTCGCCGGAAGGAAACAGCAACGCACCGATGAAGCCCGCCCGGATCGACGACCGAGCACGCTTCTCGGTGGCCGCCTCAACGCGTTGGAGCGCAGGCTCGACGGCATCGTAGGCCTGCAGGGTTTCGACGCCGGCGACCGTTTCACTGATCGACGACAACATGGCCGCATTGCCTTCGCGCACACGGTCGTAGGCGCGCACCAAACGGCTTTGCACCAAGCGCAGCACGATGATCAGTGGTGCCACGACTGCGAAGGCGACGACGGCAAGTACCCAGTCGTAGGCCATCATCACGCACGCCACCACGAACATGAGCGAGAGGTCGAGCATCCACGCGAGTCCGCCCCACGCGAAAAACATCGTCAATGTCTCGATGTCGCTCGTCACGCGCGCAACGAGCGCACCGCGGCGCTCTTCGTTCTGATCGGCGAGGCTCAGGCGATGAATGTGGTCGAACAGCCGCACACGCAGCCCGTACAAACCCTCCTCGGCTGACGTACCGAGTCGGTATACGGCGGTGCGCTGGCACAAGGCCGCGAACAATACGACGAGTGCGGCGACACCGCACAAACGCGTGATGAAGTCGAGTCGCACGCCGCCATCCACGAAGCCCTTGTCGATTGCCTGCTGAATGGCGATGGGAATCGTCACACGTCCTGCTGCGCCGAGCAGAGCGAGCCCGAACGTGAGCCCCAGCCCCTTGCCGAGTGCCGGCGCCTGGGCGATGCCGGCGCGAATCGTGTCTACCGCGCCGCGGCGTCGCAACTCTTGCGTGATGTCGTCGGTGAGCATCAGCGGGCACCCGTCGGCGTGGTCGTTTGTCGGTCGTGTTCGAACGCTTGGATCAGTGTGCGGTAGTCGGCATTGCTTCGCAACAGTTCGTCGTGCGGCCCGGCTGCAGCGATGGCCCCGTCAGCCATGAAGATCACACTGTCGGCGAGGGCGATGGTCGACGGGCGTGACGCCACCACGAGCGTGGTCACGCTGGCACCGAGTGTGCGCAGGTTGTTGAGCACCTCGGCTTCCGTGCCGGGGTCGAGGGCGGATGTCGTGTCGTCGAGCAACAGCAACTCGCTGCCGACCGCGAGTGCCCTGGCGAGGGCCAGTCTTTGTCGTTGGCCGCCGCTCAGGCTGACGCCACGCTCGCCCAACTCCGTGTCGAGCGAGACGCCGAGTTCACTCACGAAGCCGTCGGCCGAGGCAATGCGCAGTGCGTCGGCAATCACCGCTTCGCTGACGGGTGCACCGAGGGTGAGGTTGTAGCGCAGAGATTCCGCAAAAAGGAACGCCTCCTGGAACACGAGCCCGACACGAG
>Ga0194131_10007895_pt1 | contig 14120 bp, 9 predicted proteins | sample TA2KigO120mmetaG_FD_148631 | JGI IMG/M metagenome (GOLD analysis project Ga0194131, IMG submission 148631) | Freshwater microbial communities from Lake Tanganyika, Tanzania - TA2015053 Kigoma Offshore 120m | ecosystem: Environmental > Aquatic > Freshwater > Lake | place: Tanzania: Lake... | reverse complement strand
CGACTTGAATCCCCACCTCTTCCGCACAACCGACGGCGGCAAGACGTGGACGGAGATCGTGAGCGGGATCGAGAAGGGCGCAAGCACGAACACGATCAAGGAAGACCCGAAGCGCCGCGGGCTCCTCTTCGCCGGCACGGAGCGCACGGTGTGGTTCTCGCTCGACAACGGGGACCACTGGCACTCACTGCGCCTGAACCTCCCGGGCACCTCGGTGCGCGACCTCGTCGTCGTCAATGATGACGTGGCCGTCGGGACGCACGGGCGCGGATTCTGGATCCTCGACGACATCTCCACTTTGCGGCAGTGGAGCGAAAGGGTGGCGAGCCGCGACGTGGTGCTGTTCGACCCCGCAGTCGCCACGCGCGTGCGTTACTCGATGTACACCGACACCCCCGTGCCGCCCGACGAACCGATGGCGGCGAACCCGCCCGACGGCGCCGTGATCGAGTACTACCTGAAGAACGACGTTTCGAAGGTGACGATCGAGATCGTCGGCGAAGGAATCTTCCCGCGGGTCATCCGGCGGTTCAGCAGCGACGATCGCTTCGACCCGCCGCAGGATGACGGCAACGCGCCGTGGTATTGGTTCCGGCCGGGCAGTGCGCCGTCGAACAAGGCGGGGCTGCATCGCTTCGTCTGGGACCTGCACTACGCACGTCCCACCGGTCAGGCGTGCTCACTCCCGATTTCGGCGACACCGCGGCAGACGAAATGCGAACCCGAAGGGCCGTGGGTGCACCCGGGCAAGTACATGATCCGGTTCTGGGTCGGTGAGAAAGGAGTCGGCAATCCGCAGCACGGCGCGATCCTCACGGTGCGCATGGATCCCCGCGTCAAGGCAAGTGCCGCCGCGCTCAAGCAGCAGTACGACCTTTCGATGGGCCTCTACGACGCGCACGAGGCGAGCGTGGCGGCGCAGGCAAGGATCAGTGGATTGCGATCGCAGCTCGCCGAGCGCCGGTCGAAGGCATCCGCGCTGGGTGCGGCCATCGACTCGCTGGACGCAAGACTCGTCGCACTTGCCGGCGCCACGGGCGGCGGGCGCGGCGGACGCGGTGGTGGCGGCGCGCCGGCCTCAGAGACGTTCGGCTCGATCGCGAGCAGCGTGCTCGGGCCGCTGAATGTCCTCCAGGACGCCGATGAGCAGCCCGTCGCCGCGGTGGTGGCCGGGGCAACCGAACGCATCAAGGCGTTCAAGGCGTTCAAGGCGCTCGAGGCGCGGTGGAATGCGATCGTGAAGACCGACCTCGTCGCGTTGAACGCGCGGCTGAAGGCGGCAGGCGCGGCGGAGGTGACGGTCTCCCCCTGAGACGGGGGAGCGGTCGGGTGGAGTTGCCCCAACCCGCTCCGCCCTGCATCGTTCGGCGCGATGGCCCCCGCCCAACGCCGCCCCATGACCAAGCACCAGTACCACCTCGCCTACCCCGCCGCGCTCCTATTAACGGTAGGGATCGTCGGCGCCTGCGCGCGCACGCCGTCGCTCACGCCGCCTGCACCGGCGAAGCTGGCCTCCGCCGGCCCGGACAGCTTCGATGTTCGCTTCACGACCTCGAAGGGCGTGTTTGATGTCCGCGTGCACCGCGACTGGGCGCCGCGAGGGTCGGACCGCGTGTATCACCTCGTCCGCGCTCGCTACTACGACGGCGTGCGGTTCTTCCGCACCGTGAAGGGGTTCGTCACGCAGTTCGGCCTGAACGGCGACACGGCCGTGACCCGCGCATGGCGCGGGCTCCGCATTGACGATGACACCGTCCGGAAGAGCAACGTGCGCGGCACGTTGTCCTTCGCCGCCGGCGGCGCGAACACGCGCACGACGCAGCTCTACATCAGCTACGGCGACAACTCGCGGCTCGACCGTTCGGGCTTCGCGGTGTTCGGCCAGGTGATCCGCGGCATGGATGCCGTCGTGGACTCGCTCTACAATGGCTACGGCGAGGGCATGCCGCGCGGCCAGGGCCCGATGCAGGACAGCATCAACCGGCAAGGCAACGCCTACCTCGTCCGCGGGTTCCCGAATCTCGACTACGTGATCACCGCGCGCATCGTCCGGGAGTGGAAGCGATGAGCTCGCATGCACTGCACGTTCGCCGCTGGCGCATCGCCATCGCCCTCACCGCCGGCGTCGCCGTCGTGTACTTCGGGTTCATCCTGCTCATTGCGTACCGCAAGGAGTTCATGGGCTCGCTGGTCACGAACGGCCTCTCGGTCGGCATCCTCTTCGGCGCACTCGTGATCGTCGCCTCGTGGGTCCTCACATGGCTCTACGTGCTCTGGGCCAACACGCACTTCGATTCCGAACTCGCCGCCCTCAGCGGGAAATCAGGTAGCGTTTCAGGCGGGCCGCGATGATGCTTCAAGCCGCCGTTGCAACACCGGCCGTTGCCCAAGCCGCTGCGCAGGTCGCAACGCAAGCCCCGGCGACCGCACCCACCACCGCGATCGGCGAACCGAACGCCGTCGCGATGACCTTCTTCTTCGCCTTCATCGCGATCACGCTGGGCATCACGTACTGGGCGGCGCGCAAGACGCGCACGACCGAGCAGTTCTTCGCCGCGGGGCGCACGGTCACCGCCGGCCAGAACGGCTGGGCGCTTGCCGGCGACTACATGAGCGCGGCCTCGTTCCTCGGCATCGCGGGCCTCGTCGCCACGAGCGGCTTCGACGGACTCATCTACTCCACGGGCTGGCTCGTGGGCTGGCCGGTCGTGCTTTTCCTGATCGCCGAGCCGCTGCGCAACCTGGGCAAGTACACCTTTGCCGATGTCGTCGCGGCGCGGCTCAAGCAGACGCCCGTGCGGCTCGCCGCCGCGATCGGCACGCTCTCGACGGTCACGCTATACCTGATCGCGCAGATGGTCGGCGCGGGCACACTGATCAAGTTGATGTTCGGCCTGACCTACGAGACCGCGGTGGTCATCGTCGGCGCGGCGATGATCATGTATGTGCTCTTCGGCGGCATGATCGCGACCACGTGGGTGCAGATCGTAAAGGCCGGCCTGCTGCTCAGCGGTGCGGCATTGCTCGCGATCCTCGTGCTCGCGCGGTTCGGCATGAATCCGCTCGCGCTTTTCGCTGCCGCCGCCGATCAATACGGCGCAACCGTACTCGCGCCCGGCAAGCTCGTCTCCAACCCGCTCGACACGATTTCGCTCGGCATGGCGCTGATGTTCGGCACCGCGGGGCTGCCGCACATCCTCATGCGGTTCTACACCGTGCCGGACGCGCGCGCGGCCCGCAAGTCGGTCTTCTATGCGACGGGACTCATCGGCTCGTTCTACCTGATGACGTTCATCCTCGGCTTCGGCGCGATGGTGCTGGTCGGCCCGCAGGCGATCCGCGCGGTGGACGCCGGCGGCAACATGGCGGCGCCGCTGCTCGCCGAGTTCCTGGGCGGCACGCCGTTCCTCGGCTTCATTGCGGCCGTCGCGTTCGCGACGATCCTCGCGGTGGTCGCGGGCCTCACGCTCTCCGGCGCGGCCGCCCTCTCGCACGACCTCTGGACCAGCGTGATTCGCGGCGGTCACGCGCGCGAAGGCGAGGAACTCAAGGTGGCGCGCTACGCGTCGCTCGGGCTCGGCATCGTCGCCATCCTGCTCGGTATCGTGTTCAAGGGCCAGAACGTGGCGTTCATGGTCGGCCTCGCGTTTGCGATTGCGGCGAGCGCCAACTTTCCCGCCCTGGTCCTCTCCATCTTCTGGCGCCGCTGCACCACCGCGGGCGCCGTGGCCAGCATGCTCACGGGCACGATCGGGACGCTGCTCCTGATCTACCTCTCGCCGGTCATCCAGATGGACATCCTCAAGGAGCCGTCCGCGTGGTTCACGCTGCGGAACCCGGGCATCGTCACGATCCCGGGGTCATTCCTCGTCGGTGCGATCGTCTCGATGATGACGCGGGATGAGAAGGCGCTCGCCGCATGGGACGGCGCTGTTCACGACATGATCGTCGGGAAGGACGAGACGGCTAGTTCCTGAACAGCCAGCTGGCCTTGAGGAAGACTGCGTCGCTCGTCCGCGTGACGTCATCGAACGCGAACGCACTCGGCTCCCGCATCAGCGCGCTGTAGCCGGCGTAGATCACGGCGCCCGGCATCGGCCGGTACTGGATCAGCACGTCACTGCGCAAGTTGTTGGATGTGGTGCGCGTGGATTGCACCCAGCGCCCGCCGGAGCGCACCAGGAGCGGCTTCCCGGTGCGGCCGTCGTCGCGAAGCGCGTCGAGGTAGTTGGACGCGTACTCGCCAATGACGCGCACGAACAGGTCGCGCGTGACCTGGTACTCGACCTTCACGCGGGGCAGCTGGTTGCGTTGCACGCGGCTGCCGTCCGAGCGCCGCCGGTAGTCCTGGAGCACGAAGGTCGGCGCAATGCGCAGCTGCTCCGTGGGCCGAAGTTCCGCGGACACGTTCAGGTACTGGATGTCGGCCCCCGCCCATTCGGCGAAGTTCTCGTCTTGCCCGTAGATCGTCGTCGCAGACAACGTCAGGTACTTGAGCTTGGGCGTCGCGACTGAGAACACATAGTCGCGATTCGGGAGCCGGGGTGTGCCGGTGAACGCAAGCGTGTCGCCGGGGCCACGCAGGATGCGGTACCGCGCGCCGTAGAACCCCGGGTCGTAGCCGAATGTCTCGAGCAGGAGCGATGTGCTCGCGGTCCATCCGCCGCGCCACGTGGACTGGACATTCAGGTGCGCCTTCTTGTCGCGCGCGTCTCCGCCCTTCAGCCAGTTGCGATAATCCCAGAGCCCATCCGCCATCAGCTCGAACGCCAGTTGCTCGAGCCGTGCGCCGCGCTGGCCGAGCATCGTGTAGCGGCCGCGCGCGTTGACCTGCGTCTGTCCCGTGCGCGAGATGAAGCCCGTCTGCGTGATGAACTTGTCGCTGATGCCCTTGAAGAACGTGCTTCCGGAGAAGTTGCGGCCACTGCGATTGTACCGCACATCCCAGAGCGGGCCCGCGCTCGTGAAGCCGCTCGCGCGATTGAGGCTCCCCGCGAACTGGTACTGGATGGCATTGGCGCGCCGCCACACGTAACGACCGTCTACATCGAACACGCGATTGTAGTTCGCGCCGTCCACCTTGTCGGTGTAGGCGAGTCCGATGCGCGACTGCGTACCCAGGTCGCGCTGCAGGCGCACGATGTTGTACACCGGGTTGTCGCGCCGCGACGCGGAGCCGCTGGTCGCATCCACGGCACTCAGCACGGCGAGCCCGGTCGGGCCGGACTTGCCGGCCAGCTTGGTCGCGATTCGTGGCTGGATGATGCGCCGTGAATACACGAGGTTGTTGGGCACCGAGAACTGCTCGCTGCCCTCCAGGAAGAACGGGCGCTTCTCCGGAAACGACACGGCCTGGCGCGGATCGAACTGCACCGGCGTCGCGTCCGCCTCGACCTGCGAGAAGTCCGGGTTGATCGTCGCGCCGAGCGACAAGTTGTTCGTGATGCCCCAACGCACGTTCGCCCCGATCACCGGGCGGTTCGCCGCGTAGTCCCACTGCCCAGGCCGGAGCGCGCTCACCGGCGCCGGCAGTCCTTCCGTGCGCTGCGTGACCTCGGGCGTCACGTCCATGACGATCCCGCGGTGGATGCCGCTGATCCCCGCGAGTGAACCGCCCTGCCCGAGGAACGACGCCATGCCACGGCGCGCGGGCGCCCACGAATCCTCATAGCCGCGGTAGTTCACCTGCCGCACCACGTTGAAGTCCCAGGTCTGCGTGTCGGACGACTGATACCGCAGGCTCTTGAACGGGATCCGCACCTCGACTTCATAACCGAACTCGGTGACTCGCCCCTTCGACGTGAAGACCAGGTCCGGCGAGAGGTCCGCCGACTCACGCGCGGCCTGCCCGGTGCTCGCAAACCCGCCGCCACCGAGTTGCCCGCGCTCGATGATCGTGCCGTCGGCCTGGACACCGAGCGGGTTCACCATCACGACGGTGGCCTGCCGCCGATCATTGAACGTGCCGATCAGGAACTGGATGTTGTCGTCGCTGAAGATCTTGTCGCGGTCGGCGAGCGTCGCCCGCACGGTGCCCGCCGGCTGATACGCGCGCACGCCGAAATGAATCGCCGTCGGCGAGTACCACACACGCACCTCGGTCGAATCCGCCGCGGCGATGCCATCCTGCGGCGAGAACTGCGAGAAGCCGCTGAGCACGGCCGCGCGACCCCACGTCGCCTCGTCGAGGGCGCCGTCAATGGTGACCTCGGCTTCGATACGCGGCGGTCGCACTTCCCGCCCGGTCGGCGCGCGGCCGGGCGCCGCCTGCGTGGCCGGGGCGGCGGGCGCCTGAAGGAGCGCAATGGCAAGTGCGGCGTGGATCATGCTTGTGGAGCCCCCAGGCAGCTCAATCCAGGTGGTGACCAGTGCGCGACGCCGCGTGCTTGGGATGGTGCCGGCGCTTCGCCTTGCGCGCCAGCTCGGCGCGCTTCTTCTTGCTCACGGGCTCGAGGATCGTCTTGCGGCACTTCTTCGTGCCGCAGCGGCACCCGTACACCTCGGTCTCATCTTCGAGCGTTTCCGTGCCGTCGCGCCCGTACGCGTAGTCGTAAAACAGTTCCTCGCCCTTCTTGATCGGCTTGATCGCGTCAATGAAGACGCGGTTGCGCTCGATCTCCGATTCACAGTTCGGGTCGCACGAGTGATTGATGAATCGCGCGTCGTTGCCGTCCACGTAGGCGTCAATCACCACCGAGCGGTTGACCGTGAAGAGGAACGTGTGGTGTGCGTCGCCATCGTGGTCGTCGTAGCGCGCGTCCACCACGGCATGGGACACCCGTTCGCCAAGGTACTCGACGATCCGTTCGCCTTTCTTGATGTCCCGCGTCGCAAACGCTCCCTTGCCCGCGATCCTTGACTTCTTCACCACAAACGGCTGCACGGCAACAGGCAGCTTCAGGGCACGACGCGCCATCCGGTCTCGACTCCCACGTAGAAGTTGCGGAGCGGCGCCGGCTCCAGGATCCGGTTGTTGGCGCCATTCACGTTCACTGACCCTACGTACGCGACATTGAACGCGTTGTTCACCGCGACAAACGGCGCAACGCGCGCCCCGCGCACGATCCCGTCCCACGAGAGGCGTATGTTCAGCGCCCCGTCGCCCCAGCCGTCCACCTTCTGCGTGTTGCGATCGTCCGCAAAGAGGTCGCCCGCCGCGGTATGGTCCAGGTCGAGCGCCGCGTCGCGCCAGCGCGCGCGGAGCCCGAAGCGCACGAACTTGTCCGCCACGCCGGCCACGCGTCGGCCGTCGAGCGTATCCACCACGGCCCGGTTCTGCACGCGGTACTTCGCAAAGCGGTAGCGCGATTGCGTCCACGCCACCGAGGCATCGAGCCACGACACCGGCCGCGCCGTGACGCCGATCTCCGCGCCGGCGTTCTTCGTTTCGCCGGCGTTCCGGAAGAACGCGCGCCCGTTGGTCTCGAGGAACTGGATGATCGCATTCGTGTAGCGACTCGAGAACAGCGTGACGTTGTAGTCAATGCGCGGGCCCATCGTGCCGCGCGCGCCGGCCTCGGTCGTCCGGATGTTCTGCGGACCGAGGTCGGGGTTGAACCCGCCCGCGCCGTCCTGGCGCGCGAGCATCTCGGTGGTCGTCGGCGTCTCGAACGCCGTCGCGAGGTTGCCGTGCAGCGTGAGCGCGGGGTGCGCCGCCCAGCTCAGGCCGAAGTGCCCAGTTGTCGCCGACATCTCACGGGTCGCCGAGTTGTTGAGGCCGTCCCGGAGGAAGAAGTCGCTCACCGTGTAGGTGAGGCGGTCCGCGCGGGCGCCCGCGCTCATGAGCAGCCGCTCACTTGGCATCCACTGCACCGATGCGAACGGCCCGAGCGCGATCACGCTCTCGCCCTGGTCGAGGAACAGCGTATCCGTGGCCACGGTGCGCTTCCCGCCCGTCACGCGCCAGTTGCGGCGAATGTCGAGCGAACGCTGCGCGTCGAACCCGATCGCCACGCGCGGCGCCCCACGCACGTCGCGCCAGCGATGATTGGCATCGAACCTCGCGCCCGTCACCCAGCGGTTCAGCGTCGAGAGCGTGCCGATCGCCGCCCCGGTCGTGCCGGGAGGCGCCGTCGCCAACGGATTGTCCACGAACCGGCGCTGCAGGTACACCGCCAGACCATGCTCGCCCGCATCGCGGGTGTCCGAGAAACGCAGCGAATACTGCGCCTGCGACAACACCTTGTTCGCGTTCCGCGCCGTGTTGAAGCTCGCCGCCGAGTCGCGGTTCTTCGCGTACTCCGCCGGTGTCAGCGCGCCCGGATTGTGCGACGTGGGCGTGTCGCCGTAACTGGCCCGCAGCGCAAGCGTGCGCCCCGCGCCCAGCGAGCGATCAACCGCCAGGATCGCCTGACGCACCTCGGCGCTGTCGAATTGGCGGAACCCGCCCACCACGGTGCGCGACGCCGACAGCGACCTGATCATCCCGCCCGCGCGGCCGGCCAGCCGCCCCTGCACCTTCTGCATGTCGTATGAACCGCTCGTCAGGCGCAGCGTCGCGCCCAGCCGGTCCGGTGCACTCTTGTCAGTCTCGAACGCGATCACGCCGCCCGAACCGTTGCCATACAGCGAAGACGCCGAGCCACGCAGCACCTCCACGCGCGACACCGCCGCGAGATCCACGTTGGTCAGTTGGTTCTGGCCGTCCGGCAGCGACTGCGGGATCCCATCGAGCAGGATCTTCACGCCGCGGGTGCCGAAGTTCGCGCGCGAACCCGCACCGCGAATCGAGAGCCGCTGATCGAGTGAATAGTTGTACCGGTTGGCCACCACCACGCCCGGGATGCTGTTCAGGGCCTCATCAATGCCGAGGGTGGCCTGAGCGCGCGCGATCTCCGCGCGGTTCTGCACCCCGATCGCCCACGGCGCGCGTGTAGCGGAGTCGCCCGCCCGCGTCACGGTGACCGTGACCTTCGACAGCGCTCGCGCGCTGTCGGCGCGTGCGGAGTCGGCACGCTGGGCGAAGGCACCCACCACCGGGGCGCCCAGCGCCAGCACCAGCCCGAGAGAAGTGGCAGTTCGCATCCCTCAACGTTAATCGTCGCAGCGACCGCTCACACGGCGTACCTTCTCCCGTCGCACGCCCGAACGCTCAAACGCAGCACACGTCTCCACCGCCCGAGGGGGAAACCATGGCTGAATCGCAGGGCGCATACCGGCGGTCAATCGGACCATGGCGGGCCTCCGCGATTGTCGCGGGGACCATCATCGGCGCGTCCATCTTCGTGCAGCCCACGGCGATCATCGCAGCCGTGCGCGACCCGTTCACGGCACTCGGTGTGTGGCTCGTCGCAGGTGGCCTCACGCTGATCGGCGCGCTGGTGGTCGCCGAGTTGTCGTCGGCGATGCCGGCCACGGGCGGCGTGTACGTCTTCCTGTCGCGCGCGTTTTCGCCGGGATTCGGGTTCCTCTGGGGCTGGGCGATGTTCTGGAGCATGCACACGGGCATCGCGGCTGCGATCGCGATGGTCGTCGCCCGGTACCTCGGCACGTTCGTCACCCTGGGCGACGGCGCCACGAAGGGCGTGGCCATAGCCGCCGTCGTCGGCCTGACCGCCGTGAACTACTTCGGCGTTCGCTACGGCGGCGCAGTGCAAGCCGCGCTCACCGCAGTGAAGGTGGTGGCGCTGGTCGGCATCATCGCGATGATCTTCCTGCTCGGCGATCCGGCGCCGGCAGCGGCAACGCCTGCCCCGCCGGTCACCGTAGACGGCGTGCTCGTCGCGCTCGTCGCAGGGTTGTTCGCCTACGGCGGCTGGCATATGGTCTCCTACACGGCCGAAGAAACCGTTGACCCCACGCGCACGATCCCGCGCGCACTGCTGATCGGCACCACGACCGTCACGGCGCTCTACGTTCTGGTCAACGCGGCCTACCTCTACGTCCTGCCGGCCGATGCCGTGGCGGCCTCGACCCGTGTGGCGGCCGACGCCGCCGAGCAGGTGATGGGGCCCGGTGCCTCGCGCGTCGTCGCCGCATTGGTCATCGTCTCGGCACTTGGCGCATTGAACGGCGTGATCCTCGGCGGACCGCGGGTCTATCAGGCGATGGCCGCCGACGGGCTGATGTTCAAGGCGGTCGCCGTGCTGCATCCCCGGTACGGCACGCCGCATCGCGCGCTGGTGCTCCAGGCCGCCGCCGCGACCGTGCTGATCGCCACCGCGACATATGGAAAGCTTTTCACACGCGTGATCTACACGGAGTGGATCTTCTTCGCGATGCTGGCGATTGCGGTGCTCGTGCTGCGCAAGCGGGCCGGGTATTCGCCACGATACCGCATGCCGGCGGCGGTTCCGCTGGTCTCGCTCTTCGTGCTGGGCTCGGTGGCGATCGTCGTGAACCAGGTCGTGCGTGACCCTCGTGAATCGGCCATCGGCCTCGGGATCGTCGCCGTCGGTTGGTTCGCGTACATCGCGCAGGCGCGAAAGCGCGCGCGACCCGGCAGCGAACCCGGTCGCTCCGCGTAATTATCAGGCTGCTCGACCCCACCCCGCACGAACCCCATGCGCATCGTTGACGTCCACAATCATTTCTATCCGCCCGCCTACCTCGACGCCCTGAAGCGCGGCGAGAGCTCCGTCACGCTCAGGTACGACACGGACGGCAATCCGGAGATCCACTACCCCGGCGATTACAACGTGCTCGTGCCGGGCCATCGCGAGATTGCGTACCGCCAGGGCGTGCTCGAGAAGGAGGGTGTGGACACGCAGGTGATCACCCTCACGACTCCGGGAACACACGTCGAGTCCCCCGCCGTCGCGACGCGCCTCGCGCAGCTCACCAACGATGATTTCGCTCGGATCGTGCAGGAACGCAGCCCCCGGTTCGCCGCGCTGGCCACGCTTCCATTGAATGATCCGGCGGCGTCGCTGCGAGAACTCAAGCGCGCGCACGAGGAACTCAAGCTCCCCGGCGCCATGTTTTTCAGCAACGTGAACGGCGTCGCATTGGCCGACGAGCGTTTCTGGCCGCTCTACGAATACGCGAGCTCCAAGGGGCTGGTGCTGCACATCCACCCCACGCACCCGGTGGGAGTGGAGGCCATGACCGAATACTGGCTGATGCCGCTCGTCGGGTTCCTGATGGACACGACCCTCGCGGCCGGGCACCTCGTGTTCGCGGGCGTGCCGGAGCGTTTCCCGAACATCAAATGGGTGCTGTCACACCTGGGCGGTGCGGTGCCGTACCTCGTCGAACGATTCGACCGTGGGTACCGGGCGTTTGCGGACTGCCGCAAGAACATCCGGAAGCCGCCGAGCGAGTACCTCAAGACCTGGTACTACGACACGGTGAACTTCAACCCGAAGGCGGTTGAGCTGGCGATCAACTTCGCGGGCGCGGATCACATCATGGCGGGCAGTGACTACCCGCATGCGATCGGCAGCATCCCCTTGATGAAGCAGACGCTGGCGGACATCGGCGTCAGTGAAACGGACCGCGCGAAGATCCTGGGGGCCAACGCGGCGCGGGTGTACGGGTTGTAGGGGGTGCTGTGCACCCTCACCCGAACAACTGCTCCGTCGCCCGCCGGATCCGTTCCGTCACCGTGTGCTCGCCAGACGGCCGCGCGAACGACCTCACCGCGCGGTTCCACGCCGTCCGCATCTCCGCGGCGTCGGCGAACCGCTGGTCGGGGTCAGACGCCAGACCGCGTCGGAACCAATCGTGCAGTCCTTCCGGGACCGGCTCCAGGTTCACCTGCCCCGCCACCTGCTGCGCAAGGATCGCGCGCGCGTCATCGCCCGTGAACGGCGCGACGCCGGTGAGTGCGAAGTACGCGATCGCGGCAACGCCGAACAAGTCAGCCGCCGCGCTCTGCGGTTCGCCCAACAGCTGCTCGGGCGCCGCGAACGCCGGCGTGCCGCTCGTGCCCGTCCGGTCTTCGCCGAGCGCCGCCGCGATCCCGAAGTCGGCGATCCGCCAATGCTGATACCGGCTGAGCAGCACGTTCTCCGGCTTCAAGTCGCGGTGGATGATCCCGTTCTGGTGCGCGGCATCGAGGCCGTCGAGCAGAAACGCGATCTGCGGCGCCACCTCGGCGATCGGCCGCGGTCCGCTTCGCCGCACCAGATCGCCGACGGAACCTTCGTCCTCGAGTTCCATCACGTACCAGTGCACGCCGCCCTTTTGCTCCCACGCGTAGATGGGCACGATGGCCGGGTGCTGCAGCCGCGCCGCCAGCTGCGCCTCGCGGCGGAACTTGGTCACTGCATCCACGGACCGCGCGATGTTCGGGTGCAGCATCTTCAGCGCCACTTCGCGCTGCAGCGTCAGGTCGCGCACTCGCCACACACTTCCGAACGTTCCTGAGCCCAGCGCGCTCAGCACTTCGTAGTCGTCGCCGGTCGCCCAGCGGAGCCGCTGTTCCTCGTTCATGGACTTGAACTCGCCGGACCCGACGCCGACGCCAGTCAAGGCCGCGCTCGCAGATGACGAGATCCGGTCAATCGCGCGCAGCATGGCGCCCACAGAATGGTGCCGGTCCTCGGCGAGATCCTTCATCGCGCGGTCAATGATCTCAGCCACGTTCGCCGGGCAATCGCTGCGCACGACCTTGATAGGCGGCACGCCGCGCGGCGGGGGAAGCTCGCCCGTCAGCAGGTAGTAGCAGGTCGCCGCGAGTTGCCACTGGTCCGACGCCGGTGTCGGGCGCCACGGGCCATGCTCCCACTCACACGGCGTCGGGAACCACTTCCGGTCCGGTTCGAGGCCGGCGGGGATCTCATTGAGCGGCACCGCCCACGGCCAGCCGAGCATCCACACTCGTCCCGTCGGCGTGAGGTAGATCGAGTCCGGCCCCATCGCCCCGTGGACCTGCGACATGTCGTGCACATAGGCCAGCGCCGAGCCCGCCGCGCGGAGCACGGCGAGCATGACCGGAACCGTCTCGCGCCCCTGCCGGCGCACGCGCGCGCCCACGGTCTCGCCCGCGATCCATCGCCTCAGGTAACCTGGCCCGCGCCCGTTGCCACCGCGCCCCGACCAGAAGTGGTACGTCGTCGGAACCGACGGGTGGTTCCGGTGCGCGAGGTGCTTCGCTTCACTGAACAACCACGACTCGTGCGCAGGATCCGGCGCGGTGACCAGCGCGAGCGGCCGGTCGAACGAATCGCGGACTTCCTGGATATGCCGGAAGTTCACGGTGAGTCCACCCTCACCCCAGCGCCAACCCAGCGGCAGCTGCCACGAGGCGAGATGCGCCGGCCGCTCGACCGTCGGCTCGGCCGGCCCGGGCGAAGGGCCCGGCGTTGGGTTTGACCGCGAGTCCGTAGTCATCACGTGAAAGCTGTCACTCCGCCGCGGCACCAACCAGTGAGATCGTGATGGTCGTTCCCTGTCCGGGCGTGCTTTCGGCCGCGATCGTGCCGCCCCATCCCTCGATCAGCCGCCGACTGATCGCCAGCCCGAGCCCGCTGCCGCTCGTGCGCGTCGAGAAATGCGGCTCGAAGACCCGCGGCAACACGTCCGGCGGCATCCCGCAGCCGTCGTCCATCACGGCGACGCGCACCGCCGACCCCTCGACGGTCACCGATACGGTCACCCGGTGCGACTCCGCGAGTCGCGAGTTCTCCAGCAGGTTCAACAGTACTTCGCGCAGTTCGGTCGGCCGCGCCATCGCCCACACGGGTGCGTCAATCCCGGCGGAGGCCCATGACACCGTCCCGCCGGCGATTTCCTCGAGGTGGACCACGTCGCGCACCGCCGCCGAAACGTCCACTCGCTCCGCAGCCGGCGCCGCATCCGGCGCGGTGCCGTAACGGCTGAACGAGCGCGCGATCTCATCCAGTCGGCCGATTTCCTCGAGGATCCGCGCCGCATTCGCATCGAACACCGCGCGAAAATCCACGCGCGGATCGTCCTTGGCCCGGATCAGGTGCTGCACGCCAAGCCGCATCGGCGTGAGCGGGTTCTTGATCTCGTGCGCGACCTGCCGCGCCATCTCGCCCCACGCGAGCACGCGCTGCGCCTGCGCCTCGCGGGTGCGCGCGACCTCGAGTTCGTGCGCCATGTCGCGGAACGCGCCGAACACCGGCGAGAACTCCGGTGGCGGGTCGCCACGGAGCGGCGGTTCGCGGACGCCGCCCGCCAGGGCGACCGCCGCGTCACGCAGGTCGCCGATC
>Ga0194131_10007890_pt1 | contig 14128 bp, 9 predicted proteins | sample TA2KigO120mmetaG_FD_148631 | JGI IMG/M metagenome (GOLD analysis project Ga0194131, IMG submission 148631) | Freshwater microbial communities from Lake Tanganyika, Tanzania - TA2015053 Kigoma Offshore 120m | ecosystem: Environmental > Aquatic > Freshwater > Lake | place: Tanzania: Lake... | reverse complement strand
CCCTCGGAAAGGGGATTCTGATCAAATCCGGCACGGGAGTGAGGCGTTGGTGTAGACTGTTGGGGTCCGGGAGACCCAAAATGGAAATCCCGGATCAACTGCGCCCCGAGCTTCTTTCGCTGGGCGCGGCGCTGCAGCAGCGGGTGCCCAACCCCTTCCTGGGGCTGATTTCAAGCGGGCCGTTTTCGGGCGCGGAAGTGACGCGCGGGCAACTGCTCCGCGAGTTCCCGCAGTATGGAAACGTCACAAACTTTCGTCCGACTTCGGCAAGTTCGATCTACCACGCAATGCAACTGAGGGTGCAGAAGGACTTTTCCGGCGGCGCGAGCTTCCTGCTGGCTTACACGGCGGGCAAACTGATCGACGACAGCGCGGGCGTGGGCGTGGGCGGGCTGGATTCCGGCCATCAGAACGCCTTTTTCCGGCGGGCAGAACGCGCGGTGTCGCCCCAGGACGTGAGCCAGCGCATGGTGTTCAGCTACGCCTACGATCTGCCGTTTGGCCCGAAGCGGCGCTGGGGATCGGCCTGGCCCAGGGCGTTGAACCTGATTGCCGGCAATTGGCAGGTCAACGGGATCGCAACGCTGGCCACAGGTGTGCCGCTGCCGATCACGGCTCCGAATACGAGTGGTTCGTTTTCGGCTCTGCTGCGGCCGAACGTCACTGGCAACGCCGCGTTGGCGGGTGAAAGATCGACGAACACCCGGCTGGCGCAGTGGTTCAATACCGCCGTGTTCACACAGCCGGCCCCGTTCACATTCGGCAACGCGCCGCGCACGCTGCCGAACGTCCGCGCTCCGGGCGAACGGAATCTGGACTTCTCCCTGTTCAAGGAGCTGCCGTTCGGCGAAAACCGCCGCGTGGAATTCCGCGCGGAGTTCTTTAATCTCACGAATACGCCGAACTTCGGCGTGCCCGGCTTGTCGCTGGGCGCCGGGAACTTTGGGGTGATTGGCTCGCAGGCCAACGCTCCCCGCCAGATTCAGTTTGGTTTGAAGCTCTATCTGTAATGCGCCTATTCGCTTCTCTCGCCGCATTCACCGCGTTCGCGCAGGTGGCTCCTGTGCCGTTCGACGCGCCCAACACGGTGGGGCCCGCGCTCAATCAGGTGGGGCCCGGCGGACGCACCGCCTGGATGACGGGCGTGCTGCCGCTGGGCGACAGCGCGCGCCAGAACGACTTTCCTTCCGCGGCGGTGGCGAAGAACGGCGACGTCTGGGTGACATGGGCTTCCTACAGCGGCTTGCGTGATGAGATCCATGCGCGCCGGTTCGCGGGGGGACACTGGTACGCGGCGTTCCCGCTGCCTGGCGTGGATGGCGACGTGTGGATGCCGCAGGTGGCGATGGATGCGAAGGGCCGGCCGTGGTTCGTGTGGTCGCAGCAGACGGACTATCCGAAGGGCCACCCGGAGCGGCCCAACTGGGACCTCTACGCCACCTATTGGGAAGACGGCGCATGGGGCAAGGTGACGCGTCTCACCGATCATCCGCTGCCCGACATCAACCATCACTTCATGGCCGACAGCCAAGGCAAGCTATGGCTGGTGTGGCAGGGATTCCGCGATGGGCAGGCAGACATATTCCTGCGCAGTTGCGAGGACGGCCGCTGGAGCGAGCCGCTCCAGGTAACGTCAAACCCGGGCAACGACTGGGCTCCCGTGGTTGCCGTGAATTCGGCCGGCCATGCCAGCGTGGTGTGGGACGCCTATCGCAACGGCAACTACGACGTGTTCTTGCGGACGCTTCGTGGCACGGCATGGTCCAGCGAAATGGCCGTGGCCAACACGGCGATGAGTGAGATTACGCCCACGGCTGTTTACGACAGAGAGGACCGCCTTTGGATCGGCTATCTCGATATCGGCGTCAACTGGGCAAAGGATGTGGGCGGACGCAGCCTGGGCGTGAAGCAGAGCGGGACGCAGATTGGGCAGCGGCGCGAGTTGCGCATGGCGATTCTGCGGCCGGATGGCCAGTGGATGCAGCCGGCGAAACCACCCAACACGGCGATGGTGCCGGGCGAAGAGAACTGGATGGTCAATCCGCGGCTCTACACAGATCACGACGGGCGGATCTGGCTTCTGTTTCACCATCGGGTGAGTAAGTACACAACATGGACCTGGGCCGTGGACTCGGAGCGCGCGCCGACGGCGATGGGCATTCGCACCTACAACAACGCGTACATCACGCACTACGACGGCGACCAGTGGCTGCCGGCTACCGAACTGCCCCGAAGCCGCGACCGCATGAGTTCCACCGTGGCCGGCGCCGCGGCTCCGAACGGGCAGTTCTGGGCCTTCTGGCACTCCGACCATCGGGACGACACTCAGATCTATGTGCCGTTGCAGAACCAGGTGTGGTCTTGCGTGTTGACGCCGATTTCGAAGCCGCGGCCATATGTGCTGACGGCTCGCGAAACCGCCGCGGCTACGCCGGGGGTGCTGGACGCCGCGCCGGGGGCTTTGGACGCCTCGCTGGAAGCGGGTGACATCAAGGCTCTGCGCGATGCGCGCATCAGTTGGAACGGGCGGACGTTCCGCTTGTTCAAGGGCGATCTGCACCGGCACACGGAACTTTCCACTGATAGCGGGGGGCGCGCGGACGGTTCAGTGATCGACTTCTTCCGTTACATGATCGACGCGGCGGGAATGGACTACGGCGCAATTACAGATCACAGCGCAGGTGGCGACTCAGAGTACTGGTGGTGGCTGATTCAGAAGGTGACCGAGATGTACCACCTGCCCGGACGTTACAGCGCGCTGTTCGGTTACGAGCGCACACCGCACTGGCCGAAGGGTCATAAGAACATCATCCACGCGGCGCGGAACGTTCCGATCGTGAAGTTGTTTACCCGCCCCGATATGCCGGAGCATTGGTCGACGTATGCCATTGTGGCGGGCGACCTGGCGAAGAACGACACCGGGCTTCTTTTCGACAACGTGCGGCGGACCGGCGGCATCGCGATTCCGCACACCCTGGCTACCAGCCAGGGGAACGACTGGACCGAGACCGACGACAAGGTGCAGCCCGTGGCCGAAATCTTTCAGGGGGCTCGCGATTCATACGAGCACGAGGGCGCCCCAGCCGCGCACAAGTCAGGCGGAGGTTATGCCGGCGGCAACAACTTCAACCCGGGCGGGTTCCTTTGGAAAGCCTGGGAGAAGGGCGTGCGGATCGGCGTGATCGCCAGTTCCGATCACACTTCCACCCATCTTTCGTTCGCCATGGTCTATTCGGCGGATGCCACGCGAGCGGGGATCATTGAGGCCATCCGGGCGCGGCGCACCTATGGCGCCACGGACAACATCCTGCTTGAGTACTCAATGGGCGGGCACTTCATGGGCGAGGAGTTCAGCGCGGTGCAGGTTCCGGAATTGAAGCTGCGGGTGCGGGGCAGCGGGCCCATCGCCAAGGTGAGCATCATCCGGAACGGCAAATACATGGCCCAGTTCACGCCCAACAGCCGCGACTACGCCGTGTCCTATCGCGATGTCTCGAATCCGCGGGGAAGCCAGTATTACTATCTGCGGGTGGAGCAGGCGGACGGGAACCTGGCGTGGAGCTCTCCGATTTGGGTGAACCTGCCTTGAGGAGAGGCCGGTAAACTAACAGGATGTCGGGTTTTGTTCATGATGAGCGGGCGCTGAACGGGCCAACGCGGCGCGCAGTGGTGCGGGGTCTTGCCGCGGCTTCGGCAGCGCGCGCCTCCGGCCAGGGGACGGCTTTTGACGTCGCTGTGATCGGGGCGGGGGTGTTCGGATCGTGGACGGCGCATCATCTACGGCGCGCCGGCAAACGCGTCGTCCTGATCGACGGCTATGGCGCGGCGAGTTCCCGGGCGAGTTCGGGCGGAGAGTCGCGCATCATCCGGTGCGCCTATGGCGGCGATGAAATCTATAGCCGTTTCGCGCAGCGGTCGCTTGGCCAGTGGAAGGAGTTGAGCCGGCGTGTGAACAGCCCGCTGTTCCAGCAGACGGGGGTGTTGCACCTGGGCGGACGTGGCGACACCAGCCTGACCGCCACGGCGGGTGTGCTGGCCAAACTCGGGGTTACGCATCAACAGCTGAGCCAGGCCGAGTTGGCGAAGCGGTTTCCGCAGTTCTTTGCGGGCGATATCGACCAGGCGATCTTCGAGCCGGAGAGTGGAGCGCTGATGGCGCGGCGGTCCGTGCAGATGCTGGTTCAGGACATGTCGCAGTCCGGGTTGGAACTGGTGCTGGAGCCGGTTGTGCCGCCGGCGGCCAGGGACCGCATGGAGTCCGTGAAGACGGCGGGGGGAAGGACGATCAGCGCCGGCGCCTTTGTGTTTGCTTGCGGGCCGTGGCTTCCCAAGGTGTTTCCCGCCGAGCTGGGCCAGCGGATCTTCCCGACGCGCCAGGAGATCTTCTTCTTTGGCGTGCCCGGCGGCGAACGGCGGTTCCGGCCTCCGGCAATGCCGTGTTGGATCGATCCGAACAATCTCTACGGCATTCCGGATCTGGAGAATCGCGGGTTCAAGATCGCCGACGACGAGCATGGTCCGGCGATCGATCCGGATGCCGCGGACCGGCTGGTTCCGAAGGAGAGTCTGGCCGCGATGCGAAGGCGTTTGGCAGGCCGGTTCCCGGCTCTGAAGGACGCTCCGCTCCTCGAAACTCGGGTCTGCCAGTACGAGAACAGCGCCAATGGCGATTTTCTGCTGGACAGGCATCCTTCGATCAGCAATGTCTGGCTGGCCGGAGGAGGATCCGGACATGGATTCAAGCACGGCCCGGCTGTGGGTGAGTATCTGGCGGCAAGGATTTTGGGAACGCAGGCGGGGGAGCCGCGATTCAGCTTCGCGAGCAAGGGCACGGTGCAGAAGCGTTCGGTGTACTGACCGGGACCCCACCCCGCGCCGTCCGATGCGAACTTTCTCAGTCACCGCCAAAACGGAAATATTTTAGAAATTTAACCCCCATAAGCTCAATCGCTTCCAGGGAAATGCCCGTTTTCGAACACCAATTTCCGTCCCTCCCGCCTGTATACTCCATCCAGAAAGGATCGAACCTCCAATGCAAGCTTCTGAAGCCCGTCTCGCGGCCAACCGCGCCAACGCCTCCCTCGCCACCGGTCCTCGCACCGAAGAAGGCAAGGCGATCTCGTCGAAGAACGCCCTCACCCACGGACTCACCTCCGCCCAGGTCATCATCGCCCCCGGCGAGCAGCCCGAATTCGACGCTCTCCTCGAATCCTTCACCCTCGACTTCGCCCCGCAAGGAGCCGCCGAAACCGCCCTCTTCAACGACATCGTTCACGCCGTCTGGCAGAAACGCCGCATCCGCGCCGTCGAGTCCCAATTCGTCAACGGCAACCCCGGCATCCTCATCGACCCCTCAGCCATGGCCCAGGTCGAACGCTACCGCCGCTACCACGGCTACTACGACCGCATCCACCACCGGGCCATGAAAGCCCTCGCCGGACTCCAGCGCAACCGCCAGCTTCACAACACAGCCCAAGCGGAAGCCCAGACCATGGACGAGCCCATCCCCCACGACACACATCTACTCCCGCCCCCGGCCCCGCCCCGCCGGCTCATCGAACTCCGTGTCGCCAAACAGGAAGCCAAGGCCCAACTCGCCGAACGCAACTCCAACATGCCCGGCGACATCCCGCGCATCTCAATGGGTTCGTTTCTACAGCGTCAGGAACCCGGCATGCTCGACTATGACGACGAACGGTTCTAACCCCGCATCCTCAGAACAAAGTCTTCAATCCCAACTGCACATTCCGGCGGTCGCTGAACCGGGTCCCGTTCACCTGCCCGAAGTCCGCCGCGCCAAACGTGATTCCGGGAGGCGCAAACTGCGGGGTATTGGTGAAGTTATACATCTCACCGCGGAACTGCGCCTTCACGCGCTCCGTGATGCGGAAGTTCTTAGCGATGTTGATATCGGCGTGATGCGTCCCGTCGGCGCGCACATTGGGAGCAAAACGCGGAGCGTTGCCAATCGTGAACGCAGCCGGGGCGCTCACGCCCGAAGTGTTGAACCAGCGCTCCGGCGCCCGCGTGTCGATGCTCAGCGCCTTCAGGTCCGGCACTCGCGCGTTCAGAATCCTGAAACCGAAAGCGCCCAGCGCGTTCGGAGCCACCAGACGGAGCGGCAGCCCCGTGGCAAAACGGGTAATCGCCGACACCTCCCAGCCGCCAATCACCGCGTCCAGCGCCCGTGGAGCGTTCGAAGCGAACCGTCGCCCCTTGCCCACCGGCGCCTGCCACACCAGCGCCGTCACGAAACTCTGCGGAACGTCGTGCGCCGACACCGAGCGCTCAAGCCGCGCGTTGTTCACATCGCGCAGCGTGTCGCTGATGATCCATCCCTGATTCTCCGACGCATTGTCAATCGCCTTCGAAAACTGGTACGTCGTCATCACCGCCAACGAGGAGCTCAGCCGGTAGTTCCACTTCACATACAGCGCGTTGAAACTCGACCCCGCGCCCGGCGTGTCCCCCGTCATCTCCACCGTCGCGAAATGGGGATACGGCCTCAGCAGCCGGTGGCGCGGAACCGTCCGTCCCGAAAGCACACCCGTCGGGAACACCCCGAAAAACGGATTCGCCACCTGCTCGTTCAGCGCATTGCCCAGCGCCAGATGCTGCGCCGGAAGCTGATTCACGTCCGGCGTGGCGCCGTAGTTCAGCTTGCGGCCCCCGTTGCCCGAATACCCAATCTCGAAAACCGAATTCCTCGAGATCTCGAACTGAAGATCGAACGAGTAGTTCTGAACGTAGCCCGTCGGGTGCGCCCGCTGGAACGCAATCACATCGGAGCCGGTCTGTGTCAGCAATCCCTGCGAAGCCCCAACCGCCCGGTTCACCCCGTTCGGATACGGGTTCGACAACCGGTCGTTCGGCGTGATGCCGTCGCCGCCGCGCGTGTTCACCCAATTGGTGGTCACCGTATAGCCATCGGTGCCGGCCGCGGGTCCGCCCTGCGTCGCCGTCCCGAAACCCATCAGATAGAAGATGCCGTATCCGGCGCGCGCCACAATCCGGTTCGTCACCTTGTACGCCAGCCCGATGCGCGGCGCCAGATCCACATTGTCGTTAGCCGTCTGGAACCGGTTGTCGGGGCCGGTGAACACCAGGCCGCCGCGCAGATTCAGCCCGGTGCGCGTGCTCAACGGATTCTGCGCGCCAAAGTCGAAATAGTTATAGCGGTTGAACCGCTCCGTCGACGCCCGCTGCGTCTCCCAGCGCAGACCCGCATTGATGGTCAGCCGCGGACTGAAACGCCACACGTCCTGCACGTAAACGCCATAGTACCGGCGCGACGTCGCCGGCACCACCGAATTGCGAATCGAGTTGTTCACCGTCGTCGTCGCCCCCGAAAGACCCGTCGGAATCCCTGTGCCCAACAGCAGCGACGCCACCGAATTGCCCGAATTCGCCGAACTCACCTGCGCCACCGGACCCGACGTCATCCCGCGGTCAAACGCGAAGTCCGTCGACCGGATGTCCACCGAATTCAGCCGCACAATCTCACCCGTGAAACCGAACTTCAACGAATGCCGCCCGAACTCCCGCGTCGTGTTGAGTTGCAGGTTGTCCGTCTGCCGCGGAAAGTTCAGCACGCGGCCGCTCGAAAGGCCCGCGTAGCCGAACAGGCTGAACTGCGGAAAGTGCGGCGAATCCCACTGCGAAACCAGACTCTGCGAGAAGCCCAGCGCCGTGCCCAGCACTCCGTCGCGCAGCGTCAGCGGCAACTGCTCCTCGCGCCACCGGCCGGAGCCCACGGTCACGTTGATCACCCACTTCGGGTTCGGCACGAACGTATTGCCCCACGTGGCATGGAAGCGCGGCTGGTCGCCCTCGTTGCCTCCATCGGCCCCGGTTCCGAAGAACCGCGGTGTCTTGCGCGTCTGCCAGGCTTTGGTCAACCGGCCGTACATCGTGTGCTTCTCGCTCCGCGCCCAGTCGATGCGAACATCCATTCGTTTGTTGTTCGTGATCGATGTGCCGGCGCCAAAGAAGTTGTTCGCCTGCGTAATCGCATTCGTTGGATTGGCGTTTGCGCGCGGGTAATACCCAATCACCTTCGCGCCCACCGCGTCGAAACGCGAAACGGGAACGATGTTTCCGGCGAACGGATCGCGGATGGAGCCCGGGCCCCCCGGATTCGGCCGCGTGCTGAACGGGTCGAAGACCATCGAAACGGTCCCGTTTGCGTCCCGTGTCTGGCTGAAGTTGCCGCCCCTCTCCAGGTCGGTCGGAACCGTGGTCAGCGTCGTCGCCGGCGAGCCCTCTTTCAGCGCTTCGTAGCTCGTCAGGAAGAACAGCTTCTTCGCCTTCCACAACGGGCCCGATGCGTTGCCGCCAAACTGGTGGCGCTTGAACTCCACGCGCCGCCGGCCCACACGATTGTTCAGCCAGGCGTTCGCGTCCAGGTTGTCGTTCCGCAGGAACTCGAAAGCCGAACCGTGAAATTCAAACGACCCGCCCTTCGTCACCACGCTCACCACACCGCCGCCCGACTTGCCGAACTCGGCGTCGTAGGAGTTGCGCGAAACCACCACCTCCTGCACGGACTCAACCGAAGGCGCCGCCAGCAGCGCACCCCAGTCGCCCGACGTCGCCGGCACGCCGTCAATCAACACCAGCCCGCTCATGTCGCGGCCGCCGTTGAACGCAAACCGCGCCTGGTTCTGATCGCTCGAATTGTTCGACTGCGCCACGCTCATCGACGTCACCCCGGCCATCGCATGCACCGCGATGAACGGATTGCGCGTCGAAGCCGGCAGGTTCAGAATCTGCGAACGGTCCAGCGTGTACGACTGATTCGCCGACTGCGTGTTCAACTGAACCGCCGTTCCCGTGATCTCAACCGACTCCGTCACCTGGCCAATCTGCAGCGTGACATTCACCTCAGCCGCCTGGTTCGCCGTCAGCGTAACGTTCGATGTGGTCGTCGTCTTGAAACCCGGCGCCTCCACCGTCAGGTCATAGAACCCCGGCAGAAGCTGCGAAAAGACGTAGCGTCCCTCCGCCGTGGCCGTGGTCTGGCGCACCTCCTGGGTGGAGCGGTTGGCCAGTTTCACCGCCGCGCCCGGCACCACCGCCTGCGCCGGGTCTGTGATCAAACCCGTCAGGTTCGCGGTGAATGCCTGCGGAAACGCCAGGGGGGCCAGGCACAGTCCAAACAGAAATTGAGTGATTGGTTTCAAGATGAAGCAACTCCTTACTTGCAGCGCTTCGATCATACATCAGGAGCCCATGTAAAATGAATCGACCTATGCGCCTCTTCATCCTCCTGGCGGCCGCGGCCGCCCTCTCTGCCCAGACCTACGATCTGGTGCTCAGGAACGGCCACGTCATCGACCCGAAGAACAAGCTCAACGGCGTCCGTGATGTCGGCATCAAGGATGGCCGCATCGCCGCCATCGCGCCTTACATCGCGCCCGCCCAAGCGCGCCGCGCTGTCGATGTCGCCGGCCTCCACGTAGTCCCGGGCCTCATCGATCTCCACGCCCACGTCTTCGCCGGGCCCAACGGCGGCATGCTCGCCGGCGGCCACGCCAGCATCTTCCCGGACTACTTCGCCCCGCGTGTCGGCGTCACCACCGTCGTCGATGCCGGCTCCTCCGGCCGCCACAACTTCGCTGACTTCCGCAAGTGGGTCATCGACACCGCGCGCACGCGTGTCCTGGTGCTCCTCAACATCGGTGGGCGCGGCATGCCCGGCAACCACCAGGAACAGGACGTCTCCGACATGGACGCCAAAGCCGTCGCCGCCCTCGCCAAGGCGAACGCCGATGTCGTCGTCGGCATCAAGGTGGCGCACTACCAAGGCCCCGATTGGACGCCGGTCGAACGCGGCGTCGAAGCGGGCACGCTCGCCAACATCCCCGTCATGATCGACTTCGGCGAGTTCCGCCCCGAGCGCCCCTTCCAGGAACTGGTACTCAAGAAGCTGCGCCCCGGCGACATCTATACCCACTGCTTCTACGCACCGGTGCCCATGCTCGACAAGGCCGGCAAGCTCCTGCCCTATCTCTTTGAAGCCCGCAAGCGCGGCGTCATCTTCGACGTCGGCCATGGCGGCGCCGCCTTCGAATTCCGGCAGGCCGTGCCCGCCGTCAAACAGGGCTTCCCGCCGGATTCCATCTCCACCGACATCCACTCCGGCAGCATCAGCGCCGGCATGAAGGACCAGCTCAACGTCATGTCGAAATTCCTCAGCATGGGCATGCCGCTCGAAGAAGTGATCCTGCGCTCCACCTGGAACCCGGCCCGCATCATCCGCCGCGAACAGATCGGCCACCTCACCGTCGGCGCCCTCGCCGACGTCGCCGTCCTCCGCGTCGAAAAAGGCCAGTACGGTTTCGCCGACTCCTACGGTGCGCGCATGGACGGCGGCCTCCGTCTCTCGAACGAACTCACCGTCGCGTCCGGCAAAGTGATCTTCGATCTCAACGGCCGCACGCGCGACCGCTGGGACACCCTCGGACAATACGGCCCCGTCAGTGGCCCCGGCTGGGACGGCCAGCGCGGCGGCGGCAGACCGCTGCCGCTCAAGTAGCTCAGACGCCGAACTGGCGGAAGTGATGGTCCAGGTGCCGCCACGTCAGGCAGCCCCAGTCCTTATCTGAAAGCTTGCCGAAAGCGGCGTGGTCGGCGAACCCCTGGCCCCGCCGTGCCACCATCCGGTCCAACGCCGCCAGCAGATTCCGGCGGTTGGCCTCGAACTCGCCTGGTTCGGCGAACAGCAACTCGGGAGCCGTGGGCGCCCCTTTGGGCCAAGGCATCAGGTAGATGACCAGATACCGCGCCAGGGCGTTCCGGAACGGCCCCGGCTTCGGCCGCACCGCGCGCTCGCCCAAAGCCATCTCCATCGCGCCGGCGCAGTGGGCAAGCATCCCCATCACGTTCATGCGGCCCCACGACGGCCGTGAGTCCGGCCGCAGTTGGCCCAACCGCTGCTCAAGCGCGCTGCGCGTCCCGGCATCCCATATCGTCTCCATGGGGCCCTCCTCTGGAGAAGGCTACCATGGAAGGACAGGCCGTTCATGCCGCAAACCCCTCCAGAACCTGCTCAGGCTCCGTCTCCGGAGGCGGCCGCGCCCTTAAGTTTCGGCGCCGTCCTGGCCATCCCGCCCTTCCGCCGCCTCTGGATAGGACAGGTGATCAGCGTCTTCGGCGACTTCCTCGCCATCTTCGCCGTCTTCGCCATCGCCACATTCCGTTTCAAAGCCTCGGCATCGGAGATCACCTTTGTTCTGGTCGCCTTCATGGCGCCCATGGCTGTCATCAGCCCCGTGGCCGGCGTCCTGGTGGACCGCTGGAACCTCAAGCGCACCATGATCGCAAGCGATCTCATCCGCGCCCTCCTGGTGCTGGCGCTCGCCTGGACCACCAGCCTGCAACAGATCTACGCCATCTTCGCGGTGCTCAGCGCCGTCTCCAGCTTCTTCATCCCCGCCCAGTCCGTGGCCGTGCGCGGCGTCGTTCCCCAGAACGGCCTCATGGCCGCCAACGGGCTCATGTCCCAGGCCTTCCAGGTCACCATGATCGTCAGCCCCGCCCTCGCCGGCGGGCTTGTGGCATTCACCGGACCCGAGTTCTGCTACTACATCGACACCGTCAGTTTCCTGGCCTCCGCCTGGCTCATCGCCGGCGTGGCCACCGCCCCGCGCGACCCCGGCGCTCAACGCCAACTGGGCGGGCTCATGGATGAGATGAGCACCGGCCTGCGCTTCATCTTCACCCACAGCGCCGTCTCCTTCGTCATGATCGCCATGACCGTCGGCATGTTCTCCATCCGCTGTTTCGGCGCCCTTCTGGCGGTCTGGGTGCGCGATGTTCTCCGTTCCGGCGAGACCGCCTTCGGCATCCTCAACTCGCTCATCGGCGTGGGCATGATCCTCGGCACGCAAGCCATCCACCGCATCGGCAGGAACCGCACCCGCAGCGGCCTGGTGGTGATGGGCCTGTCATTCTCCGGCGTGCTGATGGCCGTGCCCGCCATCCACCCCTCCACCTGGACCACCGTCATCGGCCTGCTGGGCCTCGGGTTCGGCGTGGCGTTCATCTTCATCCCGGCCCAAACCCTGCTGCAGCAGGTGACACCGGTGGCGATGCTCGGGCGCGTCTCAAGCGCCATGATGTCGTCGCTGGCCTTCATCCAGGTGTCCGCTCTGCTGCTCAGCGGCCAGACCGCCGCCACCGTCGGCATTCGCAACCTGTACCTTGGCAGCGGCGCGCTGCTGGTGGTGATCTCAGCCATCGGATACCGCAAGCTCGCGGCCCAGGAAGTGGCGGAGCACGCCGCCGTCGGCGCCGTCAAGGCCGGGTAGCCGGCCGCTCTTCGATACACTGGTATGAGTGAAGGAACGCATTCGTTCAACCACCATCCTTTGCGTGCGCCGCAACGGCAAAGTCGTGCTGGCGGGAGATGGCCAGGTCACACTGGGACACGAAGTACTCAAGGCCTCGGCCAGAAAGCTGCGGCGGCTCTATCATGACCGCGTGGCGGCCGGATTCGCCGGCTCCACCGCCGACGCCTTCGCTCTCTTCAGCCGCTTTGAGAGCAAGCTGGAACAGCACTCGGGCAATCTGCCGCGTGCCGTGGTCGAGATGGCCCGCGACTGGCGCACCGATAAGGTCCTGCGGCACCTCGAAGCCCTGCTGCTCGTCACCGATGCCACCAACACCTATATCGTGAGCGGCAACGGCGACGTCATTGAGCCCGACGACAACATAGCCGCCATCGGCAGCGGCGGCCCGTTCGCCAAGTCCGCCGCCGTGGCGCTCTATCAGAACACCACCCTCTCGGCCCGCGACATCGCCGAGAAGGCCATGAAGATCGCCGGCGAGACCTGCATCTATACCAACCTGAACATCGTGTTCGAGGAGCTTGGCTAGATGGTCATCTACCTTCCCAGCCCCAGTTCGGAGACCGCGCCCCTGCTCGACGAGCTTACCCCGCGCGAGATCGTCCGCGAACTGGACCGCTATGTCGTCGGCCAGGGCGATGCCAAGAAGGCCGTCGCCGTCGCGCTCCGCAACCGGATCCGCCGTCAGCGCCTCGACCCTGAAATGGCCGAGGAGGTGATGCCGAAGAACATCCTCATGATCGGCCCTACCGGCTGCGGCAAGACCGAGATCGCCCGGCGTCTGGCGAAACTGGCCAACTCGCCGTTCCTCAAGGTGGAAGCCAGCAAGTTCACCGAAGTGGGCTACGTGGGCCGCGACGTCGAATCGATGATCCGCGATCTGGTCGAGATCGCCATCGACATGGTGCGGGAGGAGCGCCTGGATGAGGTGGCCGACCGCGCCGAGAAGAACGCCGAGGAGATGCTGCTCGACCTTCTGATTCCGCCCGTCACCGAACCCTCGGAGAGCGCCGAACGCACCCGCGAGAAGATGCGCGAGAAGCTCCGCGCGGGGCGCCTGGATGACCGCACCGTCGAGATCGACGTCAAGGAACGCGGGCCCCGGTTCGAGGTGGCCACCAGCTCCGGCCTGGAGGAGATGGACATCAACATCAAGGACATGCTGGGCGGCATGTTCGGCCAGCGCACCCGCAAGCGGAAGATGCGCGTGGGCGAGGCGCTGGAGTATCTCATCCAGGAAGAGGAAGAGAAGCTCATCGACATGGATCAGGTGACGCGCGTCGCCATCGAACGCGCCGAGCGCAACGGCATGATCTTCCTCGATGAGGTGGATAAGATCGCCGGGCGCGAAGGCGGCCACGGCCCCGATGTCAGCCGCGAAGGCGTGCAACGCGACATCCTGCCCATCGTCGAAGGCACCACCGTCAACACCCGCTACGGCTTTGTCCGCACGGACCACATCCTGTTCATCGCCGCCGGCGCCTTCCACGTCTCGAAGCCCAGCGACCTCATCCCGGAACTGCAGGGCCGCTTCCCCATCCGCGTCGAACTGAAGCCCCTCACCGAAGCGGACTTCATCCGCATCCTCAAGGAGCCCAAGAACGCGCTGATCAAGCAGTACATCGCGCTGCTTGAAACCGAAGGCATCAAGCTCAGCTTCACCGACGAGGCGCTGGAAGAGGTGGCGCGGTTAGCCGCCCAGGTCAACCAGTCCAATGAGAACATCGGCGCGCGGCGCCTCCACACCGTCCTTGAGAAGGTGCTGGAAGAGGTCTCCT
>Ga0194131_10007889_pt1 | contig 14128 bp, 9 predicted proteins | sample TA2KigO120mmetaG_FD_148631 | JGI IMG/M metagenome (GOLD analysis project Ga0194131, IMG submission 148631) | Freshwater microbial communities from Lake Tanganyika, Tanzania - TA2015053 Kigoma Offshore 120m | ecosystem: Environmental > Aquatic > Freshwater > Lake | place: Tanzania: Lake... | reverse complement strand
CCTGTCCGCCAGACCGAGACGGCGCTCGGCCTGGGCCAGTACCATCACCCCGCCGTCGGAGCTGATGCGCCCGCCGTCGAACGACGCGCTCATCTTCTTGCGCCCGACGCTTGGCAAATCGCAGGAGAGTTCTCTATCGTCGGCCATGGCGGGCGTGGCGCCCCCCTGCTCTCGTGAAGGACCGGCTTAGACAACCAAATCCTGAACGAAATCAGTGAATTATGCTACACCCGCCGCACCGATACGGCCCGCGTCACGAATAATCCAGGATAGCAGGGACTGACAACGACGGCATCCCGACCGGGGGGTGCCGCGAAACGGGCGAGGCAAGCATGCGAAACGTCGTAGTTGCCGACTTCGTGCGTTCACCGTTCACGCCGGCCAACCGCGGCGAACTGGCCAAGGTCAGGCCGGACGACCTGGCGGGCCAGGTGGTCAAGGCGCTGGTCGAGCGGCTGCGGCTGGCGCCCGACGGCATCGAGGATCTGTTGATGGGCTGCGCCTTTCCCGAGGCCGAGCAGGGCCTCAACGTCGCGCGGCTGGTGGGTTTCCTTGCGGGCCTGCCGCAGAGCACCGCCGGGGCCACGGTCAACCGCTTCTGCGGCTCGTCCATGCAGTCGGTGCATATGGCGGCCGGCGCCATCGCGCTCAACGCAGGCGATGCCTTCATCTGCGCCGGCCTGGAAAGCATGAGCCGCGTGCCGATGACCGGCTTCAATCCCATGCCGCATCCGGGGCTCTATCAGCGCTATCCGCAGGCCTATGTCGGCATGGGCGTGACGGCCGAGAACGTGGCGAGGAAGTATTCGATCGCGCGCGCGGAGCAGGAGGCGATGGCGGTGGAAAGCCATGCCAAGGCGGCCGCCGCCCGGGCCGCGGGCAAGTTCGCGCACGAGCTCATCGCCATTCGCGACGGCAACCGCGCGATCGAGGCCGATGGTTGCATCCGCCCCGACACCACGGCCGCCACCCTGGCGGGCCTGGAGCCGGCCTTCGAGAAGGCCGGCACGGTGACGGCCGGCACCTCCTCGCCGCTGACCGATGGCGCCGTTGCGCTTCTGGTCTGCGCCGAGGAGCATGCCGATCGCCTGCAGCTGCCGAAGCTGGCGCGGGTCAGATCGGTGGCGGTTGCCGGCTGCGCGCCGGAGCTGATGGGCATGGGGCCGGTGTATGCCAGCCAGAAGGCGCTGAAGCGTGCGGGACTGACGATCCAGGACATCGACATCGTGGAATTGAACGAAGCCTTCGCCGCGCAGGCCATCGCCTGCTTGCGCGAGCTGGGCCTCGATTCCGCCAAGGTTAATCTGGACGGGGGCGCGCTGGCGCTCGGCCATCCGTTGGGCGCGACCGGCGCGCGCATCGTCGGCAAGGCGGCGCAGCTCTTGCAGCGCGAGGGCAAGCGCTATGCGTTGGCCACCCAGTGCATCGGCGGCGGGCAGGGCATCGCCACCGTGCTGGAGGCCTGCCAATGAGCGAAATCCGCAAGGCAGCCGTGCTCGGCGCCGGCGTGATGGGCGCCGGTATCGCCGCGCATGTCGCCAATGCCGGCGTTCCGGTGCTGCTGCTCGACATCGTGCCGAAGGGGGCCAACGACCGTAACGCGCTCGCCGCCGACGCGCTGCGGCGCATGGCCAAGGCCAAGCCCGCCGCCTTCATGCACAAGGACGGCGCGCGCCTGGTGACGCCCGGCAATCTGGAAGATCACCTTGGCGGGCTTGCCGACTGCGACTGGATCTGCGAGGCGGTGATCGAGGATCCGACGATCAAGCGCCGGCTCTATGAGCAAGTGGAGAAGGTCCGGAAGGACGGCTCGATCGTCACCACCAACACCTCGACCATTCCGCTCGGCACCCTGATCGAGGGCTTGCCGGAGCGCTTCCGGCGGGATTTCGCGGTGACGCATTTCTTCAACCCGCCGCGCTACATGCGGCTTCTGGAATTGGTCGGCGGAGCGGCCACGCGGGCCGAAGCGCTGACGACCTTGCGCGACTTCGCCGACCGGCGGCTCGGCAAGGACGTGGTGGCGGCGAACGACACGCCCGGCTTCATCGCCAACCGCATCGGCATCTACTGGAGCACCGTCGCCATGACCGAGGCGCTGCGCCTGGGACTGACGGTGGAGGAGGCGGACAGCATCGTCGGCCGGCCGATGGGCGTGCCGAAGACCGGCATCTTCGGCCTGGCCGATCTGACCGGCATCGATCTCGCGCCGCATATCAACGCCAGCATGCTGCGCCTGTTGCCGAAGCGTGACGCCTTCGTGCGCGAGTTCGATCCCGCCGGACCGCTGGCCGGGCTGATCGCCGACATGCTGGCCAAGGGCCGCGCCGGACGGAAGAGCGGGCAGGGCTTCTATCGCCGGCGCGAGGAGAATGGCGCGCAGGTGCGCGAGGCCCTCGACCTGACGACGCGCGAATACCGGCCGCTCAGCAAGGCACGGTTGGCCAGCGCGAAAGCCGGCAAGGCCGGCTTGCGCGTGCTCTGCGAGCACCCGGACCGGGGCGGGCAATATGCCTGGGCGGTGCTGTCGCGCACGCTCTGCTATGCGGCCGAGTTGGCGCCCGAGATCGCCCAGGACCTGGAAGCGATCGACCGCGCCATGCGCGCCGGCTATGCCTGGAAGCAGGGACCGTTCCAGCAGCTCGACATGCTGGGGGCCGACTGGTTCGTCGCCCGCTTGCAAGTGGATGGTCGACCGGTGCCGGCGCTGGTGGCCAAGGCCGCGGGGCGGTCCTTCTATCGCGAAGCCGATGCAACGCGTTCGGTGCTGGGCTTCGCCGGCGGGTATGTCGAACGTCGCCCGCCGGAGGATGCCTGGCGGCTTGCCGACAAGAAGCGCGGCCGCCAGCCGATCCAGCGCAATGGTTCGGCCAGCCTGTGGGATGTGGGCGACGGCGTCACCTGCCTGGAACTGCATTCCAAGATGAACAGCATCGACGCCGACACCATCGCCATGCTGATGCAGGCGGCGCAGATCGAGCGCAAGGGCTTCAAGGCGCTGATCATCGGCGGCGATGCCGACAATTTCTCGGTCGGCGCCAATGTCGGCGTCGCGCTATTCGCCGCCAATGCCGCCATGTGGCCCTTGATCGAACAGACCGTCAGCAGCCTGCAGCAGGCGCTGATGGGTCTGAAATACGCCAAGTTCCCGAGCGTCGCGGCGGTGGCCGGCATGGCCTTGGGCGGCGGCTTGGAAATCGCGCTGCACTGTTCGGCCATCGTGGCGCATGCCGAAAGCTACATGGGCCTGGTCGAGGCGGGCGTCGGCCTGATCCCGGCCGGCGGCGGCAGCAAGGAGCTGCTGACCCGCTGCTGGACGCTTGCCAAGCGGCCGGGGGGACCGATGCCAGCGATCAACCAGGCGTTCGAGACGATCGCGCTGGCCAAGGTCTCGACCTCGGCCGCCGAAGCGCGCGACCTCGCCTTCCTGCGGGCGAGCGACGACATCGTCATGAACCGCGACCGCCTGCTGGCGGAGGCCAAGGCCAGGGCGCTGGCGCTGGCCGGCGACTACAAGCCGCCGGAGCCGGTCGCCATGCGCCTGCCGGGTCCGACCGCGAAGACCGCGCTCAGGCTGGCGGTCGATGGTTTCCTGGCGCAAGGCAAGGCGACGCCGCACGATGCGCGCGTGGCGGCGGAACTGGCCGACGTGCTGGCGGGCGGCGAGAAGGCCGACATCACCGGCGAGGTGACGGAAAAGGCACTTCTGGAGCTTGAACGCAAGGCCTTCCTGGCGCTGATCCGCACCGGGCCGACACTCGACCGTATCGAGCACCTGCTGGAAACCGGCCGACCGTTGAGGAACTAGCCATGCCCGTCTACAACGCGCCCCTGCGCGACATCCGCTTCGTGCTGCACGAACTCATCGGCATGGAGCGTTTCGCCAACCTGCCGGGCTTCAAGGACGCCTCGGCCGACGTGGTGGACGCCATCCTGGAGGAGGCCGGCAAGTTCGTCGGCGAAGTGCTGCAACCCTTGAACCAGGTGGGCGACCGCGAAGGCTGCAAGTTCGCCGCCGGCGAAGTCGCGACCCCCACGGGCTTCCGCCAAGCCTACCAGACCTATTGCCAGGGCGGCTGGGGCGGGCTGGCCGCCGACCCCGAACATGGCGGGCAGGGCTTGCCGCATCTCATCGGCTTCGCGCTGTCGGAGTTGATGAGCGGCGCCAACATGGCCTTCGCCATGTATCCGGGGCTCAGCCACGGCGCCTATGCGGCGATCGAACGGCACGGCACGCCGGGACAGAAGGCCAGCTACCTGCCGAAGCTTGCTTCGGGCGAGTGGACCGGCACGATGAACCTGACCGAGCCGCATTGCGGCACCGATCTGGGGCTCATGCGCAGCCGCGCCGAGCCGCAGGCCGACGGCAGCTATCGCATCACCGGCACCAAGATCTTCATCTCCGCCGGCGAGCACGATCTCGCCGACAACATCGTGCATCTGGTGCTGGCGAAGATCCCGGGCGGACCGGAAGGCGTGCGCGGCATCAGCCTGTTCATCGCGCCGAAATTCCTGCCGGGCGCCGACGGCAGCCCGGGCAAGCGCAATACGCTTGCCTGCGGCTCGATCGAGCACAAGATGGGCATCCACGGCAATTCCACCTGCGTCATGAACTATGACGGCGCGGTCGGCTATCTGCTCGGCGGCGCGCATCGCGGCTTGCAGGCGATGTTCACGATGATGAACGCGGCCCGGCTGGGGGTCGGCATCCAGGGCCTGGCGCAGGCAGAAGCGGCCTATCAGAACGCCGCGATCTATGCCCGCGAGCGGCGGCAGGGCCGCTCGGTGGCCGGCGCCAAGGACGCGGACGCGCCGGCCGACGCGATCGTCGTGCATCCCGACGTGCGGCGCATGCTGATGACCGCTCGCGCGTTCACCGAAGGGGCGCGCGCGCTCGGCCTGTGGACAGGCTTGCGCATCGATCTCGCGCATGTGCATCCCGACGAGCGCACGCGGCGGGATGCCGAGGATTTCGTTGCCCTGCTGACACCGGTCATCAAGGGCTACTTCACGGACATGGGCTTCGAGGTGGCCAACCTCGCCATGCAGTGCTATGGCGGCCATGGCTACATCGCCGAGCACGGCATGGAGCAGTTCGTGCGCGACGCCCGCATCGCGCAAATCTATGAAGGCGCGAACGGCGTGCAGGCGCTCGATCTGGTCGGGCGCAAGTTGCCGCAGAACATGGGCCGGTTGCTGCGCCAGTTCTTCCATCCGCTCGACGTCTTCCTGCAGGCGCATGCCGCCGATGCCGGCCTGCGGGAGTTGGTCGGGCCGTTGGCGCGCGCCTTCGGCCGCTTGCAGCAGGCCACCGCCCATATCGCCACCGCCGGCCTGAAGGATGCCGAGGAGGCAGCGGCCGCCTCCAGCGACTATCTCAGGCTGTTCGGCCTGGTGGCACTGGGCTGGATGTGGGCGGAAATGGCGAAGGTGGCGCAGACCAAGCTGAAGGAAGGCTCGGCGGAGCCCGAGTTCTACCGGGCCAAGCTGGCGACCGCGCGCTTCTTCATGGAGCGCATGCTGCCCGACACGGCGGCCCTGCAAGCCAAGGCAACCGCCGGCAAGCGGAGCCTGATGGAACTCGACGCGGCGGTGTTTTGAGGGGATCGCAGGTGCTTTTGGAGCGGCTGCATATCGGGAACTTCACCGTCTTCGAGCAGGCGACCTTCGAATTCTGCCCTGGCATCAACGTGCTGATCGGCACCAACGGCACCGGCAAGACACACCTGCTAAAACTGGCATACGCGGCCGCGGCCGGACGGACCTCGCGCGATGCCATCCTGCGATTGGTCGATCTTTTCCAACCGACCGGCGGAAATCGGATGCATCTCGTTCGACACGGCCAAGACAGAGCGATCTTGAACGCGGTGTTTGATCGCATGGAAACGAAATGGCTCGTGACCGTCCTCATACCGGATGCACGAGACGACACTGAAAAGCCAAGCGTTGAGACGCGATACTTTCATTCTGGCGCGAGTGACGAGGGACGAACCGTGTTTGTGCCTTCGAAGGAGCTACTGGCGCATGGCGCAGGCATTCGCTCGTTTATGGAGGTCTACCAGTCGTCGTTCGACCTGACGTTCAAGGACATCCTCGACCTCGCCTATTTGCCACCACTGAAGGATGCGCCGAAAGGCACCTTTCATGAATGCATGCGGGACATCCAACAGGCAATCGGCGGCAAGACGCGCGTGGAAGGCGAGGAATTCCGGCTGCAACAGGGGTGGCGCGAACTGGAATTCTCGCTGGTTGCCGAAGGCCACCGGAAGCTGGCTCTGCTCTGGAAGCTGATTGAAAACGGTTCCGTTAGGCCTGGGACGCTCCTGCTGTGGGACGAGCCGGAAGCCAATCTCAATCCGGAACTCATCAGTGTGCTGATCGATGTGCTCTGGCGGCTCAGCCGCGCTGGCGTCCAGGTGGTTCTGGCGACACATAGCTATTTCGTCCTGCGTGAGATCGATCTTGGCGCCCAAACAAGCGACAGAGTGCGCTATTTCTCGCTGTCGCGGACCAAGGCCAAGTCGCCCGTCACCGTCGAAGTGCGCGATTCTTATGAACAAATCATCGAGAACCCTATTGCGCGCAAGAGCGTCGAACTCTACCAGCGAAGCTTGGACAGGGCCTTAAGGCCGAAGGGCGGCAATGATTCAGACGATCACGGAAGGCCGGCTGACGTTCCGCTTCGCCGACGGCGTGCAAGTCGAAAAGCTCGATAGACAGCAAGTTCGCATGCCTCACGGCATGCAGTTGGTCGACTTGGTTATCGAGGAAGACAGCAGGTTGATTTTGGTCGAAGTGAAGGACTACGCCGACCCAGCGGGTCGGCCACTCACAACATCAAGACTCCAGCAGGCGCCAAGCGTTACTGCGGCCGTCAACCAGCAGTGGGTGCCGAAGGCTCGAGACTCCTACACCTACCTGCACCTGATGAGGCGGGATGACCGGCCGATTGTGTATGTCGCGTTGGTCTGCGAGCCAAGAAAACTTGGTAATTATGAGAGTCTCGACGCCCTGGGATCGCAGGTCCTGGCCCGCTGTCATCATGAGGCAGAAGAAGCGTGGCGGCATCGATATGTTACTGCGTGCGTTGCCGTGACGCCTGCGGAATGGAAGAGATGCTTCCATCAGTACAAGCTCAGCTTGAGGAGGCAACGGCCATGACCGCGATCGAACGCACGTTGTTCGCCGAGGAGCACCAGATCTTCCGCGCTTCGCTCCGCCGGTTCGTCGAACAGGAGATCGTGCCCCACCATGCGCAATGGGAGAAGGACGGGCAGATCAGTCGCGAGGCCTGGCTGAAGGCCGGACAGGCGGGTTTCCTTTGCGCCAGCATCCCGGCCGAGTATGGCGGCGCCGGCGCCGACAAGCGGCCGAGCATCATCCTGATGGAGGAGCTGGCCCGGGTCGGCGCCAGCGGCCCCGGCTTCGGCCTGCATTCGGAGATCGTGGCCCCGTACATCCTGCATTACGGCTCCGAGGAGCAGAAACGCACGTATCTGCCCCGGATGGCCGCCGGCGAGATGATCGGTGCCATCGCCATGAGCGAGCCCGGCACCGGCAGCGACCTGCAAGGCGTGCGCACCACGGCCAGGAAGGACGGCAACCACCTGGTGCTGAACGGGGCGAAGACCTTCATCACCAACGGCTACATGTCGGGCCTGGTGATCGTGGTGGCCAAGACCGATCCCACCGCAGGCGCCAAGGGCATCAGCCTGGTCCTGCTGGAGGCCGGCACGCCCGGCTTTCGCAAGGGCCGCAAGCTGGAGAAGCTGGGCCTGAAGGCACAAGACACGGCCGAGCTGTTCTTCGATGACGTGCGCCTGCCGATGAGCAGCCTGCTGGGCGAGGAGGGCAAGGGCTTCGTCTATCTCATGCAGGAACTGGCCTGGGAGCGGCTGCAGGTGGCGATCAGCGCGGCCGCCAACGCCGAGGCGGCGCTGGCGTGGACCATCGACTACGCCAAGCAGCGCAACGCCTTCGGCAAGCCGATCCTGGCCTTTCAGAACACGCGCTTCAAGCTGGCCGAACTGAAGTCGGAAGTCACCGTCGCCCGGGTCTTCGTCGACCGCTGCATCGAACTGATGCTGGCGGGCGAACTGGACGCCGCCACCGCCTCGATGGCGAAATACTGGACCTCCGATCTGCAGTGTCGGCTGATCGACGAATGCCTGCAATTGCACGGCGGCTATGGCTACATGTGGGAGTTCCCGATCGCCCGCGCCTATGCGGATGCGCGGGTGCAGCGCATCTATGCGGGCACCAACGAGATCATGAAGGAGGTGATCGCCCGGACGCTCTGACGCTCAAGCCGGGGCGCGCGCCATCGCGTTGCGCCGCACTTGCAGCACGGTCAGGATGCTGAACGCCTGGAGCAGCGCGATCGCCAGCAACACCTGCATGACCAGGCCGTGGTCCAGCATCCAGCCGAACAGCAGCGGCGCGGCGGACGAGCCGAGGTCGAGGCCGGAATAGACGAAGCCGAACACCCGGCCCGACGCCCCCGGCGGGGTCGCCTGGCGCACCAGCATGTCGCGCGAGGGGTTGGTGATGCCGATCGCGAAGCCGGCCGCCGCCATCGCCAGGCCAACCGCCGGCGCCGGCAGGGCGCCGAGCGAGAGGGCGGCCATCAGCAAGGCGGCCGCGCCCATGCCGGCGATGGCGACCAGGTGGTGCTGGCTGGTGCGATCGGCCAGCACGCCGCCGACCGCGATGCCGCCGGCGCTGGCCACCAGGAAGACAGTCAACGCCGCCGCCGCGCTGGTGACGTCGATGGGATAGAGCTTCTGCAGCGTCGTCGGGCCGAAGGTCTGCACGCCGATCAACGCCAGTGCCAGCAGCGCGAAGAAGGCGAAGCAGGTCAGGATCGGCAATCGCAGCAGCACCGACGCCCCAGCGCCGCTCCGCTTGGCGCCGCCCTTACCCTCGGTTGCCAGCGTGTCGTGCTGCGTCGTCAGGAACAGGGTAACGGCGAGGCCGCCCAGGCCGACCGCCAGCAGGGCCGTCCGCCAATCGAGCGCCTGCGACAGGAAGATCACCGTGGCGGGCGCCGCCGCCCAGCCCAGGTTGCCCGCCAGCGAATGCACGCCATAGGCGCGGCCGAGGCGGGTCGGGGCGATCTTGGCGGTCAGGATGGCGAGATCGGCCGGGTGGAAGACGGAATTGCCGATGCCGGCCAGCACCGCCAGCGGCAGCAGCAGCCAGAAGTTGGGGGCGAGGCTGGCCGCCGTCACGGCCCCTGCCAAGAGGCCGAGCCCCGTCAGCAGCACCGGGCGGGCGCCGAAGCGGTCGACCAGGAAGCCGGCCGGCGTCTGGCAGAGGCCGGAGGCGCCATAGAACAACGTCATCAAGAGGCCCAGCAGGGCGTAGCTGACGCCGAGCTCGGCCTTGATCAGCGGGAAGAGGGGGGCAAAGCAGAGCTGGAAGAAGTGGCTGAACGCGTGCGCCAGGCCGACCAGGCCGGTGACACGCAAGTCGTGGCGAAAGCTGACGGCGGCGACGCTCATGGGGGCAATCTTTCAGAGCCACCGTCCCCGGTCAAACCGCTGGCGGCACACCAGTCTAGCGGCTACCGTTGTCGCGCCCAGCGTTCGGTGGCCCCCTCGAGGATCCATGCCGGCAGAAATCGATACGAGCAGCGCCAAGCACTTGCGCGGAAAATACGCCATCGTCGGGGTCGGCGAGACGAGCTATAGCCGCGGCTCCGGCCGCACCACCCGCGCGCTCGCCACCTGGGCGGTCGGCAACGCCATGCGCGACGCCGGCCTTCGCGCCGACCAGGTGGACGGCATGCTGTCCTATTCCTCCGGCGACAGCACCTTCGCGCCCTTCGTCGCCGGCGATCTGGGCCTGCGCCTCGATTTCTACATGGACGTGTTCGGCGGCGGCTCCTCGACCGAGGCACTGGTCGGCATGGCGATGGGGGTGATCGAGGCCGGCATGTGCAAGACCGTGGCGATCTTCCGCTCCATGAACGGCTACAGCCAGGTGCGCATCGGCGGCACCGGCGTGCGCTCGGCGGCGCCGGTGGTGGGCGACCAGCTGCACGGCCGCGCCTATGGCTGGCAGACCGCCGGGCAGATGTTCAGCTTCACCTTCTTGCGCCACATGTACGAATACGGCACCACGCCTGAGCAGGTGGCGATGGTCAAGGTGATCCATTCCGAGCACGCCTCCAACAACCCCAAGGCGTTCTACAAGCAACGCGTCACGGTGGCGGACGTGGTCAACAGCAAGCTGATCTGCAAGCCGCTGCACCTGCTCGATTGCTGCGTGGAGACCGACAACGCCACCTGCATCATCGTCACCCGCAGCGAGCGCGCGCGCGATCTGAAACAGCGGCCGGCGCTGATCCTGGGCGTGGCGGGCCGCGTCAGCAAGCCGCGCATGGACATGCACTACCAGCACGGGCCGATCACCCGCGTGGCCGGCCACTACGCCAAGGACATCCTGTGGCGGAATGCCGGCGTCGGGCCCGAGGACATCGACGTCACCGGCTCGTACGACGCCTTCACTTTCACCACGATGCTGCAGCTCGAGGATTACGGCTTCTGCAAGAAGGGCGAGGGCGGGCACTACGTCGCCGACGGCAGCATGCGGCTGGGCGGCCGGCGGCCCAACAACACTTCCGGCGGGCATCTCTGCGAGGGCTACACGCACGGCATGAACATGGTGATCGAGAACGTGCGGCAATTGCGCGGCGAGGCGGACGACAATTGCCCGCTCGGCCCCGACGGCAAGCGCCGGCATAGCCACGACTACCGCGAGGGCGGCTGCCGGCAGGTCAGGGATTGCGAGCTGACCGCCAATCTCGGCTGGGCCATGCCGGGCACCGGCTCGGCGCTGGTCATGGCGCGCGGCTAGCGCGGTGTCCGATCAGATGGAATCGCCGATGGCGATCGCTCTGATCGGAGCCCACCGCGCTGCCTTCATGGTTGCAGGGCAATGGCTTCCGGTGCAACCGAACATGCCGGCTCGATCTGAACGGAAATTGCCCTAGGGGTGGCGATGGCGGGGATCAGGATCGACTATCTGGGCATGCCGCTCAGCCTCGACGAACTCGATGGCGAGAACCTGACTTTCTTCAACTATTGCGCCCGGCACGATTTCCACTTGCAGAAGGGGCCGAGCGGCCTCATGCGCTACCCGCCCACCACCGCCTGTCCGTGGACGGGCGAACGCGATCATGTGTGGCAGCGGGTCGAGGGCAGGGGCGCGGTCTATTCCTACACGGAAGTGCACCAGGCCATTCAGCCCGCCTTTCGCGCGTTCGTGCCCTACATGGTGCTGCTGGTCGAACTGGACACGCAGAAGGGCCAGCCCACGGCCGACGAGGGCCTGCGCGTGATGGGCAACCTGTGTACGGCGGACGGCAAGCTGGCGCCGCCCGAGATGGTGCGCAAGGTCGGCATCGGCAGCCGTGTGCGCATGGTGTTCAGCGACCTGGCGCCCGGCCTGTCGCTGCCGCAATGGACGCTGGACGAAACCGCGCCGCAGCCGGCCAAGCCCTGGCGCTATCCGCAGGAATAGCCCGCGTTGCCAGGGCCGGTGGTTTGCGGCTATTGCAGGACCGATGATGCCAAGCTTCGCCCGCCGAGCGATCGGACTGGCCGTCCTGCTGCTGCTGCTGGGGCTGGCGGCGGCGCGGGCCGCCGAGCCGGGGAAGCCGCCGCCGGGCGAGCCCGGGCCCGAGGAACTCCAAGCACTCCTCGAGACGCTCGAGGACGAGACGAAACGGCAGCGCCTGGTGGCCGAACTGAAGGCCTTGCTGGCCTTGCGGCAGAAGGCCGCGGCGCATACCGCGGTCGAGGCGAGTTTGGGCACCCGGTTGCTCACCACCTTGTCGGACGGTGCGGAGCTGGCGGCGCACGCGAGCGCGATGGGGATGCAGGCGATCCTCGCCCTGCCGGGACAACTGGCAAGCGAGGCCCGCACGCTGGGCGGCGCGCGGGCCTGGCGGCTGCTGGGACAAGGCATCGGCGGCCTGGCGGCGACGCTCGCCGCCGGCGCTCTCCTGCAATGGCTGGTCGGTTGGCTGTTGCGCCGGCCCCGGCGTCATGTGCAAGGCCGCCAGCCGGCGCGCGACTGGCCAAAACCGCTCTATCTGGGTCTCGCCTTGCTGCTCGATCTGTTGCCGCTCGTCGCCTTCTGGCTCGCCGCCTATGGCGCCATGCTGGTGCTGCAGCCGCCGCGCGACTTGCGCCTCTTGGTGTTGGCGCTGATCAACGCACATGTGCTGGCGCGGGCGCTGCTGGCGGCGGGTCGCGCCGTGCTGGCGCCAACGTCGCCGGGGCTGCGCCTGCTGCCGCTCGAAAGCGAGACCGCGCACTATCTCGACGTCTGGTTGCAGCGGCTGCTCAACGCCGGCATTTACGGCTACTTCCTCGCCGAGGCGGCCGCCGCCCTGGGTCTGGCGCCGGCGGTCAAGCGCGGCCTGCTGGCCATTGTCGGCCTGGTCGTGGCGGCGCTGTTGTCGATCTTCATCTTGCAGAACCGGCGCGAGGTGACGGAGCTGATCCGCGGCACGGCGCCCGCCGCCGGCCTGGGCCTGGGCGGGCTGCGGCGGCGACTGGGCGAGGTCTGGCACCTGCTGGCGCTGGCCTATGTGGTGGCGCTCTACCTGCTGTGGGTGACGCGCGTCGCCGGCGGCTTTGACTACCTCGTGCGGGGGTCGGCGCTGACCATCGCCATGCTGGGGCTGACACAACTGCTGTACTTGGGCGTCGATCGCCTGGTGCGGCGGAGTTTTCGCCTGGGCGAGGAATTGCGGCAACGCTATCCGGCCCTGGAACGGCGCGCCAACCGTTATGTCGGCGGGTTGAGTGCGCTGGCCAAGGCGGCGATCGCCATTTTCGCGCTGGCGGTCGTGCTGCGCGGCTGGGGGATTGCCTCCTACGACTGGCTGGCCACGCCGCTTGGCCAGCGGCTGGTCGGCGCGGCGCTCTCCATCGGCCTGTCGCTGCTGCTGGCCCTGCTGCTGTGGGATGGTGCCAACACACTGGTCGAGCGGCACATCGCGCGACTGGAGGCGCAAGGCAACGGCCAGCGCCGGCAGAGCGCGCGGCTGCGCACCCTGCTGCCGCTGTTGCAGCGCGCGGCGCTGACAGTGCTGGCGGTGATGGTGATCCTGGTGGTGCTGAACGAGATCGGCATCAACGTGCTGCCGCTCTTGGCCGGCGCCGGCGTGATCGGCATCGCCGTCGGCCTGGGTGCCCAGTCGCTGATGAAGGACCTGATCACCGGCGCTTCCAACCTGCTGGAGGACAGCTTCGCGGTCGGCGACGTGGTGACCATCGGCAGCCATACCGGCGTTGTCGAGCAGATCTCCATGCGCGCCGTCACCTTGCGCGACCTGTCGGGCTCGGTGCACGTGGTGCCGTTCAGCACGATCGGCAGCGTGACCAACCTGACCAAGGATCGTACCTATGCGCTGGTCGAAGTGGGGGTCGATTACAAGCAGGATGTCGATGCGGCGATGACGGTCATGAGCAGGGTGGCGGACGAACTTGCCGCCGATCCGGGCTTCGCCGGCGACATCGCGGGCCCGGCGGAGCTGACCGGCGTGGTCGAATTCGACGAGTCGGCGGTCCGCCTGCGCATTCGCATTCCGACCTTGCCGATGCGGCGGTGGGCGGTTTCCTTCGAATATCGCAGGCGCCTGAAGCGGGCGTTCGATGAAGCCGGCATCGCCATCCCGTTCCGCCAGGTGACCCTGCACGTCGCCCCCGACGCACTCCCGCAAACCCCCTTGCGTTGAGGGCTTGCGAGATGGCGGCGAGGGGGCTGGGCTTCAGCGCTCATTGCCGGTGATCAAGCGGATGCCGCGGCGGAAGGTGAGATAGGCCCAAAACCAGTCCAGCACCACCGCCATGCGATTGCGTGCGCCGACCAGGAAGCCGACATGGGCAAGGCCCCAGAGCCACCAGGCGGGCGCGCCGGTCAGCCTGAGAATGCCGAAGTCCGCGATCGCCGCCTTGCGGCCGATGGGACACCTCGAAGAACCCCATCATTGACGACGAAGCATCGCCGATGAGGGCATGGCCTGCGGCCCAGCCTGCGGATTGGGTGCTGTGGCGGGGTCTATTTGGTCTGCGGTGGCGTGTCGATGCAGTGAGCGGCGCAGTGAGCCCAT
>Ga0194131_10007887_pt1 | contig 14129 bp, 10 predicted proteins | sample TA2KigO120mmetaG_FD_148631 | JGI IMG/M metagenome (GOLD analysis project Ga0194131, IMG submission 148631) | Freshwater microbial communities from Lake Tanganyika, Tanzania - TA2015053 Kigoma Offshore 120m | ecosystem: Environmental > Aquatic > Freshwater > Lake | place: Tanzania: Lake... | reverse complement strand
TCACCTGTCGTTCCTGCATGGCCTCGAGCAGCGCCGACTGCACCTTCGCCGGGGCGCGATTGATCTCGTCGGCCAGCACGATGTTGGCGAAGATGGGACCCTTCCTCGTGGTGAAGACCATCTCCCTGGGGTTGTACACCTGCGTGCCCACCACGTCGGCGGGGAGCAGGTCGGGCGTGAACTGCACCCGACTGAAGCTGCCATGAATCGCGCCGGCGAGCGCCTTGATCGCGGTGGTCTTGGCAAGGCCCGGCACGCCCTCCACCAGGAGGTGGCCATCGGCCAGCAAGGCGGAGAGCATGCGCTCGACCATGTACTTCTGGCCGACGATGACCCGGGCCACCTCGGCACGCACGCGGGACAGTTCCTCGGCCGCGAGCCTGATCTCGTCGGCTGAGGGCGGGGGGACGACCTCGGTGTTCACGTTCGCTCCGGTGCGCCGCCGCCTAAACCCCGGCGAGCGCCCGGGCGATGCCTTGGTGACAGGGTCTTACGACGTGAAGCCCTTGAAGACGTTCTGGAACCACCCCTTGTCGCGTACCTTCACGCCCTGGGCGGCCGCTAGGTCGCGCAACAAGTCTTCTTCCTTCGCAGATAACTTCCGTGGAACGTCGACCAGGAGTTGCACGAGCTGGTCGCCGCGACCCCGGCCGTTGAGCGAGGGCGCGCCCTTGCTGCGCATCTGCACCACCTTGCCCGAGGGCGTCCCCGGCTCGATGGCCAGCGTCTCCTCGCCGTCGATGGTGGGCACCGCGAGCTCGCCGCCGAGCGCCGCGAGCACGTAGGGGATGGGCTGCCGCAGGAGCACGTTCTGGCCGTCGCGCTGGAAGCGCTCGTGGGCGTTCACCCGCACCGTGACGTACAGGTCGCCCGCCGTCGCCCCCGGCTCGCCCACCTCGCCCTTGCCCGAGAGGCGAAGCTGCATGCCGTCGTCGATGCCCGCCGGCACGTTGACCCGCAGCTTCTCGCTCACGCGGGTGCGCCCGCTCCCGGCGCAGCTGCCGCAGGGGTCGCGGATCACTTTCCCCCGCCCGCCGCACGCGGGGCAGGCGGTGCGAATGCGAAGGAACATTTGCGCTTGCTGGATCACCTCGCCCTGGCCGCGGCAGGTGCCGCACACCTGGGGCTGGGTGCCCGCCTTGGCGCCGGATCCCGAGCAGTTGTCACAGGGGGCGTGCTTGGGCACCTCGATCTCGCGCTCGCAGCCCTTCACCGCGTCGAGGAACTCGATGGTGAGCGGGTACTCGAGGTCGGGGCCGCGCCTCGGCCCCCGGTTGCCCCCTCGACCGGAGAAGCCAAACAGATCCCCGAAGATGTCGGCGAAGTGACTGAAAACTTCGTCGGAGGACTGGAAGCCCTGGTTCATCCCGGCGCCGCGAAGCCCATCGTGGCCGAAGCGGTCGTACATCTGGCGCTTCTGCTCGTCGCCGAGGATCTCGTAGGCCTCGGCGACCTCCTTGAACTTCGCCTCGGCCTCGGCATCGCCCCCGTTCTTGTCGGGATGGTACTTCACCGCGAGCGCACGGAACGCCTTCTTGATCTCGGCCTGCGACGCTTCGCGCTTGATGCCGAGAACTTCGTAATAGTCCCGCTTCGCCATTCTGTTTCGCTCCGACTCGACTGGGGAAAGGGCCTAGAAAACCGAGGGGCGCTCTAGGTGACCTCGTCGAACTCGGCGTCGATCACGCCGTCCCGCTTGGCGCTCCCGCCGGCCGCGCCGCCCGCCGCGCCTCCGCCGAAGCCGGAAGTGGTGGGCTGGGGACCGGGCGCGGGCCCCGCCCCGGGCTGCTGGGAGTAAGCGGCCTCCCCGAGCTTCATGCTCGCCTTCTGAAGATCGTCGAAGGCGGACTTCAACCTGGCCACGTCGTCGGTGTCGAGCGCGCTGCGAGCGTCGGCCAGCGCCGCCTCCACGTTGCTCACCTCGTCGGCCGGCAGCTTGTCCTTGTTCTCGCGGAGCAGCTTGTCGACCTGGTACACCATGTTGTCGAGGTTGTTGCGGGCCTCGATGGTCTCCCGGCGCTGCTTGTCGGCGGCCTCGTTCGAGGCGGCTTCCTTCACCAGCCGCTCAACCTCGTCCTTGGACAGGCCCGAGGACGAGGTGATGGTGATCTTCTGTTCGCGGCCGGTGGCCTTGTCCCTCGCGCGGACGTTGAGGATGCCGTTGGCATCGATGTCGAAGGTGACTTCGATCTGCGGCATGCCACGTGGCGCCGGCGCGATGCCGTCGAGGCGGAAGGTGCCGAGCAGGCGGTTGTCCTTCGCCAGTTGCCGCTCGCCCTGGTACACCTGCACGTCGACGGCGGTCTGGCCGTCGGCAGCGGTCGAGAAGATCTCGCCCTTGCTGTGCGGGATGGTGGTGTTGCGCGCCACCAGGACGGTGAGCACACCGCCCAGCGTCTCGATGCCGAGCGAGAGCGGGGTCACGTCGAGGAGCAGCATGTCGGTGACGTCGCCGGCGAGCACGCCACCCTGCACCGCGGCCCCCACCGCCACCACCTCGTCGGGGTTGACGGAGTGGTTGGGCTCCTTGCCGAAGAGCGCCTTCACCTTGCTGCGCACCATGGGGATGCGGGTAGAGCCGCCCACCAGGATGATCTCGTGGATGTCGGCGGTCGACACCTTGGCGTCCTTGAGCGCGAGGCGGCAGGGCTCCAGCGTGCGCTCGACCACCGGCTCGATCATCTGCTCGAAGCGGGCCCGCGCGAGCGTACGCTCGAGGTGCTTGGGACCGCTGGCGTCGCCCGAGAGGAAGGGCAAGCTGATCTGCGTGCTCATGCTCGAGCTGAGCTCGATCTTGGCCTTCTCCGCCGCGTCCTTCAGTCGCTGGAGCACCATCTTGTCGTTGGCCACGTCGATGCCCGACTCCTGCTTGAACTCCTTGATCAGCCAGTCGATCACCAGGTTGTCGATGTCGTCGCCCCCGAGGTGGGTGTCGCCGTTGGTGCTGCGCACCTCGACCACGTTCTCGCCCACGTCGAGAATCGAGATGTCGAAGGTGCCACCACCGAAGTCGTAGACGGCGATGGTCTGGTCCTTCTTCTTCTTGTCGAAACCGTAGGCCAACGCGGCGGCGGTGGGCTCGTTGATGATGCGCTTCACCTCGAGGCCCGCGATCTTCCCGGCGTCCTTGGTGGCCTGCCGCTGGGCGTCGTTGAAGTAGGCGGGCACGGTGATGACGGCCTCGGTGACGGGCTGCCCCAGGTAGCGCTCCGCCTCGCGCTTGAGCTTCTGGAGGATGATCGCGCTCACCTCGGGCGCGCTGTACTCCTTGCCGTCGGCTTCCACGCGGGGCGCCCCGTCGGCACCGCGGATGACCTTGTAGGGCACGCGCTTGGCCTCTCTCTCCGCTTCATCCCAGCGTTGCCCCATGAAGCGCTTGATCGAGTAGATGGTCTTCGTCGGGTTGAGCATCGCCTGGCGACGCGCGGTGGCGCCCACGAGTCGCTCGCCGTCTTTCCCGAAGCCAACCACCGAGGGCGTGGTGCGGCCCCCTTCCTCGTTGATGATCACGGCGGGCGAGTCGCCCTCCATGATGGCCACGACCGAGTTGGTGGTGCCGAGGTCGATACCGATGATCTTGCCCATCTCGCGATTCTCCGCGCGGACTCCGCTTTCCGCATAGTCAGGTTTGGATGCTGATGTTTGGATAGACGCCTAGCGCGCCGCCTAGGACGGCCGAAACGGTAATCCCCGATGGTTGCGCGTCAAGCGCTGGCACGACGTCGGACTGCGGCAGGGCGATGTCGTGCTCGACGGCTTGATCCATAGGGACGGCGCGAGGATCGACAAGCCCCCGCGACCTGAAAGTCGCGCTCGGCCCGGGGGCGCACCCCCGGGGCCCCCACTGCCACCTGCGTGGCATGAGTATTGCTACGCTACCTGCCGTCGAGCCGGGACGGCGGAGCGCACCGCCCTTCGTCATCAAATTCCAGTTCGTGCCCTGACCCAATCACCGCCGCCCGGCCCGACCTCGCCCCCCAGCACGCGGGGCACGCATTTTTTCAATCGCCCGTTGACGCAGGCGGGAGAGGTGCCTAGCCCTACGCGCGCTCGCTCCACCCCGGCTGCCGGTCTGGGGCGATTTCATCAACTCGAACCTTCCTACCTGTGGAGTTTCAAATGAACTTCCGTCCCTTGTATGACCGCGTGCTCGTGAAGCGGCTCCAGTCCGAGAACCGCACCGCTGGCGGCCTGATCATCCCCGACACCGCGAAAGAGAAGCCGCAGGAGGCCGAGGTGGTGGCCGTGGGCAACGGCCGCATGCTCGACAACGGCAGCGTTCGCGCCATGAGCCTCAAGGTGGGCGACAAGGTGCTGTTCGGCAAGTACACCGGCGACGAGATCAAGCTCGACGGTGAGGAGCACCTCATCCTCCGCGAAGAAGACATCCTCGCGGTCCTCGCCTAGTCCCTCAATCCCGAAACCAAGCAAGCAACGGAGTTAATCATGGCCGCCAAGGACATCCAGTTCCGCGAGACCGCCCGTGTCGAGATCCTCCGCGGGGTCGACGCGCTCGCCAACACCGTCAAGGTCACCCTCGGGCCCAAGGGCCGCAACGTCGTCATCGAGAAGAGCTTCGGCGCTCCGATCGTCACCAAGGACGGCGTCACCGTCGCCAAGGAGATCGAGCTGCCGAGCAAGCTCCAGAACATGGGCGCCCAGATGGTCAAGGAGGTCGCCTCCAAGACCAACGACGTGGCCGGCGACGGCACCACCACCGCCACCGTGCTGGCGCAGGCGATCTACCGCGCTGGCAGCAAGCTCGTGGCGGCCGGCGCCAACCCGATGGACGTGAAGAAGGGCATCGACAAGGCCGTGGCCGCCGTGACGGCGAGCCTCAAGGAGCTCAGCCGCCCGATCAAGGACAACAACGAGATCGCGCAGGTCGCCACGCTTTCCGCCAACGGCGACACCGAGGTGGGCGAGATCCTCGCCGAGGCGATGGGCAAGATCGGCAAGGACGGCGTGATCACCGTCGAGGAGGCGAAGAGCGCGAAGACTGAGCTCGACATCGTCAAGGGCATGCAGTTCGATCGCGGCTACCTCTCGGCCTACATGGTCACCAACCCCGACCGCATGGAGGCCGTCCTGGAAGACGCCTACGTGCTCATCCACGAGAAGAAGATCTCCTCGATGAAGGACCTGCTCCCCCTCCTGGAGCTGGTCCACGAGGCGGGCAAGCCCCTGGTCATCATCGCGGAAGACATCGAGGGCGACGCGCTCGCCACGCTGGTGGTCAACAAGCTCCGCGGCTCGATGAACGTGGTGGCCGTCAAGGCTCCCGGCTTCGGCGACCGTCGTAAGGCCATGCTCGAAGACATCGCGATCCTCACCGGTGGCCGCGCCATCATGGAAGACCTCGGTCTCAAGCTCGAAGGCGTTTCCATGGGCGACCTCGGTCGCGCCAAGCGCATCGAGGTGTCCAAGGAGTTCACCACCATCATCGAGGGCGCCGGCGCTGCCGAGGCCATCAAGGGCCGCGTGAAGCAGATCCGCGCGCAGATCGAGGAAACCACCTCGAGCTACGACAAGGAGAAGCTCCAGGAGCGCCTGGCCAAGCTCGTCGGCGGCGTGGCCGTCATCCACGTGGGCGCGGCCACCGAGGTGGAGATGAAGGAGAAGAAGGCCCGGGTGGAGGACGCGCTCAACGCCACGCGCGCCGCGGTCGACGAGGGCATCGTCCCCGGCGGCGGAACCGCTTTCGTGCGCTGCCTCCCCGCGCTCGACAGCCTCACCGGCCTCAACGGCGACGAGCACTTCGGCGTGGAGATCATCCGCGACGCCATCCAGGAGCCCCTGCGCGCCATCAGCAACAATGCCGGTGTCGACGGCCAGATCGTGGTCCACAAGGTCCGCGAGGGCAAGGGCGCCTTCGGCTTCGACGCGCAGACGGAAACCTACGGCGACCTGCTCGAGAAGGGCATCATCGACCCCACCAAGGTCGTGCGCTGCGGGCTCCAGAACGCCGCGTCCGTCGCGGGCATGCTGCTCACCACCGAGGCGGTGATCGCCCAGAAGCCGGAGAAGAAGAAGGCCGGTGGCGGTGGCGGTGGCGGCGGCATGGGCGGCGGCATGGGCGGCATGGGCGGCATGGGCGGCATGGGCGACATGGACTTCTAGCGTTGACGACAGCCGCGCAGCAGTCGTCGTCAACGCCGGCCCACCGCTGACATCGCTCGGCTCCGCCTCGCGACGTCAGCGAACGGCCCGAGTCTCCGGACACTACAGGACCCCTGGGCGCCCACGCCCCGGGGTCCTTTCGCGCCGGAGAACGCATAGTGGATCCTACGTTTGGCGTGAGTTGTCTCCCCTCTGCGACGGAGGGGGGAGATCCTCCCCGGAGGCTTCGTGCTGGCAGTCCTCGCCAACGCCGGTGGCTTCGCCCCGACGGTGAACTGGCCCGCTCGTGAGATACGGGGGGGGCGATGCCCGTGCACGCGCGCCTCGACGGCGGTATCGCCATCCTGACCCTGAGCCAGCCAGCCCGCCGGAACGCGCTCGACGGCGCGGCCTTCGCCCAACTCCGCGATGCCGCGCGAGGGCTCCCCGACGTGCGGGCGGTGGTCGTTGCCGGCGAGGGATCGGACTTCTCCTCGGGCCTCGATCTGTCTGCCGACAACGCGCTGCTCCGCGAGATCGCCCCGGCCATCGAGTCGGGTGACGACGGCGTGGCCAGGCGCGTGATCGGCCACCTGAAGGACTGCGTCGCGGCGCTCGCCGATCTGGAGGTCCCCACCTTCGCGGCCGTCGAGGGCGCCTGCATCGGCGGTGGGCTCGAGATCGCGCTGGCTTGCGACGTGCGCATCGCGGCGCGCTCAGCCACGCTGGCATTCCCCGAGGTACGCATGGGGATGATCCCCGACGTGGGTGGCTGCACCCGGCTCGCGCGGCTGATCGGCCCCGGGCGCGCGGCCGACCTGATCTGCACCGGTCGCCGGTTGGGCGGCGAGGAGGCCTTCGACCTCGGCCTCGTGGAGCGGCTGTGCGACACCGGGCAGGCGCTGCCCACGGCCCTGGCCGCCGCCCGCGCCGTGTGCGAGAACGGGCCCCAGGCGGTTCGACTGGCGCTGGCGGCCGTCCGGGTATCGACCGACCTGGGACTCGACGAGGCCCTCTCCGTCGAGACCAACCACGGGGCGCTCGCCCTCACCAGCGGCGAGGCGGTCGAGGGCATCCGCGCCTTCCGCGAGCGACGCGCGCCGCGGTGGTGAAGGAGCCCCCCAGCCCGGGTTCCCCCGTGGCCGAGTCCACTCCCCCGCGCTTCTTCTCCCGCGCCCAGGCGCCCGCGATCGCGGCCGCGCTCTTCTCCGGCCTGGTCCTCAAGCTGGTGTCGCCGCCCTACGGGCTGGCGTTCATCCACTGGCTCACCTTCGTCCCCCTCTTCGTCGTCGTGGCCACCGACGACCGGAAGCGAAATTTCAAGCTTGGTTACCTGTCCGGCTTCTTCGCCGTGTGGACCCTGTTCTTCTGGCTCGCCCAGACCATCGACCTGTTCAGCAATATCCCCCTTGCTCTGGCCGCCCTGATCATCGCGCTGTTCGCCGCCGTGTGGGGCCTGCCCTACGGGCTGCTGGCGATGGCTCTCCATCCCTTGCGACGCCGCTTCGGCGCGTGGTGGGTGCTCCTGTACCCGTGCGTGTGGGTGGCGGGCGAGTTCCTACAACCAGCATTGTTCCCCTACTACCAGGGCGTGGGGCAGTACCGTACCCCCTACACCTGGCAGCTGGCGTCGGTGATCGGCGCGATGGGCGTGTCGTGGCTGGTGATCGCCACCAACGCCGCCGTCGCCGAGCTGGCGCTGTCGCGAGGAGCCAGGCGGTCGCTGCTCCCCTTCGGCATCGTCCTGGCCTTGTTCCTCGGCAACCTCGGCTTCGGCTACCAGCGCTTCCACGCGGTCGAGGCCACCCTGTCCGGCGCGCCCATCGCGCGCGTGAGCCTCCTGCAGCAGGGCGTCACCATGGTGCAACGCATCCAGGACCGCGGCTCCGAGGTGTTCAAGAGCTGGATGGAGCTCACCGCCAAGGTCGTCGACGACAAGCCCGACCTTGTAGTGTGGCCCGAGGGCTCCATCTACTACAACCCCACCGACAAGCGCGTGCAGCCCGTCTTCGAGAAGATGACGACCGACCACGGATTCGCTTTCCTCGTGGGCGGCGGCACCCGCGAGGCCGACCCCGACGACCCGAGCAAGCGCGCGAGCTGGAACTCCGCCTACCTGTTCGGTCGCGATGGGAAGATCGCCGGTCGCTACGACAAGATGGTGCCGATGCCCTTCGGCGAGTACCTGCCGTGGCCCTTCAGCTACCTCGACCGCTGGATCGAGGGCGTGGGCCACTTCCGAGCGGGGACGATCCCGACGGTCTTCGACGCCGGCAAGTTCACATTCACCACGCCCATCTGCTACGAGGCCATCCTCGAGAAGCAGATGCGCGTGCTGTCGGAGACCGACGCCTACGTCAACATCACCAACGACGGGTGGTTCGGCGACACCTCCGCCCCCCACCAGCATGCGATGCTCTCTGCGGCCCTGGCGATGGAGATGGGACGGCCGATGCTACGCATCGCCTACACGGGTATCTCCATGGTCGTGGAGCCTCACGGCGTCATCAAGCACGAGACCCGGCCCTACACCGAGGTGGCCGAGGTCGTGGAGCTTAGACTTGCCAAGTTCGACACGCCCTACCGGAGCTGGGGGCGATATTTCCCCTGGGCCTGCGCGCTGGTGGCGGTGGCGGCGCTGGGGCTCGCGCGGCAGCGCGCTGTCACACCCGCGCCCCCCGCGGCGTAGTTCGAGCCGGAGACCGGGTGAAGAGCCCGCCTACCGACGAGGACCTGATGGACGCGGTTCGTGACGGCAGCGAGGAGGCCTACGCGGCGCTGTTCGAGCGTTACCGCTCGCCGCTCTACGGCTTCGCCCTGCGCATGACGCGCCACCGGGAAACCGCCGACGACGTGTTCCAGGAAACCTTCCTGCGCGTGCACCGCGCCCGGTCCACCTGGTCGCACCACGACGGCAGCTTCCGCTCCTGGCTCTACCGCATCGCGGTCAACACCATCCGCGACCGCGCCCGCGCCGCCGCCCGGCGGCCCGAGGTGCTCGGCGACGACTGGGAGCCCGCGTACCAGGGCGCGCCCGACGACCGCATCGCGCTGGAGCGGGCGCTGGCCGCGCTGCCCGACAATCTCCGGGATGCCTTCCTGCTCGGCGCGGTGGCCGGCCTCGATCACAACGAGGTGGCCGAGGCTCTCGGCGTGTCGCCCGACAACGCCCGTGCCCGGATCTCCCGCGCGCGCGCCCGCCTCCGCCAGGTCCTGGAGGTGTCGTGACCGACGAGGTCTTCGACGCCCAGTTCCGGGGCCTCCGCGCGCCCGAGCCGCCCGCCCCGCTGGTCTCGCGCACCCTCGCCGCATACCGTGCCGAGCGACGTCGCGACGCGTTCCGGGTTCGCGGACTGGCCGTCGCCGGGATGATCGGGATGGCCGCCATGGCGATGCTGGTGGTGCGCGAGGGCGAGGCCACCGGCAACCCGGCCGACATGGTGGAGCGCGGCGCGGGGCCGGTGCTGCCCGCGGTCGACCTCAAGGTGGCGGTGGTGAGCCCGCTTGGCGAGGTGGCGCGCTTCGCCCCGGGCGAAGCCTATACTGCCGGGACCACCCTCCGGTTCCGCGTGAGCAGTACCGCCCCCGCCACCCTGACACTCCGACGTGACGACGTCGTGCTGTGGTCCGGTCCTGCCCCCGCCGGGTCCACCGACCTGCCGGTGGGCTACACGCTGGAGGCGGGCGAGCCAGCGGCGGTATTCAGCCTGGAGGGCGGCGCCGAGACCCTGCGTTTCCCCGTGCGGGCGGTGCGGCCATGATGGCGCTCTTGTTTGCCTTGCAGGCCGAGGCCGGCGTGGTGGCCACCACCGCCAGCCCCGAGCTGGAGGCCGCGTACCGCCCGCGCCGGGTGGCGGTGCTCGTGGGCGTCCAGGACTACGACGATCCCGCGCTGAAAGGCCTGAAGTTCCCTGAGAAAGACGCGCGCGATCTCGGCGCCGTGCTCGGCTCGGCCGGCGTGGGTGGCTTCGACCGGGTGTTCGTGATCGCCGGCCACGACGCCACCACGCGGGAGGGGCTGCTCCGCTCGCTCGGCGTCGTCACCGCGGACCTCCAGCGCGACGACACCTTCGTGCTCTACCTCTCCGGCCACGGCACGCTCACCCTCGACCCGCTCGAGGGCAGCCAGCTCTGGTTCCTCCCTTCCGACGGGCGCCTCGACCGTCCCGAGGCGTCCGGTCTCGCCGTTCGCGAGATCGAGGCGCTCGTCCATGAACTCCCCGCGCGTCGCCGCGTGCTCATCCTCGATACCTGCCACAACGGGCGCACCGGGAGTCGTTCCGCCGTCTCCGGGCCCACGCAGCAACTGTTGTCGGGCTTCCGGGGCGAGGTGCCGGCCCCCCGCGACGTCCGCGACATCTCGGAGTCCGAGGCCCGGCTCTACGCCGCCCAGTACTGGCAGCCGGCGATGGAAGACCCGGCCCTCGAGAACGGGGTTTACACCCACTTCCTCATCGACGCCCTCACCGAGTCGCGCGCCAGCGCCGACCTCGATGAAGACGGCCTCGTCGACGTGGCCGAGGCCCACCAGCACGCCCGCGACCGCACGATGGCGTGGACCGGTGGCCTCCAGGTGCCCCGCGCCGAGTACCGGATCGTGGGCCGCGAGGAGATCTTCCTCGCCGGTGCCGACTCGCTCCGCGACGCGGCCGAGCGGGCGCTGATCGCGGCCTGCGACGCGATCCTCGCCCGCGCGCGGCTGTTCGTGAACGGCACGCCGCGGGGCGAGTTGCCCGGCCTGTACGCGATCGACCCCGGCGTGGCGACCATCGAGGTGCAGACGGAAGACGGGCGCACCCTGCTCCGCGACCGCGTGCGCGTGGAGGCCGGGGAAACCCTCCCCCTCGAAGACCTCGTGGCGCGAAAGGCCACCACGCTCGCCGTGCTCGGCGGGGTGGCGGTGAGCGGAGGCAACGACGCGCTCTTCCCCGTCGCGAGCAGCGCCCGGCTGGTGCTCGCCAACCCGGTGCGCCTCGCCGGCCCCTGGCGCAGCGATCTCCACGTGGGCGCCTCGCTCGCCGATGGCGCCAATCCCGTGGACGGCGTGTCCCAGACCACCGGCGACCTCGTGCTCGGCGTCACCGCCGGTCCGAGCTTCGGCCCCGGCTGGGCGGGGGCCTTCGCCGACCTGCACCTGCCCTACCGGTGGAGCGGCTACGAGCGCCAGTCCACCCCCGGCGCGGCCGCGGGCCTCGCCCTCGGGGTCGACTTGCCGCTGGGCGGCGGCTTCGTCGCCACTCGGCTGGAAGGCTGGGCCGGCGGCTACCAGTGGAACCAGGCCTGGACTGAGGACTATGGCGGCACCCTCAGCGTGGGTTTCGGCGCGCCGCTCGCGCAGACACGAGGGCCCACGCCGCGGTAGCATGGGCGCGTGTTGCTCGTGTTCGCCGCGTGTGCACCGCTACGTGACTGGCCGGTCGAGGACGACCCGGTCGGCACGCCCGAGTCTCGCGTGGCTGTCACCCCACTGGGCCTCGACTTCGGCCAAGTCTCCGTCAACAACATAGGCGAGAGCACGCTCTCCTTCATCGTGCAGAACCTCGGCGACGATGCTGTAACGGTTTCAGGTCACGACGAACCCATCGGCGACGAGGGCTTCGAGGTGCTGGCCGAGCCCTTCTTCAGCCTCGGCGTGGGTGAGGCCGCCGAGGTGCACGTGCGCTTCGCCCCGGCCACCGAGTCCACCGCCTATGCCCAGCTGCGCGTCGATCCCGGGGGCGAGCTGGTGGAACTGAGCGGCGCCGGCCTCGCGCCGGTGCTCGCGCTCGAGGCGGTCGACGTGCCGTCCACGGTTGTCGGGTGCAGCGGCGTCGCGACCGTCACCCTGCGGAACGAGGGCAGCGAGACACTCTCCATCGAGGAGATATCGCTCGTGGGCAGCGACTACCTGGTCACCGGGTGGAACGCCGACGTGGCGCCGGGCGACACCGAACTCGTGGAGCTGAGCTTCACGCCCGGCGGCGGCGGCGATCGCGGCGCCGTGCTCACCGTGAGCAGTAACGACCCGCTCTGGCCCGAGTTCGCCGTCACCCTGGAGGGGCTCGGCTACGAGGGCGAGCGGGTGGAGGAGGGCTTCGCCTACCGTCCCACGCAGCCCACCGACGCGATCTTCGTGCTGGAGCCCGGGGCCACCGACGGCGACGCGCGCCTGGCCCCGGGGCTCGAGGCCTACGTCGATACCCTCTCGGCCACCAACGTGGACTTCCAGTTGACGGCGCTCGGCACCGCCGGCGCCTGTCCCGTCGACGAGCCTGCCTACGCCACCACCAGCGACACCGACCTCGGCACCCTCCGCGTGCTTGACCGCGCCTTCGACGACGCGGCCGGCGCCTGGGACGGCGACCTGCTGGGGCTGGCGCTCGCTGCGATGGAGGAGACCCTCGATGGCGGCTGCCTCGACGGTTTCCGCCGCGCCGGGGCCGACCTCGACCTGGTGATCGTCGCGGAGCGAACCCCTACTCGCGACGTGGAGCTTGCCGCCGCCGATCTGGCCGCGTTGGTCGACGACCCAGGCGCGCTCCGCGTGTCGGCGCTGGTCCCCCGTGGCGGCGCCTGCGCCGCCAGCGCCGAGGCCTACGCGGAGCTGGCGCAGGCCTACGGCGGCGCCGTGGGCGACCTCTGCGACGCCGACTGGACCGACGTCTTCGAGGCCTTCGCCACGCTCCCGGCCATCGAGGCGGCGGTCACCTACGCGCTCGCCGAGTGGCCCGTCCCGGAGACCATCGAGGTGAGGGTCGACGGCGCCAACTACACGGGATGGAGCTACGACGAGCGGGCCAACAGCCTCGTCTTCGTCACCGAGTCGGCGCCCTCGCTCGGCGCCCAGGTGACGATCACCTACCTGTCAGCGGTGTCGTGCGAGTAGGCCACCGGGAGACAGGGCCGGCTAGGATTTTTCCTTCTTCCCCTGCAGCCGCACCACGTCCTGGTAGCGATCGAGCGCGCGACCACAGAGCGCGAGCACGCCGTCGTCGCCGCCGAGGCCGCGTCCCATCACGCGCTCGGCCGCCTCGTCGATGGTCGCGATGGGCCACACGTGGAACTGGCCGCGGGCACAGGCCTCCACCACGTCGTCCTCGAGGCAGAGGTCGGGCACGTTGGTGGCGGGAATGCACACGCCCTGCTCGCCGGTGAGGCCCTGAACCTGGCACGTGGCGTAGAAGCCCTCGATCTTCTCGTTGATGCCCCCGACGGACTGGATCTCGCCCAGCTGGTTGACCGAGCCGGTCACCGCGACCCCCTGGTCGATGCCCAGGCCCGACAGGGCCGACAGGAGCGCGAGCAACTCGGTGACGGTGGCCGAGTCGCCATCGACACGCCCGTAGCTCTGCTCGAAGCACACCGTGGCCGTGACCGCGAGGGTGCGGGTCTGGCCGAGCTTGTCGCGGAGCCACCCGGTGAGGATCTGCACGCCCTTGTCGTGGCTTTTGCCGGAGAGCCCCACCTCGCGCTCCACGCTCGCGATGCCGGCGCGACCGGCGCCGACAGTGGCGGTGATCCGCATGGGGCGCCCGAAGTCGTGACCGCCCACGTGGTAGACCACGAGCGCGTTGATGAGCCCGGCCACGCGGCCGCTGGTCTGCACCCGCACCACGCCGCGCTCGATGAGCTCCAGCGTGCGCCGCTCGGCGAGGCCGTCGCGCAGCCGCCGCGCGCGGAGGGCCGCCCACACGTGCCGCCCGTGTACCAGCGCGTCGCCCGACTCGCAGGCGGCCTCGCGCAAGAGGTCCGAGAGCACGCTCATCTGGGTGGAGATGCGCCCGCCGCGGCCACCGCTGCGCACCATCCAGCGAATGCAGTCGCCCACGGCACTCCGGGTGAAGTGCGGGAGCCCCTCGTTTTGAACCACGCGCGCGCAGAAGGCGGCGTAGGCCTCGAGCACCGCCGACGTCACCGGCGCGTCTTCCTCGAACTCCGCCTTGATCTTGAAGAGGTTCCGGAACTCTGGGTCGCCATAGTACATCGCCGCGTACACGCCCACGTCGCCCGCGAGCACCACTTTCACGTCGACCGGCAGGGGATCGGGCCTT
>Ga0194131_10007883_pt1 | contig 14133 bp, 11 predicted proteins | sample TA2KigO120mmetaG_FD_148631 | JGI IMG/M metagenome (GOLD analysis project Ga0194131, IMG submission 148631) | Freshwater microbial communities from Lake Tanganyika, Tanzania - TA2015053 Kigoma Offshore 120m | ecosystem: Environmental > Aquatic > Freshwater > Lake | place: Tanzania: Lake... | reverse complement strand
CTCGACAGTCGCTGCCTCGACAGACGGCGGCTCGGTCGCCGGCGCTTCGGCGGCGGTGCCTTGCGGCGTGTCGCCGGCGTCCGCGGCGCTGGCGATCGCTTCGGCTGCCGCCTCGACGACCGGCTCGCCGGTCGTCTCGATCGGCGCGGGCTCGGGAGCGTCGCTGTCGGCGCGATTGTCCTCGCGCACTTCCTCGATATCGGTCCGGTCGACGCGGTCGCGGCGGCGCGTCTCGTGGTCTTCGTCGGACTCGGCCTGCAGGCGCTGCTGCTCGGCGATCAGCCGTTCGCGATCGGCGACAGGAATTTGATAGTAGTCGGGATGGATTTCCGAGAAGGCCAGGAAGCCGTGGCGGTTGCCGCCGTACTCGACGAATGCCGCCTGCAGCGACGGTTCGATACGGATGACCTTGGCCAAGTATATGTTGCCCTTGAGGGGCTTGCGGGTCGCGGTTTCGAAGTCGAATTCTTCAAGTCGTGTTCCATCGACGACGACCACCCGGGTTTCTTCCGGATGACTGGCGTCGATGAGCATGCGCCGTGCCATGGGCTCGCTCCGAAGCGCCCGGTTTCCACCGGTGCGAGCGACCGGCGGCCGAGCCGCCTCCCTGGGGCGAGGGGGGCGGTGCGCCATCGACCCGTCGAACGGCCGACATGGCCAAGACGGGGAAGCATCGCGCCGCCGGACCGAACTGGGTCCTGCCGACCTCGGGTTTCCTGTAGCCACCGCCTGCCTGGCAGTCTGTCAGCAGGCCCGCCGCTCCCACTCCATGGGGCGCCAGCCCGGCATCTCAAGACTGCCGTCGGAGCGCACCGACCTCTGGGAGGAGGGCGCTTCGAACGACGGCGACTGCTCGCAGGGCTCAACATACGGGGTTCGATTGCGGCTCACAATCAAAACGTTGAGGTAGATGAGTCTTAGTCGTTAAATTATTGAAAAGCCTTGAAATTATCGACGCTCTTCTGTATTTAGTTGAACATAACTAGAAAATAATTCGCTCCCTCTCATTGAGCTGGCTGTGTCATGGCCGCGCCCTATCGACGGACTGTTATCGCCGGGTTGGCCGGCCTTGGTGCCGTTGGCCTGACGGCGCCCACGGTATGGGCCAACCAGCCGCCAAGAAAGTCGATCGCCAAGCCGACGCCCCTGCCAAAGCCCAAGCTGATCTTCATCGACCCCGGCCACGGCGGCAGGGACCCCGGTGCGCTCGGCGCGCGCGGGACCGAGGAAAAGGCCGTGGTGATGGCGATCGCCCGCGACCTGCAGAGGGAGCTATTGGCAGGTGGGCGTTACCGCGTCCTGCTCACCCGCACCTACGACACGTTCGTGACGCTGCGCGAGCGGGTCGCCCGAGCGCAGGCCGCCAAGGCCGATCTGTTCCTGTCGTTGCACGCCGATTCCTGCCCCGACCCCGAGGTCCGCGGCGCCTCGGTGTACACGCTGTCCGAAGCGGCCAGCGATCGCGAGGCCGCCGCGCTGGCGGCGCGCGAGAACCGCGCCGACGCGATGATCTCGGGCGTTCGCCTTGCCGACCAGTCGGACGACGTGGCGCGGACGCTGGTGGCCATGAGTCAGCGCGGCACGGTGAACGGTTCCCGCCGACTGGCGGAGACCATCGTCCAAAGCTTCAGCCACAGCGGGTTCCGCCTGCTGCCGCGCAGCCATCGTCAGGCCGGATTTGCCGTGCTGACATCGCCGGACATCCCGGCGGCCCTGGTCGAGCTCGGCTACCTCTCCAACCGCCAGGACGAGAAGCTGCTGACGGTGCGCCAGCATCAACAGTCTTTGGCTCGCGCCCTGCGCGCCTCGGTCGACGCCCATTTCGGTACCGGAATCGCCACAAGAAAGGCATAAGGGCAAAGGACCATGGCCGTCGCCCCCGGTCGCGAACCGGGCGCGCCTTTCGCCGCAGACCGGCGGCCGCCTTTGCCGGCAGACGGGAGCGGGGGATTGAAGGTAAAAGATGCGCGTGCTCACCCTGTTCAAAGTCCTGCTGGCGTTTGCCACGGCCGCGCTGATCGTCGGTACCGGAACCGTGGCGGGATTGTTCTGGCATTTCAGCCACGGCCTGCCCGACCATAAGCAGCTCGCCGACTATCAGCCGGCCATCTCGTCGCGCCTCTACGCCGCCGACGGCCGGTTGCTGGCGGAATATGCGCGCGAGAAGCGGGTCTTCGTGCCGGTCGCCGCCATGCCCAGGCGCGTGCTGGAGGCTTTTGTCGCGGCCGAGGACCAGCGCTTCTTCACCCATCCCGGCATCGATTTCGTCGGCGTGGTGCGCGCCGTCATCTCCAACGTCACCAATCCCGGCAAGCGGCCGGAGGGCGCGTCGGGCATCACCCAGCAGGTCGCCAAGAACTTCCTGCTGTCCAACCAAGCGACTTTGGCGCGCAAGATACGCGAGGCGATTCTCGCCTTCCGCATCGAGGAGACCTATTCCAAGCAGCGCATCCTCGAGCTCTACCTCAACGAAATCTATCTCGGCTCTGGCAATTACGGTGTGGCGCAAGCCGCGCTCAACTACTTCGACCGCTCGCTCGACGAGCTCACCTTGTCGGAGATCGCCTATCTCGCGGCGCTGCCCAAGGCGCCCAATCGCTACAACATCCTGCGCAACGAGAAGGACGCCTACGCGCGGCGCGACTATGTGCTCGGCCGCATGCTGGACGACGGCTACATCAACCCGGCCGAGTACCAGCAGGCCAAGGCCGACCGGCTGCAGCTCCGCCGCCGCGGCGCGACCGAAGTCGTGACCGCCGACTTCTTCGCCGAGGAAGTGCGCCGCAACTTGATGGCGGCCTACGGCGAGAAGGGCATCTACGAGGGCGGCCTCACCGTCAGCACGACGCTCGATCCGGCCATCCAGGCGGTCGCGGACAACGCTCTGCGCGACGGCCTGATCACCTACGACCGCCGTCACGGTTGGCGCGGGCCCTACGCCAAGATCCCCGACATGAGCTTGTGGGAGGAGGAATTCGCCCGCATCGCCCAGCGCCGCCCACTGACTGGCCCGGCGACCTGGCAGCTCGCGGTGGTGAGCAAGGTCGAGCTGCAGATGGTGCATCTGATCGGCTTGCCGGACGGCGAAGGCACGCTGCCGTTCGCCGAGATGACGTGGGCCGCGCCGACCCTGCCCGAGCAGCGTGTCGGCGCTCCGCCGCGTGCGCCGCGCGACGTCGTGAGCGTCGGCGACGTGATCGTGGTCGAGAAGGTCGAGAAGCCGGCCGGCGCCAATGCCAAGCCATACCCGCCGCGGACCTACGCATTGCGCCAAGTGCCCAACGTCGAAGGCGGCGCGGTGGTGATGGACACCCAGACCGGCCGCGTGCTCGCCATGTCGGGCGGCTGGTCGTACGGCCGCAGCCAGTTCAACCGCGCCGTCCAGGCGGCCCGCCAGCCGGGCTCGGCTTTCAAGCCGTTCGTCTACCTCGCGGCCATGGATGCCGGCTTCACACCGGCCTCGGTCGTGCTCGACGCGCCGTTCTCCTACGATCCCGGCTACGGCCAGCCGATCTGGACGCCCAAGAACTACGGCGGCGACTATCTCGGCCCGACCACGGTGCGGCGCGGCCTGGAACTGTCGCGCAATCTCATGACAGTGCGCATGGCCCAGCAGGTCGGCATGAAGAACATCGTCCAGGTCGCCAAGGAGTTCGGCGTCGTCGACCAGATGGGCGCCTACTTGCCGATGGCACTGGGTGCCGGCGAGACGACGCTGCTGCGCATGACCATGGCTTACGCCATGCTGGCCAACGGCGCGCTCGAGATCACGCCCTCGCTGGTCGATCGCGTGCAGGACCGCGACGGCAAGACCATCTACCGCCACGAGCCGCGGTCGTGCCGCGGTTGCGGCGAGCAGGCCGGCGCGCGGCCGGCGGCGCCGGAAATCGTCGATGCGCGCAAGCCGTTCCACGATCCTGCGGCGGTGTACCAGGTGGTGCATATGATGCTGGGCGTGACCACGCGCGGCACCGCCGGGCGCCTGGCGGCGCTCGGCCGGCCGATCGCCGGCAAAACCGGCACGACCAACGACGCACGCGACAACTGGTTCCTTGGCTCGACGCCCGACATCACGATCGGCATCTATATCGGCTTCGACGAGCCGCGCACGCTCGGCCCGAGCAACCTCGAGACCGGCGGCGGCAATGCCGCGCCGATCTACGAAGCGATCGCCCGGCAGGTCTTCAAGGGCAAGCCGGCGACGCCGTTCCGCATCCCGCCGGGCCTGCGCATGGTCCGCTTCACCTACGAAGGCGGCGCGATCGAGGAGGTCTTCAAGCCCGGCACCGAGCCGGGCTCGGACGGCTTCAATCAAACCCTGCTTGACGGCTCGGGGCCCTGGTCCGCTATAGAGCCCGGCGGGCCCCAACAGGCCGGCGGCGCCCGCCGTCCGGGACTGACGGGAACGGGCGAAACTTATTGATCTTCTGGACCGCGCGCTTATGGGCGGGCGAGACGCCCGCGGTCCGTACGGGGTGTTGAAGGATGCGTGCCGAAGCGCAAGCCATGGTGAACGAGATCGAGGAGTCCCTGACGCTCCTGAGGAGGCGTCTTTGACTACGACAGGGCACTGGTCCGTCTCGACGAGCTGAACGCGCGCGCCGAGGATCCGGCGCTGTGGAACGATCAGAAACAGGCGCAGGCGGTGATGAAGGAGCGGACCAAGCTCGACGCCGCGATCACGTCCATCAAGCGCCTACGGGCCGCCGTCGACGACAATGTCGGGTTGATCGAAATGGCCGAGGCCGAGAAGGACGAGGCGATGATCGCCGATGCCGAGAAGGCCCTGGCGGAAGCGCGGGCCGAGGCGGCGAAGGCGAGGCTCGAGACCCTGCTGTCGGGCGAGGCCGACGCCAACAACGCCTATGTCGAGCTCAACGCCGGTGCCGGCGGTACCGAAGCGCAGGACTGGGCCGAGATGTTGGCGCGCATGTACACGCGCTGGGCCGAGCGGCGCGGCTTCAAGGTGAGCTGGCTGGAGGAGAGCGCCGGCGAGGAGGCCGGCATCAAATCCTGCGCCTTCAAGGTCGAGGGCGCCAACGCCTACGGCTGGCTGAAGACCGAGTCCGGCGTGCACCGGTTGGTGCGCATCTCGCCGTTCGACGGCAATGCTCGGCGCCAAACGTCGTTCGCCTCGGTCTGGGTCTATCCCGAGGTCGACGACAACATCGAGATCGAGATCCTCGACAAGGATCTCCGGGTCGACACCTATCGCGCCTCGGGCGCGGGCGGCCAGCACGTCAACAAGACCGACTCGGCGGTGCGCATCACCCACCTGCCGACCGGCATCGCAGTCGCCGTGCAACAGGAACGCAGCCAACACCAGAACCGCGCCAAAGCCATGCAGATGCTGAAGGCGCGGCTTTACGAGGTCGAATTGCAGAAGCGCGAGGCCGAGCGGCTGGCGGCCGAAGCCAACAAGACCGACATCGGCTGGGGCCACCAGATCCGATCCTACGTGCTGCAGCCCTACCAGATGGTGAAGGATCTGCGCACCAACGTCGAACGCTCCGACCCACAGAAGGTGCTCGACGGCGACCTCGACGAGTTCATGGCCGCCTCGCTCGCCGCTCGGGTCGGCGAAGCGCAGGGCAGGGAGGCAGCTTAGGCACCCTCCCGGTGGGTGGTCGCGCTCGCGGCGCGGCGGCGCAACACTTGCCAAAAATTTGGGGAGCGGCGCCTTGTCCGAGCTAGGGAAGCGCCTGCAGTCGGCGGGCCCTAAGCGTATCCTTGCTCTCGACGGCGGCGGCGTGCGGGGCATCCTGTCGCTTGCCATCCTGGAGGAAGTCGAAGCCATCCTGCGCCGGCGCAGCCCGCAGCCCGAGACGTTTCGTCTCTGCGATTACTTCGACCTGATCGGCGGCACGTCGACCGGTTCGATCATCGCCTCGGGACTGGCGATCGGCCTGTCGGTCGGCGATCTGGTGTCGCTTTATCGGCAGGTGTCCGCCAAGGTCTTCAAGCGGCCGCGCTGGGCGTGTTCGGCCCGAAATTCTCGCGCCGGGCGTTGGCCGAGATCCTCGACCAGGTGCTCGGCGACACGACGTTGGGGTCGCCTCGCCTACGGACCGGTCTTGCTGTCGTGACCAAGCGCGCCGACAACGGCAGCGTCTGGATCCTGCACAACAATCCGCGCGGTCGCTACTACCGGCCACGCCCGGACAGCAATGCGTCGGCCAACGCCGACATACCCTTGGCCTCGGCGATCCTGGCGAGCACCGCGGCGCTGACCTATTTCAAGCCCGAATTCATCAAGATCAACAGGGACCAGATCGGCGCCTTCGTCGATGGCGGTGTCAGCCCGCACAACGATCCGTCGTTGCACCTCCTGATGCTGGCCAACCTCAAGGGCTATCGGTTCAACTGGCCGCTGGGCGGTCGGCAACTCATGCTGGTCTCGGTCGGTACCGGCTTCTTCCGCTTCCAGCGCGACGTCAATTGGCTGCGCTACACGCCTTCGGCGTTCCAGGCGGTCCAGGCGCTGACCTCGATGATCGACGACGGCAGCCGGCTGGTTCAGACCATCCTGCAATGGGCATCTCACACGCCGACACCGCGGCAGCTCGATCGCGAGATGGGTGATCTCGCCGAAGACCGGCTCGGGCACGACCCGCTGTTGCACTATGTGCGCTACGACGGGCAGCTGGAGATCAATTGGTTGCAGGAGAAACTCGGCATGAAAATCGGCGAACGCGAGATCGACTCGATCCGCCGCATTGACGATCCAGGCGCCATCGAGAAGCTGATCGAGATCGGTCGCGCCATTGCCCGCCGGCATATTTCGGCCGAGCACTTTCCGGTCGACTTCGACCTGACGCCGAGCGCGGCGGCGCCGACTGCAGAACGATGAGGCGGTCGCTCTAGCGCAGCGGCGGTTTCACGCCACGCTGACGGCGCGTGAGAACCCAGCTCACATTCTCGACCAACGCCGCGCGGCCGAGCTCGTAGACCAGCGCCTTGAGACGCCGCTCGTCGCGCGCGGCGATGGCCTGCTGAGATTCTTCCTTGGCGATTCCGAACAAGTGGCCCGACACGGCGTAGGACCGCTGCAGGTCGCCATAGGCCATGAACACCAGATAGGCCTGCAGGCTTGTGCCGGCGGCGATGGCCAGACCAGTGCCGAGGCAGCCCAGGCTGATCGCGATGAACTTGCGGGCCTGTTGCCGGTAGCGATGGACCACGCCGCGGTGCCCGAGGAAGAAGTCGATTTGCTCGTCCAACCACGCCGTGGCGGCGCGCACCACCGCCTCGTCGCTCGGCGCCGGCGTGTCCTTGCCCGGCAGATCCAGAAGACCGGCAGTGCGCACGGCGCGGCGAATCCACGGCACGGCGTTGGCCTGGACGGGGTGGTAGTGGTCGGCCACGCATTTGCCCAGGCCGCAGTCGCTCCACACGGCCTGCACGCGGCAGGCCTCGGCGAGGGCGCGATAGTCGGTGTACCAGCGCTGCCAGCCGCCGCGCTTGGCGTAGGCCCAGATCGCGCAAGCCGTCGCGATGGCGACGACTCCCAACACGGTGGAAGCGGTCTTGCCGAGCGCGAACTCGAGGCCCGATGCCAGGGCCGCAACGATGGTCGCCACCGCCAGATACTGCACCGAAATCTGCGTGCGGCTTTGGAACTGTCGTGCATAGGTGCCGGCAGCGCCCTTCAGCGCCTGAATGCTTGTGTTGCTCGAGGCGCCGGCAGTCTCGGCCCACCGCGTCGCTGTCCGCCGATCGGCGTCGAGAAGGCGATTGAGGTGATTGAATGCCGCCAGCAGCGCGTTGTGACGGTGCTGTCCGCCGCGCGCGCCGATCGTCGTGGGCTCGGCATACAGCCAACGGACGCGGCCGGCGTCGGCGCCTTGCGTCGAGCCGGGACGCGGCGTGAGAATGTGGGCGACCGCGCCACCTTCGTCGTATCGCAGCAGCTGGTCGCTCGCGATCATGTCGTAGCGGCCTTTCAGCTTGGCGCGTACGACCTCCGCGGTGCCGCCGCGGCCGCGCGCTTCGGCACCGTCCCACAAGGCCAGCAGAAGGTGGGAATGCAGGGCGATCCATTGGCCGACGGCGGCGTAGCCGGCGCGCCGTTGGTCGGCGGACACCGCCGCCGGCGGCGGCCCGTTGGCGAACACGACCTGCTTTGCCGTCGCCAGCAGGCGATCGAACTCGGCCTTGCTGTCGGCGCTCTTGAAGTCTTCGCGGAACTGCTCGACCGACGTCGGCAGAACGGCGATCAGCGTCGCGCCGAACTTCTCCAACGCCAGCCGCGCGACCACGCGGTCCGCCCCCTCGGCCAGGCCACTCAGCACGAGAAATGGCGTCGCCGGAGCCTTCCGGCGCACGCCCTCCAGCACCTCCGTCACGGCTGCTTCGAGCGACTGCCGCGACCCTTCCGGCAGGTCGCGATGGCCCGTCACGCCGATGGTCAACGGCAGCTGGAACGTCGCATCGCGCTCGCTATCTGACACGGCTCGCTCCCGACGAGCCCCGCGGTGCGCCACCCCAACGGATCGGCGCATGTCGGTTGGCTCCCCTCAACCCTGCCCGAAGATACAGGGGAACGACCCGCTAAGTCATTCGTCCCGTCATGACGAATGGCAACGACGCAGCATCAAGGACCGCGCAGCGTGATGTGCGGCGCCCGCAGGCTGCGCAGCCACACCGCCACGGCACGGCCGATCAGGAAGCCGGCACAGGCCGCCGCCGTCGCGGTAGCGGCGATATCGAGCATATTCGTCCAGGGGACGTGGTCCGGCACGAGATCGGTGCCGAACTCGATCAGCGCCGCGGCACCGAGCAACCCGGCCGCCCACAGCCCGTCACGGCCGGCAGGCAGGCGAAAGCGATCCCATAGACGATCGACTTGCAACGGCAGCACGACGCCGCGCGCGGTGCCGACCACCAGTCCTGCCGTCAGCATTCCGGTCCACAAGGCGGGCTGACGCGTCGCCGGGTCGGTCAGCGCCAGCATCACCAATGCTGCGGCGAGCGCCAGCAGCGGACCGGCGCCGAGACGGCCGAGCGGCAGCGAGCGACCCATCGCCTCGCGGCGGAGGAGCATCACCGTCCCCAAGGAGCCGGTGGCGGCGAGCAGGTGCAGGACATTGAGCTTCAACATGGTGCCGTGACCGTAGGCCCGGCGACTTACCCGAAGCTGACGCGACCGGGGCATTTTGACGATCAAACGCGGCAGCGTTGCCACATTCGATGAATGCTCATTCAAGTCGCGTATCGCGTAGCGATCAGAGGAGAGAGAGCCGGCGGCGCGTGAGGGGCACCACCACGACACTTGTGCTGCGGCGCGCCAAGGCGGCCGACACCGCGGCGGTGACCTCGTCGGCGGTGTTGGCCACAGCGGCGGGCGCACCATAGCCCTTGGCCAGAGCAACGATGTCGATGCCCGGCAGGTCGAGGCCGGGCACGTCCGGCGTGTGCTCCAGATCGGCGAAGGACTTCAGGATGGCGTACTCGTGATTCTGCAGCACGACGAAAACGACGTGTGCCTTCTCTTTCTGCTGGACCGCCGTGTAGAGCGCCTGCACCGAGTACTGGAAGGAGCCATCGCCCATCAACGCCACGACCGGTCGTCGCCGTCCGCTGTGATGCTCGGCCAGGGCGAGGCCGACCGCCGCCGGCATGTCCCAACCCAGCCCGCCGGACGCGAAGGTATAGAAACTGTCCGGCCGGTCGATGCGGAACTGGTCCTGCATCTCGACGACATTCGACGGCGATTCCTCTACCAACACGAATTCGGCGGGACAGGCCGCGCGCACCGCGGCCATGATGGCGTCGGCGGCCAACGGCAGCATGCCGGCCGAGGGCGTCTTGGGCGGCGACCGCGGCGGCTGCGGCGAGCGCGCCGGCCGCGCCTGCAGCAACGGCAGGACCGCCTCGAGAAAGAGGCGCGCGTCGGACAACAGGCTGTCTCCGACCGGCGCCTTGGCGGCGAGGTCGGGATCGTCGGTGATGTGCAGCAGCCGCATGCCCGGCGGAAGGTAGCTGCCGGCCACGAAAGGGTAGTAGCGGAAGACAGGGGCTCCGACGACGATCGCGAGATCGTGGCCGGCCAGTCGCTCGCCCAGCGGGCCGATCGCTGGCGGCAAGGTGCCGGCGTACAGGCGGTGCGTCTCGGGAAACGGCGTGCGTTCGCAGAACGGCGCGGCCAGGACCGGTGCTTCGAGCGTCTCGGCGAGGCGGATGCCTTGATCCCAGGCCTGGCTGCGCGCGAGGTCGGCGCCGAACACGATCACCGGTTTCCTGGCGGCATTGATGCGTCCGGCGAATTCGGCAAGCCGCGCCGGGTCGGGGGCGGTCCGCGTCGCCACGCTGCGGGCCAGGTCGACCGCGGCCATCTCCTGGTCCCAATCGTCGAGCGGCAACGACAGGAACACCGGCCCGGCCGGCGGCTGCACGGCGGCAGCATAGGCGCGCATGAATGCGGCGGGCACGTCTTGCGCGCGCGCCGGCTCGTAGGACCACTTGACCCATGGCTGCGGCAGCAGCGTCGATGAGATGTTGGTCAGGAGCGGCTCGAGCAGCAGCATGTCGCGCGTCTGCTGGCCCGCCGTCAGGATCAACGGCGTCTTGTTGAGATAGGCGGTGATGACGCAGCCCATGGCGTTGCCCAAGCCGGCGCCGGTGTGGACGTTGACGATCACCGGCTTGCGCAGGCCCTGTGCCAGCCCGTCGGCCACGCCCACGACACTCGCTTCCTGCAGGCACTGGATGTACTCGAAGTCGGCCGGGAAGTTCTTCAGGAACGTCTCCTCGGTCGAGCCGGGATTGCCGACCACCGTCGTCACGCCAAGCCGTCGCAGGAGGTCGAAGGTCACGTCTTTGACTGTGGGCATGAACGTCACTCTCTCTTGTCTGGCGGATGATAGCTCATCGTGCGCGAGATTCACGCCAACGCGTTGCCGGCAACGACGTTGCGGTAGAAGGCGGCGCTGAGCTTGGGCGTGCGCTTCTGCGTGGTGTAGTCGACATGGTGCAGGCCGAAACGATTGGCATAGCCGTCGGCCCATTCGAAATTGTCCAACAAGCTCCAGGCGAAGTAGCCGCGCACCGGCACGCCCTCGTCGGTGGCGCGCTGAAGATGGCCGAGATACTCGCGCAGGAACATCACACGGTCGAGGTCGTAGACCTTGCCGTCCGCCGCCGGCTCGTCGGCCGCCGCGGTGCCGTTTTCCGTGATGTAGATTTCCTCGACGTTCCACAGCTTGGCCACATGACGCGGCGCCCAATACAGTGTCTCCGAGGCGAAGGCGAGCCAGCTTGCCTCCATGCGCGGATGGGAGCGCGGCAGCTCGACACGTTCGTAGCCGCGCGCCGTGTCGGCGGCCTGCACGTAGGCTTCCGGCGTGTAGACATTGAGGCCGACGAAATCGACCGGCGTGGCGATCGTCGCGAGTTCGCGGTCGGTGAAGCGTGGCGCGTCGGCGCCGGCCGCAGCCAGCCAGCTCGCGATGTAGCGGCCTTCGAGCATCGCCGTGAGAAACGGCGCGTTGATGTCGCGGGTGGCGCGTTCGGCGGCGCGGACATGTTCCGGAGTTTCCAGTATCGGCAGCACGGCCGCGATGTTTTCAGCCATCCCGACCCTGAGGCCCGGCCGGCCGCGGGCGCGTAGCGCCTGCACGCCGAGCCCGTGCGCGAGCAGGGCGTGGTGGCGCGCTTGGTTCAGCCGGGCCGCCGGCAACGACAAGCCCGGCGCGAAGGCGCCCGAGCCGTAGCCGAAATCGACGAAGATCTTTATCTCGTTCAGCGTGAAGAAGTTGCGCACCCGATCGCCGAGCTTGTCGGCGACGAAGCCGGCATAGGCCGCGAAGGCTTCCGCCGTGTCACGCGATTCCCAACCGCCGCGATCTTGCAGGGCCTGCGGCAAATCCCAGTGATAGAGCGTGGCCCACGGCTCGATGCCGCTGGCGAGCAGCGCATCGATCAACCGCTCGTAAAATGCAAGCCCCTCGGCATTGGGCGCACCGGTTCCGTCGGGAAACAGACGCGGCCAGGCGATCGAGAAGCGGTAGGTCGTCACCCCCAACGTTTTCATCAAGGCAATGTCTTCCTTGAAGCGATGGTAGTGATCGCACGCCACATCGCCGGTGGCGCCGCCGCGAATCCTGCCGGGAAGACGGCAAAACGTGTCCCAGATGGAGACGCCGCGGCCGCCTTCGCGAGCCGCCCCTTCGATCTGGTAAGACGCCGTCGCCGTTCCCCAACGAAAGCTTTGGGGGAAGCGTCGAGTGCCGTGCCGTTGCTTCACGTCTGGCTCCTCCACTGATCGGGCGACGTCGTCGGTCAATACCGGGCAATCACCTTGTCGGCGAATTCCTCGAGGTTCGACCGCGCCTGATCCATGGCCGGCAGAAGGGTGATCTCGTTGAGGCCCATGGCCTCGCGCTCGCGCAGCATGGCGATGATCTCGTCGGGCGTGCCGACCAGGCCGCCGGTCGAGCGGATCAGATCCTCGGTGATGAAGCGCCGCTCCTCGGCGGGCAGGAAGGCGCAATGGCCGAGATGGACCTGCTGATAGCGCTTGGCCGGCGGCGTCGCCATCTTTTCGGTGAAGGCGAGATACTCGTCCCACAGATTGCGGCAGCGGTGCGCCACGGTGCTGGTATCACCGTCCTTTTGATAGAGTTCCCACCAGTAATGCAGCGTGGCCGCCGCCATCGGTCCGATCTCGTCGATGACTCGATCGGCCGTCATGCGTTCGCCCGGCCGCAGCACGCAGGCGTAGGAGAGAGCCGCCGTGTGGAAGTCGGACGGCAAGGTGCGGCCGACCGCTTTGGCGCCCTCCTGCATGGTCTCCAGGCTTTTCTGCAGGCGCACCTTGGTCTGATTGTGCGAGCAGACCCGGCCATCGCCATAGGCGCCGGCCGTCTTCAGCGCCAACGGCCCGTCGGCGGCGACATAGATCGGGACCGGATGCTCGACATCGATGAAGCCCCGCTCGGCATGCAGGAAGCGGATGTCGGTTCGCTCGCCGTCGGCCAGGGCGTAGTCGACTTCCTGGCCGTGCAGGAGGGCGCGCAACACCCGAAGATAGTCGCGAAAGGCGCCGGCTTTCACCGGATCCTTGCCCATGACTCGCATGGCCGTATGGCCGGTGCCGATGCCGAGGAAGGTCCGGCCCGGCGCGAGCTTGTTGATGGTGGCGATCGAGTGAGCGGTGACCGGCGCCAGCCGCACGCCGGCCACCGAAACGCCGGTGCCGAGCCGGATGCGCGAGGTGTTGGCCGCCGCCAGCGCCAGGACGGCATAGCAGTCCGAATAGAGCATTTGCGAATCGGCTGCCCAGGCCGCGTCGTAGCCCATGGCCTCGAGGTCGACGAACAGCTTCCAGTCGGTGACGCGCGGAGCGATCGTGACGCCGAATTTCATTCCTTGCCTGCCTGGGTGAGCAGCGCGCGAGCGATCGCCGTCCATTCATCGGTCAACGGCTCGCTGGCCGGCTCGCGATGCGCCCGCCGATACCAATAGCGTGCGTTGTCGAGGTCGCCTTCCTGTCGGTGCAAATGAGCGTGGACCCAGTCGCAGTCGGCCTTGCCCTCGTGCTGCTGCACGCATTGGTGAGCGCGATCCCAATTGCCCTTGCGCAGCCACCACAGGGCTTGAACGGCGGGTCCGGCATCGGCCGGCGGACCGGCGGCCAAGACGCTGGCGCTGAATGCTTCGATGGTCATCATGGCGCTTTTCCTCGTGCCGAGATCAGTTGTGCGGCCGCGCCCCGAGCGAGACCAGGCGGGCCAACAGAGTTGCCGGGTAGAGCTGTCCGATGATCGCCTCGGCATTGCTGAGGCCGCGCGCCAGAGGATGCACGAGCACGATGTCGCCGTAGCCGACCGTGGTGAGGGTGGTGAAGCTGAAATAGACCAGATCGCTCGGCAGCATGTCGCGTTCGGTGACGGAAAGTCCTTGGAACGATCCAGGCGAGAAGGCGCCGATCAGCGTGTAGAGCGCCACGAACAGGAAGCCGATCGTCAGGTAGAGCAGGATCGCCCCCAGGATGCGGTGATAGGTGATCCGCCCTTCCTCGAACACCGCGCGAGCGACGACCCAGATGATGACAAAGCTCGTCAAAAGCCAGGCCGTCGCCTGCAGGCTGGCATCCAGCGTGGCAGTGCCGCCGTGATTGCGCAGGAACAGCGT